>Ga0153975_1000200_pt1 | contig 17955 bp, 23 predicted proteins | sample TSGA059MetaG_FD_104694 | JGI IMG/M metagenome (GOLD analysis project Ga0153975, IMG submission 104694) | Attine ant fungus gardens microbial communities from Georgia, USA - TSGA059 MetaG | ecosystem: Host-associated > Fungi > Mycelium > Unclassified | place: USA: Georgia, Yuchi Wildlife... | reverse complement strand
GTGGTTTGTAAGTCTGGTCCTGGGCCATATTCATTCGTATAAGCTATGCTTCCGTTATTATGATTCCCCAGTTGTGCTTGAATCGACGGGATTGATGGCGGAGCAGGCATCGCCGATGCAATAAGTCCTGGAGATTGATTTCTTTTCACGAGATCCGGCACAGATCCATAACTATATGATGTCTTATTCGACATGGCGGACCCGGTCGGTGGTAAAGCATACGCTGGGGTCACAAAAGGCGGCGCTGGAGACGATCTCGCAGAATTGTTGGCTGAGGAAATAGTATTGTAATGAGTAAAAGGCCCAGACACCCCATGCCCACCGTCTTGCTTCACCGCATCTTCTGGCGGTAATGTCAGACTGTCTGATTCACCCGTCACCAATTTTGTAAACCTTCCTTCCAGCCATCCCCCAAAAGTGTCAAGACTCGGCTTTGGTATCTTTCCAGGTATCCATGAGCTCGCCTTGTCGGGATGAGACACGCCAGAAAGCCTGTCAGCGAGGTTCTTCAATTGCTCTAGCATTGTCGGCGTGAAGTAGACAGATCCTCGCACAAGAGATGCCGTGATGGCTTCACAGTACCTGAACCAGAGGGATCAATCGATAGTCGAGCATATCAAACAACTGTAAAATGACGAACCTGTTAGCAATGCTCAGGTCCCCGGCTTCAGCAGCAGCATAAGCACGAATCAAGCGATATGCCTGCAGATGCGGAAAACCATTGTTCGGTTCCTGCCCTTTCGACACCGGGACCATTGTCATGATATATTCCAAAATCTCAGTGAATATAATCGTATCGGGATCCCTCGAGAAAGTCGGCGCATTGACAGGGCTCTTAGATCCTAATAATATAATCCGTGCTGCAGGATTACCAATTCCACCAACGGGAGAAGTCTGAGGAGAAAGCAGGAAACTAATGAAACTGAGTGAATCTGATTTAAACTAGGACAAAAAAATATTTACCAGACATGAGCTGCCTCCAACCAACCGTTTGCCAAGAGTTGATCACCCAAGCTAGTGAGTGCTGCCGAAGTATCAGGTGTCAACGGTGATACCAGCAACATTGCCACCGTTTCCGCCCATCTTGCTAGCGATTCGGTGGGAATTTTAGCTCCGGCCACAGGAAAGGCGAGGTTGGGTGTCCGGGGGGTCGATGGGCCTAACGTTGGAGCCGGAATGGTCACTCGACCAATGCCCCTTGCCAATATGTTCTTAGGCACTAGCTCCTGCACTATTCGGGAATGGACATTACTTGAACACATGTTAGAAACAATGGCGTCTTACCTGCAGCAGCTCCCTGTCCAGAGAATAAACTATATGCTACACGAAGCCCCTCTCTTCCATTCACCGTCAGCACTTTGGAATCAGTACGACCATGCAAGGCGAATGAATTGTCGCATTTGACCCCGAGATCTGCTCTTATAAATTCGTTCACAACTTCTTTCCATGCCTCTTTATCAATGCTACTTGCGATCACCATGGCATGAGCCCACAGCTTCTCATCGAGTGCATAGTGGTAAGCTTGATGACGTTCTCCGCGCAGAAGAAACTCTTCAATCTTGTTTAGTGCCGCCCCTCGAAGTGCAGTAACTGAGACCACCGTCTCATCACTATTGGCAGACGCAGCTCCGAACGGCGTTTCCGTCAGTGTATCTGCAGTAGTTGTAAAATGAGTTCCGGGATCATTGACCTCAAGTCTAGGTACCAGAACAGCTCGAACAGCGGAATCCAGCTGAGGTCTTCAGAAAACCATGAACAAAAATCAGGATACGACATGAAGGCCGGCTCACGTTCCAAGTAAACGCCCGTCATTTTCAACCATAATCCTAAGAAGCTTTACCAATACTAACTTCCCATCGGCTATCCGTTTCTCAGCACTTCCATTGTGGAGATAATTCAATCCTTGCATCATTTCATCGGTACGGTCAGAAAGGTATTTAATGAGTGATGCTTTCTTCATCTTCGCTTGCGTGATAGCACCAGTTTTCATGATACCAGTACTTGGAGGACCAGGATCAGCATGTAACGGCCCAGGAAAGACCACTAGTGAATCCAGAGCTGACTCCGGCACTAGCTTCTTCCAGCTTTGCACCTGAACAATGGTGGGGACTCGCGGAGACAACGCAGCGTCAAACCCCATATTCACAGAGCTCGCGTGGTGGAAACAAGTAACAATTTTGCCACCAAACCCGAAGCTAATCACCGGCACACGAACCGAGGTGCGTCCCAGAGGATCATTGGCCCCCAGGAGTGAAGGAGAGGGAGCATAAGGGATGGTTGTGGGTTTGATGATCGTTTCTGCGGGAGGTTGGGAAGGTGAAACCCCTACGGAATAGGGGTATTGTGATTGTCTGAAGTCCCCAGACAAGGGCACAGGTTTGATCTTCGGCTGGAAAGGAACATATTGGTCTTCGGCTGATGGCACAGATCCCTGGGGCAATGCAGCAGGAGTGTAAGGTGACTCAGCTACAGGCGGTAAGTGATTGCTTTTAGTATAATGTTGACCATAGTCTGATGAGCGACTGGAGAAAGAGCTCGGGGAGCCAGTTCTTTCGCTTTCGTAAACGTTATTGACTTTTGAGCCTCGGGGCGCGTAGCGGTCATGCCAAATGCTGGAAGATGAGTCTGGAGAACTGATCGCATCGGCGGAATTCATAGAAGCTGACTTTGCACGAAGAGGAGAACCCCGTGGAGGGGGTACATATGGGTTTATGATACTTATGCCTGGTGAAGTAGTTTTCGACCTTGGGATATATTCACGTATAAGAGATTCTCTGCGAAGATCTGGGGAAGCGCGAGGTCCACTGTGCGAAACCACATGAACTGGGGATGAGGGGGGTCGGGGACTCCGCCGCGGACTCGAGACGCGTCCCGAATCCATATTTGTTCTAGGAGGAGAAATTGCTCTGAAAGACTGTTGCAGACTCGACAAGAGTGGTGCACCAGGTGACTGTAGTTTCATTGATTCGTGTAGCGGATTTATTTTGGATGGAGAAGCTGCGCGAGAGCGGGCCAACTGCATTTCAGCTGGTTCCTCCACCATTGATCCTGGTTCTGAGAAATTCTCGAGTTTTGTTCCATGAAAGAAATTCACGCCGGGCTCATCTGCGAGGGCATTTTCCTTGTCATACTTGATATCATTTGTGAAAGGATTCTCTCCTTCATTCTGCGATCTAGTCGGCTCAGAAAATACTGCCGACGCTGAAGGAATGCTAGTGGGGTGATCGGCGGAAGCATAGGGTGAAGGTACAACAGGCAGTGCACCGTGCATTAAGGTATGATTCTGAACCGAAGGTGGTATATAAGCAGAGGTATAGTCGTGTAATTTTGAGGGAGGCGGAGGGAGATGAGAAACCGTTGGCGGTGAGGTAGGAATGATTGGAGCCGGTACTACTGCAGGTCCACGAGGTGGAGGCGGAGGCGGTGTGAGAGGTGGAGAAGTAGTAGGTTGATATGGGGCATAAGCGGAGTGAGAGAGGGCATTATATCCTTGTCCGTACTTGACCGGACCTGGAACGTTCCGCCGACTATAGGACACTGCAGAAAATGGCGGATCATATGCATTAGATACCTTGGGCCTAGGAACTTGCGTTGTCATCGGTGCAGATGGTGCAGGCACCGTAGCAGCTGGGAAGTGGGGAGCATGCAAGGGCACCTGTGGGATGTCGTTGTGCTTTTGTGCTGTTGCGGCTGTTTGATTATTCGAATTTGGGGTATAAAGCTCATATGAGTTGTAGGTAGACTGATTCAGATGTTGATGAGCATATGGATCCACTACATGGCGGCTATCATATGTAGATGCTTGGTTCCTAGTATAAGAGGATATATTTGCTGTTTTGGGGACAGGAGGTTGGTGTACTGACGAAGGAACGTAGGCATTGTTTTGAGGAAGGACATATGGGTCATGAATGGCAGGCGTTGCATATTTGTTGGTATCATAAGAAATGCCGTCTGCAGAGAAATTGAGCTGTCAGGGTAGATATGAAAGAATAAAATTTTACTTGATGTGCCTGCACCTGCACCGTAATTCGTCTGATTCCCATTCCAGTATTGGTAACTGCTGTATGTTCCATGGGGTGCACTTTCATCGTGTGTTGGGGCATGAGTACGGCTCTCGACAATAAGAGGCTGGTTTGATTCTGAGAATTCATGAGTTGACGCTCGCTGCTTTGGAACATTGTAGAAAGCATCTGTGGCACCAAGTTTGTCGGCACTAGCTCCATCGAAGAGGCCGTCGGATGCTTCTTGGCTGGATTCTGTTCCAAGTGCTGTAAACAGATCTGACGGTGAGTCTGCAGTACCAAAGAGCGAGGCAGCTGCCTCTGTATCGCTCATGGCGTTAAATACGAGACGCGGCAGGAAACGAAGAGAAAGAAACTGGTTCGAAATTGACTTCACCGGACCTACTCACGGCCTGTATGACCCGTTTTGGGAGTTCGACACGTCACGGTGATTAGCCAAAAAAATCGTGTCCCAGTGTTTGCAGCTCTTGTACCTCTGGATACCGCAGAACCGTGAGACAGAATCAACCTGTGTCGGGTGATTCCTCTTTTGTGGAGACTCGAATTGTAGCAAGAGATACCGAAGAATGACACAAAGAACAAGTGTAATTTTATTATGAACGTTAACTTGTAAACCAAGATCGACTCAAACTTGCAGTAAATAAGGTAGGAACAAATGACGCAGGCTTTTCAAAGTACAGATGGATGTGAGAAATGTATGGCCATATTAGATTCCGTTGGTATTATAGCTGTCACTGAGTAGACGTTTTTCGACTACGAAAAGATAAAATGTAAATACAATGACATCCACTTTATAATAAGTTGCTACTTACTAGCGATGACATGCTTGGGTTCGATCTTTGGTTTTGGCTCACGCTTGATGTGTGATCTGACACGGCCACACAGAAGTTCTCGCTGGTCCCCTTGAACTTGATCGAGCATTGTTTGAATAACATAATCTTCAACTGGAAGTTAGACAAGGGCAAGGATTCAGGTCTGTACTCACTGCCATATCCATCCAGCATCATTGCATAAACAGGATCACTACCATATTCGTTACCAAGGACTTCAGAGATTATTTTTTGCTTCGTGTCGTGATCTGCATATACTAGTATCTTCTCTACGACATTTGACGCAAACTTATGGCAGGACATCTCAAGAACAAGTCCCTGCATACGGGCGGCGATGATTACGCAGTCATGCGGTTGGCCGTGCTGTAAGATATATTGAACAACATAGTTCTGGATTGGTTGTCAGTATGTAAACGGTGCAACGTAAATCAGACTAACCCCAAATTGATCCTGCATTAGGTTGTTAGCAATGCCGAGCAACTCATCTATCATACCGCGGCAATAATCATTAGGCAGGTATTCTAAGCATCGTTGCAAGACACGACAGCCAAACTGATGTATAGCAAGTTGAGGAGCAGCCTTGCGGAAGGTCCTCAAGAAAGAAAGACACTCTGGTGGCACTGTCATGACAAATTTTTGGATCACCTATAAGAAGATCATTCAGACCAGGCTGATAAACCATCAATGCTATTCTATCTTACATGGTTACCATTTGTGTCTTTGACCACTGTCAGCACATAAGGTTCTATCTTGCAAACAAGCTGAGTTTGTTGCTCCACTGTAGAGAGCTCAATCACCTGCCATCAGTACAAATCAGCCGTGCCCACAAGGTTAAAGGGGGCTTGCCACTTTTTGAACAACCCGACAACCATAAACATTGAGTGATAGATCAACAATTGCATTTTCAACAATTAGCACTATGCCAGCTCGCTGATCCTGTGTGCCAAAATCCATCAATTTTTGGATAACCTAAGAAAGTAGTCAGTGAATGTCCCCGGAAATGACCTCAGTCTTACATAGTTGCCAAAAACATCCTGCATAAGCATCAGGGCACATATTGGGATGATCTCGTCATATACAGCTCGAATCGATTCGATGCCTGCATTTTCCAGTTTGGTCTGTATGAATCGTGAACCATACTGATCCATGCTGAATTCAGACACGTATCCAGTGATATCCTAGGAGGTTGAGGTCGAGAAAAAGAGTCAAGTGGAAACTCAACTTACAGATAGTTCCAATCTGCGAGACTTCCTAGATCGAAGTTCTTCCAGGAGATTGCTTCGGACCATCGGTGCGAGACGGAGGTTATTAGGATGGGTTGATATACCTCTTGAATAAATCGGATCGAACTGTCGAAAGGGGAATCTTGTAAAAGAAGCCAGATGACCGGTAGTCGAGTCAAATTGGCCATTGCGGGATGGAATATTTGGTGCCATAGGGGTCAACATGGTAGTGGGAAGACTTGTCGGGTACTAACAGACAGGATAAGACAATGTGCTTTCATTCATTGAGACAACTCGCCTGGACATTTATTTTATCGACGACAGGAAGGCTACTGAGCTGAATGGCCTGAGACGTGGCGCAGGGGGAGGTACCTGTGTGCCCATACGCCATAGCTTGATTATACTGGGGTACAGGACGCCTTGGGTTGGCAAGAAGCTCATACGTATATCCTGATTGACAGTAAGGGTCCGAAAGAGAGATACTAGGGTAAATCAAAGCCGGCGAACCACTGATTCCGGTTGATGATGAATACGCTGGAGGATCCGAATTAGGGCGGCAGGGATCATAACTAAATGAGTAATCGAAAAGAGTATCGCGAGAATTCTGATAGGAAGAAGTACAATCCAATCGGGGAATAGACGAGTAAATCATTTGGTTTGCCGAAGGGAAATTTCGTGATAGGTTGAGTGTAGCTTGCCTCTGAAGATTGTGGTCGTCTTCAACTACCATGCTCCTCATGGCTGAACTAAGCTCATCTACGTTAGGAGACCTTTGTGAAGCCCCAAGCGCGTTGTAATTAGTAGCAACAGGAGATTTCTGGTGGCCTGCATAAGGCCGAGTTGGCGAGTTTGAGGACACTAAACCTACAACACATGGTCAGAAGAACGAGGAAATAACAGTTTCATTTGTTGATTTTCTCTGACCGTTTTTCAAAACCAAGGTTTGCTCCTGGAAAGATGGTCAGCTTCTTCATGGAGCACCAACTTGCACTTTTACTTACATTCTGAGGAATCGATAATGATCCATTCTGACCTACGAGCGGTTGCCTCTTACTTACAGAATTCTAGTACCAATGAATCCAAAAGAACAGCCATAGTCTGAAATGCCTCGCACCTCATCCCAGCTTCTGCTGGTTGTTGGTCTGGACGAGGTCCAATCAATCTCGCGCTGCTTGACGCTCCGAGGCGGAGAAATCTCATGTGTGCTAGTCACTGACGATCCAGGGGTACTCCTCGGATAGGTATGTCCCATAGTCTGATACTTCACACAACGTCAGCTAGAGTCAAAGTTCTACTAACGTCATGGGTATTGACCTGCCCGCCTGAGTTGAAGTTTTGCAGCCCACTGGGATTACCAGTAACGATGTAAGATCCTCCGCTATTGATGAATCGCTGAGACTGCGTCTAGAGAATCCTGTTAGGTGGCTCCCCTTGCTAGTAGGGACGAGTTCTCACATGAGTAGGCGAACGAGAGGGTGAATGGTTGCGGGAATGCACAGCCGACATTGTGTGCAATAATTTTCAAGCTAATCGTATGAAAGTCAGAAAAAGTCAACTAATTTTTTACACTCACGAAACAAAAATATGGCAGGGCGGATATGTTCAGTCTGTGGATTTCCGCAAGCTGAAGAACGAAGGAATCAGTCTCTGAAGTGAGCAGGTCAGGTCAAAGAATGAAGATGAGCAGGCAGAAAGTTGTAATGCAGTATGCATGAAAAATGCTCACATGGTTGGCGGTAATTGACTCTCAGGCAACAAAGGCCTGAGCAGGGTGGAAGGAGCACAAAACGCGAATGAGGCATCGGCGGCAAAAAAAGAGGGAAGTCAGGACCCTTAGCGTAAGTAGTCACTCTAGAGTCCCCATTCATGTGTCTGCCGGAAATAAATTGGCACAACGAAGGGATTTTCCAGAAAAAAATTGCATACTGCGTTTCAACCCAATCAAATATGCTAATGCACATCTAATTCAGATCCTAATCTATTTTCAGATCCCCGTCAAGTCTGGCAGACAAGTGGTTGCTTCTCGTGTTGTCTTCAACCTAACCATTTGAGAGCTTCAGAAGTGGCTGGAAACGTACACGTCTCCGGGACCTACCGCCCCACATAGCGCATCAAATGACATAATAAGACCCGCAGATGACGGAAGCTTGTGCTGTTGTCAGATAATTCTCACAATTGCTCCTCTGGTACTGCTGGAAGTGGTCTACAATGCCCGTGGTAGTATTTTAATGAAGATGTTATCTACGACTGAGTGCAACCGAATATTGCCTTTTAACTTTATCCCCCCTGGTCAACCAGTCACTCCGGCTAACATCCCTTAAATAGTAAAACATAAGGTTGATTAATACATTTACCGTGATCGAGATTTCTTGCTATATCAGAACTCATGAACATCGAACTCTTTGTCAATAAATAGCAGGCATCAGGGAGCCTGTCCATCACGTGGAAATCGACTGATGGCTCATGTTTGGCATTTACTTCGTCTCGGTGAGGTCTGTATGAGGTCTGTACCCGGAGAGCAAACCGTGTCCATGAATTGTCAATGCATTCTGGGAGTAAATATGCTATGTGAGATACAAACGATTTATGCGGGAAAAGCAGAGAATACAAGTAAAAATGATAATCTATTCAGTTTACCGTGAATTGAAGAACCAGGACGCCCGTTTGGCTGAAAGAATTAGTTCTGTTACAACCTAGCCATAAACGAGCAAATGAAGAGAGATTACTTACAGCTAGCACTAAACCCAGATAAATTAATACGTAACCACCAATTCCGTTAGAGATAGATTATGTCAAGAGAGAGCATAGAACTCACCCAGCATCTTCATTCTGCACACGGGCCAGAGGATTTGGGATTGGTGAAGCAGCAGTGGGAGCTGTCGTGTAAGGCGATGCGGCTCCACCACCACCTCTCAACGGCTTCGCGATCCGCCCAAAGCTCAGCGGCGAAGCTGCTGGTGCCTTTTGGGCTACATAATTCTTCAGACTTGCTCGGACTAGGAAATGGTAAACTCAACCTCGAGCCTGATCCAGTCGCTCTTTGACCGCTTGAAGTTGTGCCTCAAATTTCTGGTTCTGAGCCGACAGGCGGCGATCTGCATCTTGAAGGAGAGCCTCCAGATTTTGAATGCGCTCATTCCGAGCCAAAAGCTTGCGTTCTGCAATTCCAGCCTCTTTCTTGAGCATGGAGTTCTGGTCGACCAACTATCATGAAAACAGATGAGTATGCTTGTTGAAGGACAACTGCTACATACTTGTTTCTGGACGAGGGTGAGCTGTTCGAGGTTGCGTTCTAGAAAAGCCATTTTCTTCTGCTGAGCCTTGCTGTTGCTATTACGAATGACATTATTGTATTGCTCCTTGATCTCGTCTAGCTGAATCTCTAGTTCTACAACCTGTATTAGGTGATAGCCGATCAGAGTCGGCTAATAGCTAATAGAGGCACTGACCTTCTCACAACGATTCTGTAAATCGCGCATAAGTGATTTCTTGACACCATCAAACTCCGCGAGCTGGACATTGATTGCCTTCCTCGTTCGTTCCAGATCTTGTGCGCTCTCGGCGAGATTTTTGCCACCCTCGATACCAGCGGATGTCACAGCGAAGGCGCGCTGTTTGATCCTTGATTCAAGTGGGCTCAGGCTAATCTTTGAGGCGTACCTTCAGCTCATCATTGACACTCTTGAGACTGTCAATTGTACCGTTAAGTGCCCTCATCTCGTTGGCCCTCATCTCAAGTTGTTGCTTGAGATCGGCAGCTTCACTTATATGAGCATCCCTTTTAGCAGCATATTGAGCTTCGAGCTTGTTCTGTTGGCACAAACAAAAGACTTAATCTAGATAGAGAAGAAATTGTATAATACACACCTTGAAGTCCTGCATGGACTCTGCATCTTCAGATTCTTCCTCATGAATTGTCTTCTCTACAGAGGTGAACGATCAGCCCGAACTCTGATCGACCTATAGCACTCAAAACTCGCCTAGCAACTCTTCGTAATCTGCTTCTAGTTGAGCGACCCGAGCATTCAGCTCATCTCTTCGCCTTACAGCCATCTCGGTCTCTTGCTGACTTTGGCGAAGTCTATTAAACGTCTCTCTGAGGACTGTCTGATTCTCCGCAAGCTGCCTACGAATGGCGATCAGATCGTCGGAGGACAATGTTTCAGCTGCTTCATTATTCATATTATCAAGCTTTATAAGAAGCTGTCGCAACTGCTCGTCCTTCTCGGAGAAAGCGCCTTGCTGCTCAAAACAACTCCAAATCAGATCTTATGATAAAGTCACCAGAATCGACGCTTACAGTATCAAATTTCGCCATCATCATCGCCATCTTCTCCTGTTTACGCTTCTCCTTGTCGTCCGCTGAAGTATCCTTCTGCACTGTCTTCAAATCCGTAAACTGTTTCTTGAGGGCCTCGAGCTCAGCAGTTGTATCATTATTCTGCTCACGCAGTGTTTCAATGGTGATAGTGCCCTCTTTAGCTTCATAGTCAAGGCGCTCGACTTGCAATCGAAGTTCATTGAGTTTCGTGGACATCTGCTTGTTTTCCTGTCGCCCAGATTAATTTTCGTACCCTGCGCTAGCTTTTTAGGAGGAAGCAATACCTGGCTGACAGACGTCTCTTGTTCCTTCAAGAACGCAAGTTCCTCTTTGAGTTCCTTGACTAATTTATGAGCTGCTGTCAGGGAACTCTCCTTCTCTGCCAAAATGTCGCTGAGCTCGTTCTCCCGCCTTAAGAATTCCTCACGCTCATCCTTCTCGAGAGCAACAACTGTTGGTGTCTGAGGCCGACTATCCAGGTCTCTTAAGCCCTCGATAACCGGGTTGACCGGCGTCATACTGCGAGAACTAGGTATCGACGCAGAAGGCGTGGGTGACGTCGGTGCCTTTTTTGGTGGAACTGCGCCGCTCTTTCCAATGAGAATCCATTCGCTTTCTTCAACATGGCCACCAGAGCGCCAGATAGCAAGTTCGGCTTCTAAACTCAGAATATGTTTCTGGTACGATGTGTTGGCCAATTGGGCCTTCTGGAGAAGGCCTTTGAGCTCAAGAGGAGACAACTCAGCATTGACGCGGGCAGAGTTCTTGATGGACTTAGCACGGATGCCGAACCGAAGGGTGGACAATGTTTCAGCTTCATTGTAAGACGAGGGTGAGCAGTTGATGATAAGGGTTGTTCGGGAATTTCCACCAAGCGATTCTTGAAGAATACGAGTTAACTTGGAGTCACGATAAGGTATATGCTTGGCCTAAGGATGGTTAGAAAATCAGTGATCAAGTATGGATAAAATTTTCTAGAACTGGCCGACTTTTTCTGTCAATGCATTGATGACTATACCCAAAGCAGAGAGCGATCTATTGATCTTTTTGGCTTCCTCCAAGGTCTGTCCCGAAGCACCAGTCTTTCCAACCTTTTCCGAACCTGCGAGGTCAACAAGGTACAAGTTGCCTGTTTTCTGTGCCCCAGTTTCCGTATTACGCTGTTGTATGGTGATCAGAAATATTGAGTGGGACCGCGAAGATTCGGCATTCATATCTATTGAGGTTCCTTCAGAGACTGCTCAAGCTTTTCAGATAGAGATACTTACTCGTTGATGTTACTACCCGTGCTGCGCCGCCAGTTCTCATGATCTCATACACCTCCCTTGCACTGCTTACATAGTAATCCGACAAACCCTTGACGTAGACACCTCGCGACTTTTCCTCGTGCACCTGCAGATTATCGTTCTGGGCTGCAAATACGTTACATCAACGCAAGACAGCAGAAAGGTCAACACCCACGTGAAAGTAAGTCACGGATTTTCTCTAGGTAAATTTCCATGTATGACACTTTGACAAGGTATTCAAGGTGAGGGTCGCTCTCTACAATCGATTGGAAAATTTGTTCAGTGATCCGGGGTACAATTCCTTTCAGCTCATCCGAGTCTATATCAGCCCCCTGTGATTTAGAGTTAACGTTTTTTTAGCATTATTTCGAAGGTGAGGACACACCATCATAGTAAAGGTCTTTCCACTTCCAGTCTGACCATACGCAAAAACTGTCCCATTGTATCCATCAAGAACATCTAGTAGAACACGAGCATCGTTGAGTTTATTGGATGGTAGGGCAGAGTGTGACTGAATGAGCAAGGCGAAGACGATGCAGAGACTAAGGTTGGATTACCTTTAACGATGCTACATTCAAGGATCAGAAGGCGAAGTACATTTACAACCAAACGACTTACTCTTTAACACCGTATTCAAAAATTTCATGCTGCTTAGTTCCCATCGGGAACACCCTGTCGAACGTAAACCCATCCTTTTCTGGCCCAGTGCTGACCTGGGCAGATTTCACCTGTACCGTCTGGAGATTGTCACTAAAGGCGACTACAACTTCGCCGCCTTCCCGAGTTTCGATAGCATTTACGGGACGGAATCTATACTCTAGGATATTAAACTGGGGAAGCATGCATTGCATCGAATAAGCTTACCGACAAACTACTTTCACATTGGTCGGGCCCGTCATAGCGACGGCGCCAGAGAAAGGATACAATCAAAGAATGCGTCAGATGGTTGAATATTAGGAGGGTATAAGGGAAGGTAGTCGGAAGACGCAGCGTCACAAATTTGTAAATGAAATGTTGTAAAGTGACGACTGCCTATGTTTGCTAGTGTTACCTCCATCACTCGTTAGACTGACTATGTTGCAGAGGTTGCGGAGTTGTACTAAATAAGTAAATATGATACAAAATCTACAGAGCGTTGCCAAACACTGGAACTAAGAGGTTTCACTCATCATCGCTTTCATAGGCGGGAGCTCGAGTAACACCGCGGCTTGTTGATGCAACAGAGCGACGGGGGGGTTCCTCACGTTGTGCAGCATCTGCGGCGTCTATCCACTCGGAGTATATATCAATGGGTTCAGTCAAGTCTAAATCAAGCGGGTCAGTTAAGGAGTGACTGGCCCGGGTTTGGTGGAAAAAAGTAATAAGCACTTACGGTTAACTTTACTTTGGTATCGTTGGTCACAAACACGGCACACTAGGTTTGCCACACCTTCCTTTCGATCCATGCGTACAGTGACAGATTTTTCATGATGACAGAATAGACAGGTAAAACTGGTTTCTTTCCAGATATAAGTAACGGGGTACACCCACCAAAGCAAACTCACCAAGGGATGCTTTCTGGCGCACCAATGCCGGTTTTCTGGAAGACTTTTTGCGCTTGCCCATAGAGATAAAGGACGACTGTTTTTGGGGGATGCATGTGACTTGTGTAGTCAGGCATAGTCACGTGATACGTCGCGTCGACTGTTGCAATCGGAAGAACCAGTATTCCAACTTCCAATGGCCTCAAAAAGACCGGCTGCCAGGCAAACGACAGGAATTACAGCGCCAGCAATGTATGCTTCACGTCCTCGACCACTCATCAGGGCTCCCATACCTTCCGAACCCAGCCCCAGGGACAACCCCAGTTCAACTCAATCCTCAAGTCTGAACACACAATCCCAGAAAATATCTGAATCGTCTGAATCAAGCATTCAAGTGGTCATTCGATGTCGCCGAAGGTCCGACCGCGAAATCCAAGAGAATTCTCCTATAATCGTATCATCGAACGGAGCCAGGAGCAAAGAAATCTCTGTTGAGACTGGAGCACCTCAATCAAGTTTGGGAATCGTGACCTTACCACCTTTGCGCACCTACCCATTTGATCTTGTCTTTGGTCCGGAAGCAGATCAAGCTATGGTTTACCACAACGTTGTTAGTCCGATGCTTGAAGAAGTACTTATGGGCTATAACTGCACGTTATTTGCGTACGGACAGACTGGCACTGGGAAAACGTACGTTTACTGTATAATTCTGATCCTCAATCCTCATTTCAATATTTTACCTAGATACACTATGCATGGGGACCTGAAGCCAACCCCTATGGGTAATCCCTCGCCAGACGCAGGGATGATTCCCAGGGTCCTCTTTCGCCTGTTCCACTCCCTTGAAACTTCAAAGGCTGACTACAGCGTCAAGATATCCTATATTGAACTCTACAACGAAGAATTACGGGATCTACTTGCATCCGATTTCTCTCCCCCGACTAGTTCAACCCAGCCCATGGGCATTAGTGGCAAGGAGAAGGCTGCAGAACTCAAAATATTCGATGACGCAGGGAAAAAGGGTGTCTTTATTCAGGGCTTGGAAGAAACGGCAGTCAAAGACTGCAAGGACGCTTTAGCTCTCTTGAACAAAGGTAGCGAGCGACGACAAATTGCTGCTACCCGATTCAACGACCACTCAAGTCGCTCACACTCAATATTTTCTATCACCGTTCATGTTAAGGAGACCTCCAATATCGGAGATGATCTGCTCAAAGTTGGCAAGATGAACCTCGTTGATCTCGCCGGTTCTGAAAACATTGGGCGATCAGGCGCTGAAAACAAGAGAGCTCGGGAAGCTGGGATGATAAATCAGAGTCTTCTAACTCTTGGGCGTGTCATCAATGCTCTAGTTGACAACGCAGCCCATGTACCGTATCGGTAGGACGTTCAACCTTCCGATTAGACGCATATACTTACATCCTACAGTGAATCCAAACTAACCCGCCTTCTTCAAGATTCACTCGGCGGTCGAACCAAAACCTGCATCGTTGCGACAATATCTCCCGCGCGCTCGAACATGGAGGAGACTCTCTCAACTTTGGACTACGCTCTTCGTGCCAAGTCCATCCGTAACAAACCCGAGGTTAATCAGCGTATGACACGGAACGGCCTCCTCAAAGAATATATCGCCGAGATTGAGCGGCTCAAGCATGATCTCCTTGCAGCACGAGAGAAAAACGGGATCTTCTTTTCGGAGGAAAGCTGGAACGAGCTGACCGCCGAGCAGGAACTCAGGCAGACAGAGTTACAAGAGGCCAAGAGACAGATTGAAATTGTTGAAGGCCAGTTGAGGGCAGTAAGAGAAGAATTTGAGCAGAGTATCGGACTCCTGATGAAACGAGACGAGGAACTCAAGGTCACGAAAAGCAAGTTAGAGAGGACTACAGCGGCACTCAATCATACGGAAGGACAGCTGTCAGAGACCAGGGCCGCTCTAGATGATGAGGTTGTGGTATGCCAGGCACACAAAAACACGGAGGTACGGCTGAATTCGGTGGCCGAAGGATTGAAGAATATTGCAGCAGAGAGCTTACGTGACATTAGTGGGCTTTTCAGGAAGCTGGGTCTGTATGAGCCTACGTTTCTTATTGCTAGCTGACGAAGAGTTGTTCATTTGTCAGAAAGAAAATCCGGCGTTTTCGATTCTAACTCTAGCGCCGTTGCTGAATGCGGGGAGACACTGTCATCTCTGACAAACCGTCTTTCTAAGAAGCTTGACGAACTCTCTCGATGTACGGTAGAAGTTACGACTCAACTCCAGGCGGCGGCGAAGGAAGTTGGGGAAACCGAGATTGAAAAATTGTCGACACAATCTCAGATCATTGTTGAACAACTATCCCATATTCAAATCACTCTTCAAACAATCCAACACCACAACACGACGGAATCAGAGGCTCTTGAAGTGATTCGCGATGCCCTAGCTGGCATGCAAACAACATTCAAGAGCGAGTTCGTCTCTTGGGGTGCTAATCTCATGTCATACAGTTCTTCGATATGCGATGAGCTCGAAATGACAAGCCAGAACGGGACAGTGGCAGTGGAAAAGGCACTCAACGACGTTCATTCCGTTCTTGAATTTGTCCTGCAAGAAATTCAAGGATACATCAAAGACGGATTGACCTCCTTAGAGCTAACACGACAGCTAACAAATGAAGCTGCACAAACCGAAATCGTGCGCCTTCGAGAACAGAATGAAGCCCTTATTAGAATGCTCAAGAGTGAAAAGGTCAAAGCAGATAGGGCCAAGGGGGTGTTGCTGCACAATATGTCGGAGATGTTAGATGGGTTCATGAATGAGCACCATTCACGATTGGAAGTAAACATGAATGATCTACGGGACCAGAACCTTGAAGCACAAAACGTGTTAGAGCTGTATTTGGAACAGCACAATCGGGTAGTTGGACAGATGACTGACGCTGGGACCTCTACCCAGACAAATCTCCATGGCCAGGGTGCCTCCGCAAAGCGAAATCGCGATGGCACCTTCAAGGTAAGAACATGGCCTGAAGCCAGAATTACTACTCATGTTATCACAGACATTGGAACAAACGAAATTGACTCACCGCAAAGCGGCACAAAAACTGCGTGATCAACTATCGACCTCGATTTCATCACATACTGCCTGGGTAACGGATCGGACGTCAGCATATGCAGCATCCACTTCTGAGGGTATGTCTTCTCGAAGCCGTTTTAAGACCCCATATTCATCTTTTATCTAGCATTTGACCATCACTCGAGGGCGAAGCGAATCAGGCTCGATACAACAGAAACACTGGGTAAGGAGACTGAGTCCAACTATGGACGACTCCAGAGTGCTCTTGCTTCCAGCTCGAATAATCTGGGCATCGCTTTCAATACCATCAGGACAGAAGTATGTTCCAGATCTTCAAATTTCCCAAGCAAAACTGACAATTGACGATCTAGACCGCTTCCTTTTCGGAGGCCTCATTAAACCACCACAATAGTCTCAATCGTGATATAGAGTCAGTGCACGCCACCACGAAGAAACTTGTAGAGTATGGGACACAGCCTGATGTACCTACTGGAAAGACCCCACAGAAGAAAACGTGGAAGTACGTCGATCATTGGGACCTGACCAAGAATCGGGAAGCCCTCCTTCGCAAAAGGGCAAATGAGGGCTCGATACCCAAACAGAGTGCTACGCATCTTGCCGGGGTTGGCTTAGATGAAGATGAGGGTCATGACTTCAGTGAGCTGGCTCAGGAAAGTATGCCTCTCCAAGACTCCACGCCCGTTCTCCAGATCACCTCCAGATCACCTACATCAAGCACTTCCTCTATGGTTACACCTCACGATAGCCCAGATTCTCAGATTCCACACATTGTGCCAAACAGGCGGCAGTCAATCGTTGAATCACTTCGACCTCTACCACAGAAGAAAACTTTTGTCTCGAAAAGAACTTCGTTGCCTCCCCCTCCTCCCCTCGCAGATTCGCGACGGAAGAATGTTGTGACTAGCCGGCTTTCACGCCGTTCTGTACGATAGTGTTGCGATGATGTAAGCTGGGGTCGTCTATTCTGATACAGAACGACATAATATAGGATATAACATCTAACTCTCACCTGTAATCTTTTTTAGTAATATTTATTTTTTTTCTACTTGTAGGTGACGGATATATTTTCAAGAATGAGCTCAGGGATAACAAATTGTTGCACGCTCAGAGGGTTCCAGTAACCGTGCGAGCGATTTCAGCCCCGAGAGGGCTAGTACATTACATAATCCACACCTCCGTCTTACGCTTCATGGCAGCAAGGCTCAGAAGTCAGTTCAATCATTATTGTAAACAGATTGTGATGTTTAAACAGCAAATTCATAGTTGTCATCCTGCTCTCATTTGTCCTTGCTGTTGGGTTTCTTTTGATCATCCTTTCTTGTGCGCTTTGGTCAAACTGGCTCCCACTCCTCGTTGGTATGTGTTAACCTTCCAGGGCATTTATATCTGATTATAATATGTACAACAGCACTTACATTTGTTCTTGCTCCCCTTCCAAACGCTCTTTTCTCACATTGTGGTTCGGATGAATTCTCGTCCTATGAGAATGGAGGTGGTCTGGTTGATATGGGTCGCTTCCTGACATCTCTTACCGTGGTCACTGGTTTTGCTCTCCCTATCGTTCTTGCTCACTCGGGAGTCGTTGACCCCAAGGCATCAGCGATGTCAATTTTGGGTGGAGGGTATGTCTTCGAGCACTCTCATTGACAATGACCGTAATCATGTCGCAGACTC
>Ga0153975_1000197_pt1 | contig 18049 bp, 23 predicted proteins | sample TSGA059MetaG_FD_104694 | JGI IMG/M metagenome (GOLD analysis project Ga0153975, IMG submission 104694) | Attine ant fungus gardens microbial communities from Georgia, USA - TSGA059 MetaG | ecosystem: Host-associated > Fungi > Mycelium > Unclassified | place: USA: Georgia, Yuchi Wildlife... | reverse complement strand
GTTAGGACCGTGAATAGGGAACGATGTGTCCGACAGTGCCATGGTATGAAATTGACGCTAGTCAAAGGTAGGCAACGATGTACTGGTTTGTGGCCGGAAGAAACCTCAAAGAGTATCGGAGGAGTAGGCTATGGTGACCAAGGTCCAAGAACCTACCAACGCGGTCGTAAATGCTTACAAAGCTTGAGTAACTGATCCGGGTACCCTCCAGGGTGAGCTTGTTGCAGCGCCAACAACTATCATGCTAGGAGAAAGATGAGAAGTTGCGAGTGTGAAATTATGAAATTGAATAGGTTGACCCAACTTGTACGTACGAGCAGGTATTTGAACTAGTGACTTAAGTACTTAAGGCTTACTTATAAGTGCTAACAAATGGCGATGCAAGTTTCCCAGGCCTAGCTAGTTTGGATTTTTGTGAAACAAAGAAAAGACTCAGCATATTGCGACCATACGCCTGCATAGCACCTCAAGCCGTCCTGATGACAACAGACGCCAGCGACCAGTCTGAACGTTGTGACGGTGTTCGATGCAGTAATCCCCCACCACTCGCGTCGCCAAAACTTTATCAGATGCCTCTCACAACACAACAACACTTCTTTTTTTTCGGATGGTATTTGACCCTACTACATTAACTAATACATGGCTTCTGGAATGATCAGAGTATGGAGTAGTGAACGTATCTGATAACTTCAATCACTTGCGTCGGCCTCAAAATGGTCAGACGGTACGTTATACGACAAGATTGTATGTAACAATGAATAACCTCCTCACTCCCACCATCAGGTTCATTATCGTCAATGTTAAAGTTCTCTTCAGCATCATCGAGAGTCGATTTTGGTGTTCGTGACCCTAATTCCCTTGCTTCGGTTTTTTCCGTGTTGGCCGATGTCATCGGGCTTGCTACGTTGCCTTTATGCTCTTCCTCTGATCTTCCGGTTCCTTCTGTTCTTCATAGCATACCTCCATAGCCTCTGCATCGGCCTTTTCTTGCTCAATGCGAGCTTTCTGTTTCTTCTCCGCGACGGAGTGAGCAATGCCAGGCATTTGTAAACCTTAAGGTGTATAGACCAAAAGATTTTAGTCTTCAGCTCTAGCCTATCTTCGTGGCGTAACATACAAACCCCATTTGGCTAATCTCTTGTACGTACTAAATATGATTCCCGCTACCTGTGGTAGTGGGTTTTGGGGTGCGCTAATTTTTTTCGCGTTTTTGGCGGGAGAAAACACAGGGGGCGGTACGACTGTTGGCAGCTGACGCTCTGCTATTTACAATAAAGCCCCGCTGTTTTGTAATATGTTTTTTGCTAAGTATCTGGAAACTTCGCATCTCTCCTCATTCTCGCTGCTCGCAATGCCTGTCTATGTCGAAGGACAATCTGTCTCTTTCTCTCAAAATTCGTCGGTGGACTGCTCGTATGTTTCTTCCACGTGGTTCCGTCATCCTGGTCTGTTTGGGCACGCGGCACGTCTCACTGTCACCGTTTGCGATGAGCTGGATTCCTTCACCGCCGAATTTCCCTTTGTTGTGCAACGTGGTCTTCCGACCGACATTGTCTTTGGCTCAGATTGGTGTGTCTATAGACAAGATGTCGGTGTCCATGTGTCCTTGCCCTCGTCAGAGTTGACTGTTGGCGATGGTGCGTGAATATTTGCCTGTTATAATAAATTTTTATTTAAAAACCGGGTTTTATAGGTGAATCTGTCGGGTCTTCATTTGCTGTTTTTACGGATGTTGATGCTACCCAAGCGGGTTCCTTTGCAAATTTATGTGCAGGAGACGCTACAAAAATCTGCGAGGTCCTTTACAGTTTACTTGTTGGAGGGCGCAGCATGTTTAGTCTTGACCCATATATCATTGCTCAAATTACTGCTTTTCATGGTTGTGAGCATCCGGCGTCGCTTGATGATTATACTGATAGCATGGCAACTCGTTGACAATCTATCAAAGTGATCAATTAGTCCGACGAGGCCATCGAACCTCGTTATCAACCGATCCTGCCTACGACAGAAAAACACAAGTCGAGTCCATCAGTGACAGTTTTCGCGGTTCAAAAGCGTATGCGCCCAGGAAAATGATATGTTGCTCGCTGACCTGTATTATTAGCATGTTTTGCAATACTGTATTTATACCTCGCTCGTCTCTTTCGACACTGTATCCATATCTCAGTCCGCGTTCTCGCATGTACGCTGATAAATTCGGATGAAAACGATTTCCGCAAGAAAAACGGAAAAGGTAGCGGGCTCTGCCACGCACGTGGCCCTGCGCGACTTATTGCGCACTGATTGCAAACTTCTGTGTAGTCCTCCACCGGCATTGGACTGGCACAATAGGAAAACTATGATCTTTGTTGATTACATGTTGCAGGTGTCACTGAAGGTTATCTTAATTGATACATGAAGTCTCAGTGCGCCAGAAAAATCCTTCACATGTGTGGTGCACAGATAAGTGAAATTTTAGCTATAAATTGCAACATCGTAAAAGCTGCTGCTGGCAAATTCAACACATGAGGCTATCCATAGATAGTCCTATATTACATCAATACATATCACGAAGAATTGTGTCCAAGTAGTGTGATTTGACAATGCTGTAGCTCAGCGACGCAAGTGATGGTGCAAACGCAAGTGGCCAGTCTCTGTCAGCTTTACAAATAAACGTCAATAATATCCGTACAATTCCAGACCAGCCTTCCACCCCTAAGTCGCGTATTCAACCTCTGGCAATGAACAACACACTCCTCCAATGTTACCACTGGTCATCTCGCTCTACTGCTGCTCATTCATGTCCGCCGTCACCATTCGTAAGTACTCGCACATCAAATATCCTGCAACTCAGCTTCACATACTCCAAGACGCCGTCATCGTGGCCGTCTTCGTCTTCATGATCACGATTACCATCTTCAGTATACTCTTGCTCGTCCAAGTCAGCGTGCGTGTACACAACCACAACCACTGGCTTGCCCGCCCGCCACGGTTCTCGATATTTCATCGCAGTAAAGAGAGTCTGAACCATGACTCGACAGTCTTTATTTCCCCTTCCCGTCCGACGGTTGTTGGTCGTCCCTATACCAAAGGTCACTCCGTCATGCACATAACAATTACACCACCTACCCCAGTGCGACTTCCTTCAGGTCGCATCCATGATGACGAGATCCACAAGTTGTCACCACGATAGCCGCAGTGAATGTCTGGTGGGATGGGTTATGATGGTGCATATTTGCTGCGAACAACTTTGTATATCCTGTCAGTTTTATTGTTTGTGTTTAAGGGCGGAGTCGGCGCGGATCTGTATCATTGGGCTGCCCGCTGTTGCGCTGTTTTGCGTCAGTCTAACATATTTTTTGCGTGCGCTTGACAACTTTCTATCGTGGCTATGCCTGCTATCCGTTCTATCGCCAGTCTAGTATCGTCAGCTGGTTTCCTCAGACGTGATCTCTCATGAACTAGACTCGCAATCCACAACTATGTTATAAACAGTTTCATTCAAATTGCTAAGATCGTGCTTGAAATCAACCGCTAATCGTCATCCAAGGTCATCGTCGGCAACATCGCGTCTTAGGACATTAGTCCAGATGTGGTATATATTCACATCGAAAGTCGACCGTGCATGCAGCGACAACAAAAGGACGTCGAGGCAATTGAGAACCCACGACCGCAGCATTGGTAGTGCACTAGTGGCGTTTGGTATGTGCATAAATAAGGGGACATTTATACACCAGTATTCTCGCTGTTCCAGCACCAAACTCTAGACAGAAAGGGAAAAAAACTTGGGCTCGGTCATAAGGTTATCAGCCTTCGCCACTCGCCCTCGCCGCCGTCGGTCTACGGCGATCCCGCGAAGAACCAAAGCTCATCCACTTTGGAAGCAAACAGCTTCCCCTGCTATAGACCAATCCCAACCGCGCACCGCGCAGGAAGGGCGGTACACACCTATCCACCCAGCCACCGCCCATTGGACTATCCTCATCGTTTGCACAACTTGGATTATCCATCCACACTCATCCACTACTCATCACCCATCTCCACAATGTGTGACACAGAAGTCACTTTCAGTCCAGAAGAAGTCGCCGAACCAATAGCTCTAGGGCCTGTGACTGCTCAGCCATCGCTCGCAGCCTAGAATGCGCGCCTAGCAACTTCCCGGATGCCTCCTTGTTCGCATACCGATCGCGATGATCCAAAACAGCCGGAGCTCCCAGGAGCACTTCATCCATCATGAACATGACCCTGCCAGATCTGCCCAGTGCGTAGACCAGTCACATGGGAAGGAACATGCGCACCACGAACCATTCCCATCACAGCTAAACTCGAGAATGAATCTCTATCGTCATTCCCGAAGGAACAGTGATGAAGTTACATGACAGTAAACTTCACGGTGCGAGAACCGAACCATCATTAGGGACAAAGTAAAACAGGATCGATCGGCTGAATCTGAGAATAGGGATCCCGAGTAGTTCGTGGAGCGTACCATGCATGGTTACGAATAACAGACCAGGTATATTGAAGGACGGCCGAAAAAGTAGGGAGCACACTCGACAGATTGGGTCTTGGCGATGATGACGCCGGTGTAAGTCAGCATCGAGCAAATAGCCGCAAACTTGATCTGAGCCTTCAATGACATCAGTGAGGCGCACCACGAGTCAAGTTCCGAAGAAAGTGTTTAAGCATGGGACTAAGCTAACAGCATGTGGCAACTCCATAGCATGTCTCATGACACGTAGGGTAGGAGAGCCGGATCTGTAGGGACAGCGGCGACATGATGTCTATAACACTCTAGCCGAAGTAGTCTTTAGTAACGCGCTTTCCTGCACGTACCACATTTGCAACCAAGTACAGTCCAGACTAGGCTCCACGTCGCAAGTCACCGCGGAGCCAGACTGATTGCTGCGCGCGCCGGCGCTTTTGAGTACCAATGCGTAATTTCTCGCTCCGCTCCGAAGAAGGATAGCTGAGAAACAGCACCACTCACGACGAGCAAAACAAGTCGAAAGACGCCGGGGATGATAAGCGGGCCATCTCAGTACAGAGACCACCGACGTCTCGAGAAACGAGTCGAAAGACTCGGACCAAGGGGAACATGTGCGTTGACTTGCTTGGATACGGTCCACGAGGAGCATAGGGCAAATGTCCACAATGAGATGACTGGCATTCCAAGAGCGGCACCGAATAGAATGATTTCCGTAGAGGTGATCCGGGCTACACACCACCGGTAATTCGCCACGCAATACGAACCGATGCGTGATCTGCTCGTTCCTTTGATAGTCGCCAAATAAAATCCCGCGACGCCTCTCTAGCACTCATTCTATGGTTCGCCGCTCCGCCCATGGCATCGATCGACGCGTTTCCGGTGCCACCTTCCCTTAATCGTGGCGGCATCAGATACGGGAAAGTTTAACTTTCTCTGCGTGTTGTTCAGACGCGTTCACAAAGGGGTCCCGAGACAGCACATACGAAGATCTGTGCGTATGTACGAGTAGAGCTGTCCATGCAAGTAGAAGTTTATTTTCCCCGAGGTCGAGGTCGACGATCCATTAGGTTAGAATCCATCCCGTTAGGAATGGATCTTTTGGCTGGAAGTAGCGACGAGCTCGATGATAGCCTGGATAGCATGGTAATAGCACGAATAGACACCCGAGTGGCCGGGGTGATTGGAAAGTGGAACAGAAGGCACGAGCCTATCTGCACAATATTTGGAGAGGAAACAAGAAAAGCTTTTGCCAAATAACCTCAAACAACGGAATCATTTGTTTAGCAGTGCAAGTTTCTTTGCAACTTGCAAGCAACTATGAGCTTCTCCCCACCACTGGTCGCTCCGCTGTTTCCTGCAGGGAGGGAACCCCTTCCTCCAGGATTTACAGAGGAGGACCGTGCACAGCTCGTGCAGGCTAAAAAATACCAAGGATTGATGGCTATGGCCATGGAGTCTTGTCCAGTCAAGACCGCTATTGCTGGTGTCGGTGGTAAGTGCTCTCCCTTCGGACGCGCCGATGCTGTAACCCCAAAATTCATCATTAGGATAATTCCCGCAGGTCTCGGCATTGGCGCTTTCTTTTCACTCATGTCTTCCTCTTTTGCATACGAGGATCCATTACTACGGCAAAACGCTCAAGCAGGCATGAACAATACTCAAAAGGCCCGTGAAATATTCAAGGAGATGGGTAGAGGGATGTGGAAAACCGGGAAAGGTTTTGGGAAAGTTGGGGCTCTCTTTGCCGGAATCGAATGTGTGATTGAAGGCGTAAGTTGCGTTTCATTATTGTTTTCTTGACCTGGTTCTAATCCCGTGGTCAGTATCGAGCAAAGAATGACATGGTCAACCCGATTGCTGCAGGATTTGTTGCTGGAGGTGTGCTTGCACGAAATTCGGGGCCGAAAGCTGTTCTTGGCGGTGGATTGGCATTTGCTGCTTTCTCAGCGGCGATAGATTTGTTCATGAGGAGGGAACCACCAGAGTAAGCCTGAATACTATTTTCCTTAGCCAGATGCACTGACAACATTCTTGCAGCGACGACTAGTAGCATATATATTATTACATTAGATTATATAATTTACTTTGGATGTGCACAAATTCGATGCGAGCCTGGCAGCGAGGTGAACGTCTGAACTTTCTGACGCATGTGTATTATATAAGCACATGCGTACTTGTGTCTCAAGACTCAACCTCCAACCACGATGCCCAAATCACCTGCAGAAGTTATTCTCGAGAAAGCGGATAAAAAGGCAAACTCTTCGACCGGATGGTTCTCTTCTGCGTCTGCCAAGTGGGAGGATGCAGGAGATTTGTACCAAACAGCCGCCAATACTTTCAAGGTCGAGAAGCAGTTCAAGGCAGCCGGCGACGCATTCTCAAGAGAAGCTGAGTGCAGAGAAAACTGCAAGGAATTGAATGATGCAGCGAATGCTTGGTGGAACGCTGCCAAGGCATACAAGAAGGACGATCCTCTCTGTATGTTTTGCTGTGCTGCCCTCTATGCATCGTGCAACTGATACTGATCCCTGGATCTTCAGCGGCGATTCAGGCTTTGAGCCGCACCATCACTCATCTCACCGGCTTGGGCAGGTTCCGCCAGGCAGCAGATAGAGAGAAAGATATTGCCGTGATTTATGAACAGGACTTGCACGATCTTGCAAAGGCATCTGAGAGCTACCAGCGAGCTGCGGAGTGGTATGAGCAGGAGGAAGCTGCTGCGTATGTATAGTTTTCACAGAGAAAACGATAGCTCACTTTGTCACAGAACTGCTAGCGCATGTCGCAAGAGTGCCGCAGACCTATGTGCTCAAATCGAGGATTACAGAGGGGCCATGCAACTCTACGACCTAGTCGCAAATTACGCACTGAAGTCAAACTTGACGAAGTACAGCGTGAAAGATTACTGGTTGCGATCAGGTCTATGTGCACTCGCCATGAGAGTATGTTTCTCATCGATGCGGTTCTCGCACATGTTAATCATTATTCAGGACGTCGGGAAAGCACAACGAGACATGGAGAGTTTCAAGTCGAAAGATATCACCTTCAGCTCAACTCGAGAGTGCAAGTTCCTAGAAGACATTTGCAAATTCGTAATGGACGGTGATGAACAAGGCTTCACGGCAGCAGCCTTCGAATATGATCAGGTTACGAAACTGGATGAGTGGAAAGCAAGTATATTGATGAAGATCAAGAGGACACTCAAAGACGAGGTAGATATTCTCTGATAATTTGAGATGGAGTACGTCGCGCATCGAACTTTATATTCCTGTTCCACGTAGGGAACGAGGAGGTTATATACATAGACAGGGAATCACCTTCGGTCGGATGAATATTCGTATGATTTGCGTGAGTAAATTATAACAACAGTTTGTACTATGCTCGCGTTGCCACCGACCCGCCGGCGTTAGAACATTTAGTACGTCTTTACTCTAGACTCGTGATTTACCCACTGCCTGAGCCTGAGCGTAGTCGGGATGTCATTACACCACAGGTGCTTGTTTGAGCAGCTCTCAAAGTTGACACACTCTTCTTACACTCCCTGCGGCGAGGTTTTGGCTCTCTTGACTGATATCTCGTAGGCTTTTGCTTCCAACGGCTACCTAGCAGGCCTGGATTCGAGACAGAACCTTCCTGCGCTGATGGCTGCCGTACCTATGCCAGTAACACAGCCGTTATCATTTGTAATAAACGACATCGATCGTGCCTTTTGATGTTCCAGTGTATGTCATTCGTTCTTGCACACTAAATTCATGCATAACCCCTAAGTTAGAGCATCCGCGGTGGACTTCACTGGATCTGATGTACATGCTCATCATGTCTGTGAGTCAATTCATAGTCGCAGGGTATTCGTAACGCTGGATTATCTTTCATAGTTCATCTTGACAGCAATAAATTTCAATGGCTTCCCCTGAGCCGTCCGTTTTGATCTCCATCCCGACTCAGATTCAACTTCTATCAGCTCGAGTCGAGACTGGGCTAGGTCGAGTCAGACTAGGCCCATTGATTGGCTTCTTCTCTGGCCACCGGTGGTGTGCTTTCTGGTTACAGTGAGCTCATCGACTTCTTTCGCGGGGTTCCTGTTTCACCGTGGAACAGCCTCACGTTATCGTTGCTGAGTTTGCCATTCGGAATTCCTTTCAATCGAAAGCCTGATCCACACTTCTTCTATTCGACTTAAGCTCATTTATGATTTAATTAGATTTGGGCATGCAGGGTTTTTCATCTATTGGATGGTGTCGTGGTGTACAATGACGGCCCTGTAGGTTCGTCTTGTGATTTTATTTTACGTCTAACAAGGGCCACCGGAGGAGCCAGTGCGCCGCGGCAGGTGCAAAAGTGTACGGATGATCAACCGGATGCCATATTACAAGGAAGGAAGTTCACACCGTTCCATCAAAGTGTTGTTAATATTTGATTCTTCGAGTACAGCTTAGCTAATCACGTGACGGTACATAGATACGTTACTTTTTCCAACAGTCCGGTAGGAGCGGCGACTGATATTCCTTTTAGTTCTCGTCCCGACAGTTCCCGCGATCCTCGAACAAAACAAAGTTTGTACCACCGTTGGGAAAGGCGATGCTTACGGAAAGGCAAATACAAAATGACAAATGCGAAATAGGGTCGCCCGAACACCGAACAGAGCTTAGTGAGTTGTTCCATCAAAGGCCTGGAGCAGTGAGCACTGCGCAGTGATGGTCGCGAGTAATATAGTCCGGCATTCGCTGCTCATTTACTTGGTGTTCCTCCCTTGCCTAGATGTCCTCTTTGACTGAACCTGAGGGTGTGGCGCGCAATATGCTCATAGTCAGCAGTGAGTACCTACTGGGCATTTGAATGCTCTTCTAGGTTTCAATGGTGTATCATTATTAGCCACCCTAACTGGCTTGTCCGTCCTGGAATATGCCTGGAATCTGCGTTTTGAAATGCGGGTGATCTGGCCGTGAGTGTGTCCCTAACAGATTTTGTTGAACGCGAGTGTCGACCTAATTTTTTTTTTCACCAACAGGCAATTTTGGAAGAGCGCCGAAGCCAAGGTCTTTGTGCTAGCCAGGTATCTCGGCTTGGCTGGACAGATGTAAGCAATTTGGCAATTACACAGTAGTCGTCTGTTCACTGCTATTGCTAGCTTCAACATCTGGTTTGTAAACAGGATGGCGTCAGGGATTCCCAACCATCCGCTGGTTTGCAGAGCGTGGGGCTCATATCAGGCTGTAATAATACAATATCTATTAATGTCGGTAGAACTACTGCTGATGCTACGAGGTACGCGTTGTCCTTACTACTAGTGTGACATACTTATCTTCTTTGCGCTGCGGCACCCTCACATTGCAGTATGTGAGATGTTCAGCAACGGCAAATATATTATTGGCATCCTTCTTGTCTTTGCTAGCGCGCAGCTTTCCGGCATGGCTGTCGCTACTCGGATGTCCGTGCCTACCGTCGATTTCTCTCCTACATGTGTGGCCATCGGCTCCCATCCCAGTCAGATTTACGCTGGGTGAGAAATTTGGCAATTATTGTGCGTCCGATCACTGAGTCGACAACCAGTTCCTCAACCCTTGTAGTCCATCTGTGCCTCCTTGCTATGATACTATGGAGATTCTTCAGCCGAAATTGGCCCGAGCGATTATATCCATATATCAAAATCACAGCTCGTGACAGTATTGCTACAGTCATTGCGGTGACAGGTAGGCGTGGAGTTCTCCTTTGTGGCCTGTATATTCACCACTGGTTAGTGAACTTTCTCCCCGTGATATTCGAACCTCTGGCGGTCAAATCATCGACGATTGAAAACTTCATTTGCCTGTGAGTCTTGCATATTCTGCAGATTCGCTGCTCACTTTAAACCTGCTTTAGCGTGATGGTTTTCTCCTTCTGGTTTGCGGTTGAGTACAGTAATCTTAGCCCTTGCTTTGTTGCTCATTATATCTATCAGGCTGGCCGGCTAGTTCTTGACAAAGAGAGGTTCCGTCAACAGTTCCAGGATGATTGCGAGTTAACCGAAGTGGACCTTGACAACTTGGAAATTCCTGATGAACCTGACGCATGTCATGCGAGACCCTACGACTCCACCGTCGCGCGCAACAAAATCCCAACCGCCGTCAACTCTAAGTCAAGCTTAGGAACGGAAGAAGATATCACTGACGAACGCCCCCGCGACTTTGTGGATGATGCTTAGCTCTCAGGCGGCGCGGCGTGTGTGGAACGCAATGATGACGAGGGTTCTGCGTTTGCGAGGTAGTCCCACTGGTTTTCGACATAGACGGTCCGTAATATAATTAGTAATATATATGTACTTTTCATTCCTTTCGCTTCGAACGATCGCAGTGCACACAAAGGCTTCTCAAGGTTTCACGTCCCCAGTATAAAATACATTCCATTATTTCCTAGTATCGTATTAGTACTTAATATCTATGTTATTCAGCGGCAAGAAAATACGACGACGATACGACGACAGCACGACAACGTTGGGGAAATGCTCTATAAAGAGCAGGACAGTTGCGATCCACAGACGCAGACGGTGAGAAAGAAGTGCAGTAGTACCAATCGGTTCGTAAATACTCAATAAGGGGCTGGACACAATTGCCACCGACCCGCCGGCGTTAGCTTATTGTATAGAGAAGAGATGTGAACAAATATTGTTCTCCAATCGTCGATTGTCTGACAAATCTGGTAAGTACAGTCTGGCAGCGAAAACAGATGATCATTAATAAAGAATGCCAAGAGAAGGGGATGTGCAGCGAGTTGAGTGATACATAGCGCAGTGTTAATTAGCGTCGTCGATAGCATTGAAGGGTATGAAGATGCAAAGTAAAGTGGACAATGGCAAACATTTCTAGTTGAGATAACCACGACACTTTGCAGACCCACATAAGCAAGGGATCTTATCTTGCTCGATAGGGAAATGGTAATCTAAGCATGTTGCGTCAGTAGGAGACGTAGAGAAATTATGGTGCATAGCTGACCATAAGTAATTTCATCGCCTAGTTCGATGTCCTGCTTGGCATAGATGACTATCTTCTTCTCACCGTTAATGGTGATGATTTTCGCCGTGCAGTTTGGATCGCAAGAATGGTTAATGAGACGTCTTAAGAAGTCTCGCAGTCAATCTCTGGATCACATCAAGTGCGAGAGGAAACTCACCCAAGATTGCCCTTCTTCGTGGCGTCCACCACAAGGTCCTCGTCGATACGGAACAAGTAACTGCTTCCGATACCCTGGCGCTCATACACCTTTTCGCGCTTATCGGCGACTTGCGCGCGGATGATTTCGCCAACATACTCGATGACCATCTCCCCTCGTGCGATCCTTTCCATAGCGTACAAGCCCCAGTCATGGATAGGAGACCGAGCAAACCGTAGATGCTTTTTCCGCGTCTGAAGCTGGTTGAATTTGATACTCAGCTCCATAGCGGCGTTCTCTCCCTTCGAAAGAGCCACAGCACGCTGCACCTGGTTGATCTCCTCTAAGCCTTGAGCGCGTCGGCGAGCATTGGCGCGATTTGAGCGGGAAGAGGTGACAGGTTGTACTGGTGCCTCAGTTGGGGCGACGGACTCAACGTTCGTAGACCGCAGGGCGTATTGGGCAACATAGGCAGATTTTTCTGCGTGAGAAATCTCGTAGTAACCCTCGGTACGTGCTGAACCTGTCAAATGCTTCCGGAACGCTGGTAAAGCATCGGTGGTAGGCGGTGGGGTGCGCGGCGCGATTTGGGACCCACTCGTGATAGCCAGCCGACAGAAATATAGGTCTTCGTCATCGTCGCATATATCTTGCGGAACAGGACTTGGAGGTCGTGGTGGTTCTGATACGGGAGAAGGCGAGCGCGAAACTGATTCCAACTTTGAGATGTGTATCGTGGCTGTAGCAGGAACATCGAAATCCAACTCGTCAGGTCGGATGATCTCGTCGACGACCACCTTGGTGACTGCCTTTTTCTTAGTCACCTTTTTCTTCGGCAGGGGTTTCTCATGCTGTACTTCCTCGAGTACGACATCCTTCTTCGGCTTCTTCTTGACAGGCTCCTGCTCCTCATCGTGAACCTCAGAAACGGCCCGCTTTCGGAGCTCAGGAACAACATTCTCGTCATCCTCAGACTCCAAGTCTTCTTCAGCAACCCTGGTAACCTTCGCGACAATGTCTTTCTTCCGCTTTTTCTTTGGTGGCTCCATGGGTGCTGGCTCCTCTGGCTCCACGGGTGCAGACTCTTCTGGTTCGATATGCGGGGCTTCCTCTTCGACCACTGCTGACTTCGCCTCCTCCTCCCGGACTCTCTTGGGCTTACGAAAGGAAAGTCCTTTCAAACCTCGCTTTTCAACTGGCCGTTGCTCGCTGGCTATCTCTGGACCCTCCCTAGCTTTTGTCTCTGCAACCTTCGCCTTCTCATCCGCAACCAGCTTGCGCAGATCAGTAGCGACCACCCGCTCAGTGATATCCTTCTCCAAAAGAACCGTAAGCTCCTTGACAATGGTGTCACCTGCTTGCCGAACCATCTCCTCTTGTGTCCAGCTGGCCTTTTCGGTGGCCACATATGTGACATGAGAAGGAGGCGGACAGGCAGACAACGTTACCGAGTGGTGTCCAAGGGTTCGCGAGCCGAGTACCATAGCTGCACGACGCGCGGAGTCGCTTGTCCGAAACGTAACGTACCAAGCGTTGTGATCTCGGAGTACACAGTCGACCTTAAAGTCCTTGAAGAACGTGCGCACATCATCCTCGCGGATAGATGTCATGGCGCCACCGGTGAGGTCTATTCGGACATGCTCAAAGCCGTTCTTGGCAAGGGCGTCAGTGACGATAGCGCTGGTAGCCTCTCTTTGCTGCTGGTGACGCCCTTGTCCTGGGCGACGGGAGATAGGCGAAGGTGAGCGGGAAGAAGGGGATGGGCCACGGTAGTGTGAAGGACGACCGCGAGTATGGACAGGCGTTGATGAAGAAGACATTGAGGATGCCATAGGCGCAAGGTCATTCGCTGCTGCAAAACGACTACTCAGTGCTGAATTCATCATCTTAGCTTTTGTCATGACAGGCGGTGGTTTTCTGGTGCGGGAATGAGGAGGTGACAGGCGTCCGTTCGTGTAGGGTATATGTGCAGGGCGGGGTGGGAGCTGATGACTCGGTCGCCATGAGGTCTGGACGGGTGTATGTGCTGAGCTGGGGGTCTGGGCTGTCGGTATGGACGGGGGTGCTGGTAAGGGTGCAGGAGGAAGCGTCGGAGCCTTAGCTTCCTTCTCTTTTCTCCTTTTCTCGTCTCTTTCACGTACTTTCCGCTCTTCCAACTCTTTTCGCACTGCCTTCAGTTTGAGACCTTCGCCGTCAAAAACCACTTTCAGTTCCTCCCCATCAGCCATTCCCATACCTGCACCAAATTTCTTTCCATGAGTGCGCTCTACGCATAACTTCGCCTCCTCATGTGTCTGGTACCGGATAAATACGATGCCCAATGCGACCCCTGTCGCCATGTCAATTTGTGGATCGAATGACGAGATCTTGCCATGTGCACCGAAGACGCGACGGATTTGCTGCGTTGGTGTTAGGGGCGACAAATTCATGATCAGCACGGCTGTGGGGGGCGGTGGACCTGTCGAGTTTGCATCATGCTGTAAAGACGCGTCAATGATGATATTACATGATGGAGGTAATACCACACACCTCATACCGGGCCTCATGAAACACTTCTCTGTGTGGACGCCTCTTGTATCCTGGTGCCTTCCGCGGATCAGCTGGGGTAGGTTCTGGCTCGCCCTCGATCACTTCCCCGTCATATCGCGTGACAGTCTCCTTGCCCTTCCCCTTGCCCTTGATCCGTGGCTCATCGGAACCACTAATCTGTGTAGCTCGAATTTTCTCAGTCAATACGCGGAAACGCCCGTCGCGGTCCTTGTCAATAGCAGGATCATAAATGACTCTAAAGTTCTTTCCTACAGGATATTCGGAGCGGGAAGGTGGCCATGGAGGGGGAGGGGGAAGCGAGTAGAATTTAGGAGGCGGAGGTTTTGACGATGGTACAGCGAGTTCTACAGGAGGAGGGGGAGATGGGGATCTGGAGAGTGGGGGTGAAGGCGCATAATCTGGTAGTTCCTGTGGCGGGGGTGAAGGAGGGTGTATAGCAGATACTGGCGGGGGTGGGGGCGAAGGAGACTGAGCAGCAGATACTGGTGGGGGCGGCGGCGGTGGGGAAGGAGGTCTTGACGTAGGCGGGGGTGGAGGAGGACTACACGATGGGGTAGCTGGAGGAGGCGCTGGAGGGGGCGGAGGCGGAGGATTGGGCGGTGGTGGTGGATTATCTGAAGGCGGCGGTCCTGATGGTGGAGGTGGAGGAGGAGGAGCTTCAGAAGGTTGGGGTGGTTGAGGACGTGATTCGGTGAGGGATGTTCGTCGATTAATCGAAAAGGATATCTTCACAGGTTGATGTGGTCTCACGCCATCAGCAACAGTTACAGGAGCAACTTGACTTGTACTGGCGACTGGTGAAGATTCGGTATGACTATGCAGCGGTGAATCCGATACATGTGGTTTTGACTGTAAAAAAATGCAATGAGTTAGAAAATCACGTCTCTGAATGTCTTTTAGCGTACGCTTGACGTTGACCAGGAAGAATCCACTTGTTTACCCTTCTGCGTTGACCTTGGACCTGTGGGTGCATGTATACTGGCTGTAATTGTTTGAGTCCCAACGTAACCATTCACTACAGGCTTGCCGGCTGGTTTACCTCGGGGCTGAGTTGGGACGCCGTTCAGGAGGCGTGGACCTGTTGGTGGGGGAGCACCAATTTTGCTAGTTCCAGCACCAGGTGAAGTCGATGTTGAAGGCGTCGAGGTCGAGGCTTGCTGTGATGATGAGGCAGGCAAAGTACTCAACAGCGCTCTTGGTCCCTTGGGAGGCGCTTTACCAGACATTAAAGCAGCCTAACTAACATGAACAACGCTCAAATACAGAATCTTTTTCGTCTTCACTGTGCGTTTGGCGTCGAGAAACGTGCAGATAAGGGAGGGCGGAGGATGAGAGGATCGTGAACAATGTCAAGCGTGAGGTCGCACAAACATTGGGTCACCACCACGGCAAACAACGACCATGCCACACGCTTTTCTCTTCCCGCCATTTTCATTCTACTTGGACCCTTCATACAAATCCTTAGGAAACTCACGAGGTATCCAAAATCTATCGACCAAATCTTTCTCTCCCACCAGGTGTCCTCAGCTCAAAAATCCACCTCAGAAAGTATCAGTCCTTGACTGGACCCTACCGCATCGACGGACGAGAGAAGCGCCGGAACGACCAGAAGCAGACGCCACGTATGAAGTTTTTCGTTTGCGTTTGGTTGCTGCACAAGGAATTTACTTCAGCGCCACATCAGAGCCACACAAGGGCCACCATAAAAATCAAGTTTCGCTGTTCAGTGCGTAAAAAAACTATTCCGCTCGGAGGCTTGATGGGATCAAGTGTGCTGACAAGGCATGTGATCGCGAACTTGAAGCTCGAAGCTTGAAGGATGAACGTTTGAACATTGAACTGACGTGAACATTTTACATACTACCATCACTATGCTTGGCGCAATGATCAATTCAATTCAATCCATCTGCATCTCGACCTTATCGATGGCGACAGCCCTATTCTTGGCCAGCTCTTGGTATCTTGCAGGCTGGTATGAATGACACGAAGGAGAAATATCTGAACGACCAGATTAATTCAACTAGTCTCTTCAAGATAGTACGTCTTCCACGGAGGTTTGGGCCCATATATTTTACTTTCTTTTAGTTTGATTCTGTTAGCACGCTCACGATTTGCATTCAGGATGTTTTTAGTTAGTACCGCAAGAGGCAGGACCACGCAACCCACATCTACGCATCATCGAAAAATACCCCAACACAGTACGACGAGACAATGGGGCACTTAGTTCCTCTTAACAGCTACAAAAAATTGGTGGAGATCATGGGAGGCTGTTGGGAATATTCCTGTTGGAGTTTATGCGCTCAGCAGATTTATGTGTATGATACTGTCCATCTGCGGAACTAAAACACGTTTCTTGAGCTCTGCTTAGTCCTCGTGTGTCGATGCAATGGGACAGTACTTATCATGAAAGATATGATCAACGTGATGCATGATGCATGATGGTTGACAATTTCTGCGACGTTGCGCGGCTGATGAAAGAATTCAAAGGCAGTTATAAAAATACACGTTGTCAAAACACGCCCAATGATTGTTATATAATTACATAATATCGATATCGTACTAAGTAAGTACCATAGGACCAGAGTTGCAAAATGCCTTGCAGCAGCATCAACATTCATCCTGAATCCTCACCATGTGGTAAATGGGTGTGTTTTATGCAGACTTTGATGATTATATTTTTTATTTCACGAAAAAATAGTCTCCATAGCGTTGCGGCACTGAAACAACTCTGGAAAAGTGCATTTTGCATGATAATCAGTTTCTTACATGGAACAAAAAAATTACTCATTTTCTTAGACATTCCATATTTTTCTGAGGGGGGGGGGCCGAAAAAGTTGATATGTTCCTGTCGTGAAAGGTTTAAGGCAGCACTCCGCAGACATCGACAAAGTATTTTGCAACTGTACGATCTTGCAAGTCTAGTGCCTATCACCTCAACATTCTTCACGAAGCAAGTACACAGGATTCTGGGTCATATGTCTGGCCATCTACCAAGTAGTTAAATTATTTTAGTGTTGTAACCTGGTTGAATTAGAGGGCAAGTGCTGAAAATTTGTGCAACTCTGGTTTAATGATAGTAGTAGCGCAATGAAATCTTCACTAAAATTTCTTAGTGGCTCACGAATTGGTGCCGGTGTCCATCGCGACTCGGACACTCGGACATCCGAGTGTGGTTATATATCGCAATTCCCGGGGGAGAAAAGACTTTATTTCGACCCATTTATACTTGAACTACTTTTCTAGTACTTATACTAGATGTCCCCACGGGTTCGGCCGTCCCAAGTGTTCGACCATCGACTCCAGCACACGCATTTCTTCATTAAACCCTTATATATGTTGCATATAGACTTCTACTAACATAGTGGACACTACCATATTTTTCTTCAAAAAAAAAGCGAACGTGTTCCCATGCCATGACCAAATTTATGGTGTTCGACCTACTTTTGTGCATGAAATGCTTTCTCTAACAGTCAGATCTCTCCGGAAAAATCTGAAATTCGATATCGTGACTCTACATGACCAGGTAATGGTAAAATAAATTACTCCGGGGTTACTTTCTGTGTGGAATCCCTTGCGATGAATCAGATGTGACAGCCGATCAAAACACCAAAGTTAATAATGTTTGCGTCGTTGACTCGTTTCGTCGACCGGAGTATGAAAATGGCATGGCGGCTGGGTGTGACTTAGTGTGACGGACAGTCGGAAAAATGGTCGAACACCTGGGACAACAAACTCTCATGCGCGGTAACTCTCCGCTGGACTCAACAGTTCGATTTCCATAAAACCAAATAGCAGGCATTGTATCTACGATGTGAAGCTATCCATCAGTCAAAGAATTACATTTTTGCGTGCATGCATTGATGAGCTATTTGCTTGACCACCAAAAATGGCCGAACACTAGTGGACATC
>Ga0153975_1000194_pt1 | contig 18288 bp, 24 predicted proteins | sample TSGA059MetaG_FD_104694 | JGI IMG/M metagenome (GOLD analysis project Ga0153975, IMG submission 104694) | Attine ant fungus gardens microbial communities from Georgia, USA - TSGA059 MetaG | ecosystem: Host-associated > Fungi > Mycelium > Unclassified | place: USA: Georgia, Yuchi Wildlife... | reverse complement strand
TCCATGGCTGTTGACGTCGAGTCTGACTATGGAGATCTGTCATCCCGTCCAGGCTCCCGGATGTCAGCAGCGAGGTCTACTAGCGGACGCTCGCGGAAATCTAGTGACGGGGTCAAGGATGGTTCTGTCACTAATGGATCCAGATTGCGCAGCGTCGGGACGGGATCCACACTTGCGGAGCAATACGAGAACGGCGATGAGACTCTTGTGCACGGAAAAACTGATCGTGAGACCGACACGATTGCGGAAGAGGATGAACCATCGTCACCCACAAAGAAGAAACGCTTCTCTGCAACTCAGGGTGAGCTCGTGCAAGATGGCATGATGGCTGTCGACGAGGGTATCAGCGAGAGGAGCGACAGGATCGCACAAAAGGTATTGCAGATCCAACAGAAGGTGAGCTTTCTTGCATTGCTTGTGAGCGGCGCTGGAGCTAACTGAGCTGTCAGCTCGAAACTGCATTGGCCTCTGAACGGGTCCAAGAATGGAAGAGCAGGTCTGCTGCTGGTCATAGTTCTACAGAGGACGAACGAAGCAACGACTCTGATGTTATTCATGTTCGTGCGCGCCCACTCAAAGGAACGAAGCTGGTGAATAACCCTCCTGGTAAAGCGAAAAAGAGAGACCGTAGCGACACTACATCCTCCACGCGAACTGGTACAATCACCCGTCGTTCAGTAGATACCATATCTTCGGCAACCCCTCGCCGGGTACCTTCTCCGCAGGCAGAACAGAAACTCTCTGGGCATGTGGATTCTCAGATCGAGAGTAGTGCTGATGAGGGTACTGTATCTGGTCCCACGCAATCCCTCCGTAAGATTGCCTCCGGCGCATCTCTGTCTGCGCTTTCTCCTTCCATTGCAACGACACCATCCACTCCCACCATTGTCCCTGCTGTCGGCCCCATCACAGATGACTCTGACACAGATTTTCAGAGCGCTTATTCTACGAGCCCTCGGGATAGTTACGTCAGTTTCGATGGACGCCAAACCCCCCATTACCATGACTCTGATGATTCCACTGATTCCACTGGTCAAGGTCATTACGGGCAACGTGTTACTTATCAGCTCACAAGATCGCCTGTTAGAGAACGAGTTTCAAGCACAGCGACGGCAATTCTTCAGACTCATTCAACTTAGTTTTTAATCCTTGGTGAGGATACAGTCGTGTCGAAAGGGCGGGTTCTTACTCGACTGCAATCAACAGCCTAATTTATACCTATGCAACAATACCCACTTTTGCATCATCATCTATTATCGTTACTCTGGGTTCTGCGTTTGTTTTACCCAACCACGCTCGTTGCTTCCTCGCCTTTGTTACTCTCGACTTCGCGTCAACTTCATTGCATATAATGGTGATCTACTACTACAAAGTACATATACTAGCAAATACAGTCTTTACAGTGAATACATCAATCTTTGCGCTCTAGTTATGTGTCCATCCTACGGCGATTATTAAAGGCTTTGACTACAGATGCGATTTGGCCAAAGAACCACGCTTGAGATGTCTTGTCTGGTATGAACACGAATTTGTCCTGGTCCTTTCCAGACTTATGAGTGAAACGGATGCCAGTGTCTTCCACCGCAATGCCCTGCACCATGGTTAGGGGGAGATCCCAATCAAGGCGGAGCTTTTTCGACCAGAACGAAAGAACTCGTGACGAAGTCAGCAATATGACGTTGTCACTACCGGGAGATTCTATCACACACACACTCAGCTATGCTCCATAAGATAAACAATTGCGGACATACCAATGTGTGCGACGTATGCCTCTTTGCGGAATGAGCCGTTGTCGAGATCCCTCATCCAATACTGACCCAAAGCTTCTCGGACGGAGAATGGCTAGTAGATGAAGGTCAATGAATGAGACGCAACGCTCCAGAAAGCCACTTGCCACCAAAATACCATCAGACGGAACATGCCTTGGCTGTAAACATGACAGTGTAAAGATCTAATCGTGTGGAATACTGTGATCACTCACCAGACGAACACGATCTCGCTCTGGCTTGTCAAATACCGTAGTTGTATTGCGGATTCCTGAGTGGCGGACGATAAGCTAGCTGTGTGCGAGGAAGATGGCACGACAGACCTTCGGACAAGTTAGACGCAAGATCAAAGACGCCAACGGCTGGTTTGGTAACAACGCTGCAGACGAACGAGGTGAATAGAAGATACGTCGTGGTATGATTGAACCTACCCCACAAGGCCCTTCCCGACGCCCTTGAAGAAGCCAAGGGCTCCTTCTGTCTCGGCGCCTTGTATGGGTTTTGTCTGGGAAGGTTCATTAAAGCTCAGACAACAGAGAAGTCGAGCGGAATAGACCTACAACAATACCTTCCATTGCGCTAACCACACTACTCGCAAGGGCTTCGCCTCCTGCTGCGACTCCGTAGCTAGCATTCTGTGTCAGTCGCGCACGCTTACTCAGAAAACGTTCTTCCTCACATTGCATGACGCGGGCGATTGCGCCGCTGACTCATTCTGCGTTGAGCCTGGTACTCGGAGTCAAACGTTGCTGCAGATAGCCCTAGACAATAACATTAGCGACGATCTAATTTGAACTTGCACGATTCATACCCTTGCCAACACTGCTGGTGAACTTAGTCATACTATCTGACAAGCCAAACACCGTTTTTTTCACAAAACTAGCGGCACCCTGGTAGAGCATCAGTTTAAATATCATACGCACAAATCAACTCTCGTACCTTGGCGATTCCAATCCCCAACTCCCTGTTGCCATGCATAACAACTCCATTGTATGGAGCATAGAAAATGTCTGACACGCCGGAACTGACATTCGTGAAGAGCCCGACAGGATTCCCAATGAAATCTGCTGATCCGAGGATACGGTAAAGTTGACGAAGAATATCTTGACGGTAATGGTAAGTAATCCTAGTTTGCAGTTCAGGTATCGTCAGTCGCATGTCTTTGATGGCCAAGGCATTCAACTCCAAAGGCGCGTCATTGATGTTACCCAAGGTCATCGTCAATGCATTGACGACAACAGCTAAAGGGTTACGAATACCGAGCCTGGAGTGGAATAGTTAGTGCATGTGTAGTTTACGGGCCAGAGGCATGGTAGGTACTTTTCTTCGCTGCTAACTCTTTCAGTACGCATAAATGAGAGAGAGAGCTGTATAGGTTGAAGTTCCAAGACTTCGAAGTAAACATCCTGTCCAGAAGCTGAAAGCTGAGGTTCTGGGATTTCTTCTGGATGTTGTATTAAAGCACTTGTTCCGCATGTAAGTTTAAAGAAAGAGATGCGAGGTAAATCTGATACTTACTCCTCAGTATTCTCTTCCCATGTCACGCCTTGAATCTGCGTCAAATCGTATATCGCAAACAGGAGATCTTCGTCTGCTTCGATAGTCAGTGCCTGGAGGAGGATGGAGCAATACTTGACAAATAAGACACCGTGATCTGCATTTGTGCTGAGTACGGATCTCGAACGAAGAAGGAAGTCTTCCCAACCTTGATCTTTAAGCCAAATCACTGAACCCTGTATCGTCGGGGGAACTGCAACACCACTGGCTTCCTTGGATATTGGGCTAGGCTGGAGAATAACTGGATACAGTGCATCGTGCAGCTGGTTGTCTACCTGCAGTGAACCGCAGGACAGGTTCACGGACTGTGCGACAGGGCTATTGCTGTACTCGAACTTCAAAGTTTCGATCGATATATAAACAACCTCGATCATTCTGCGATTAACCAAGGATATTCCTATCCCAGCGAACTCCACGTTGAAAGCCAGCGTCGGAGAGACGTCCTCCATGACCGCCTCGAAGCCTTCTGAGCTGCTAGCAATAGTATCAGATCGCGACAAGGAGGTGGTGCTGCGATGTTTCGGCTTGTAGAGGCTCTTCTCAGCAATATATGGCGTGATGCGCAGGATCTGTCGGTGTCCATCTGCTCTCACATCCAAGGAAACAGCTCGGGTCCTTTGGCGGTCCTAGGCTGACATTAGCAAGTACTTGAACTTAAGGGGAGTTAGTTACATGAAACTTGAATGGTACGAGAACGCCAATTTCCATGATATCCACAGTACGACGAGAATCATTGATCGTGAGCATTATCTTCTTTTCTCTGACAGCAGGCTGGTCCCATGCATATGGCATGCTGGAGTGAGGCCCCAACTTGTATCGTGGGGTAGAAGGTTTTACTACATCAGCATCTCCACGGCTGGGATCCTAAGAAGTTAACATTCAGAACGTATTTTCAATTTCAACGAACTTGAGAAACCATACCCATTGAATCATCGAGACAGAGAAATCGCTATCATTCTCAATTATGAAGGGCCACCCGTCCGCAGCAGACAGCATTATGAATATCGTAGATCCATCAATCTTGACATCAGCCTTCACTATATGCATGTCGTTGTTTGAGGATCGAACACGAAGGTGAACGGAACCTATGTCTTCAATATTTATGGGTGCAGACCTAAACTATAGTCAGGAAGGTACCAAGATAATGTGGCGTGAATATTACCACAGGGAGTTAAGTCCAGGATATGCAATCGTTAGCAGTTTTTCTTGGCTAACTCGCATGATCTGCAACGGGCAACGTTCGCCAGGATTGAGTATTGCGCGTCCCCGAGGAGCTGCTCCATGTTCTCGGAAGCATATGGGATCTGACAGGTTGTTCTTGATGAGAAATCTTGGGGCCAGAGTTATGACCTTGGTGAGTTTGTATTTCCCCAACCCTTCAGTCCACGACAATCCAATGTGATACTCCTCTGTCTTTTGCCTTGAGCATGGTACCACCATCTCCGTTTCTGCAGCAGAAGCCTCCAGACTGAAGACCTGCAGGTCAAACATTAGATCTATCAAAACATGACTCCTCTTCGTGTGACCGTACCTTCGACCAACCAGAATCTCCAACTTTGAACACAAATGCCTGACCATTGTCGTGGGGGTGTGACAATACTGCGGGATGGTAAGCTCATCGCAACAAAGAAGATATGGTGATACAAACGGAATGGAGTTGGTTTGGAAATGACGTCTAGTAAAAATGGTTTAGTAAGCGATGATAGATTATTGACTGGTGGTGTTTACCGAGTCTAGTATCAGCGGCAATGTCGACAGGAGATGTCGCTCGGTGTGAGCGTGCAGCCTTCGCATAAAAAGGCAGTCCTGTCTTATTAATAACAAGATACGGGCAATATATCTGTACTTTGAAGGCACCACCGGACTCAGGATAGCGTCTGAGAATAAGTGAGTCGCAATCACGAAAAGATAGGGGAGTAGGACAAACACATAATTCAACCTTAGGTCGAGTTTGCGATTGCTCTGGTCTCGCAGACTCAAACAAGATTCGATCTCGAAATCCGAATTCCGGTCAGTGTTGATGATGGCAAAATCGCTGGCCTTGAAAACTGGGTTTTACAATGAGTGGACGTACTCAAATGAGCCATGGGACGCACTCGTATCCTGGATTTCAACATTCAACAGGACCAAATGACCCAGCTCCACAGAATGCACGGGCATGACACCACCCTTTCTGAGGTAGCTCTTCCAGTTCTGGTCAGCGTCCTTGTCGTATATCCTATATTGGATGTTGTAAGGTAGTAAATTCTCGAGCTCGATTGGCGCGCGGAGTTTGAGTTTAATTTTTGGTGATTTCCTGGGTTGGGGAGGGAACAGTGTCAGTGTCCCGATCGCAGCGAAGAAGCTATGAAGTGTTTTACCGCGTTCCAGACCCGTTCGAGTCACATTGTGCCCACGCTTGAAATCGGAAGGGAGCTTCCTGCTGGTCATTGTGAGGGCAACTTATTGTGAGACTCTTCTTGGCAATAAGGTCTTCAAAGCGTATGGAGGGGCACCATCTATACCCGAACCCTTCTGCAGTTGACTGAGTCAATACACCGCGAGAGTTTGAACATATGGACACGCACGGTCCGGCTGAAGTCGGATCCTGTTCTGAGTTACTGCCTCTATGGGCAGAGAGTAGTCCTGGCCAGGAGCTGATGACTTATTAGCCATTGAATCACGAGTGCCTTTAGGTACCAACCTATCTTTTCTAACGAGTAAACTGGATGTCCTGTATGATCCACCAGCATAAGTTCCAGAGGATAGAAGGTCTGATTCTCGACCAGATACGTGGAACGGAGTGTGACGATTTTCACGTTGTCTTGGACCGATACAGCACATAACAGGCGATCTGTATATTTCTCCATTCGAGGGCGAAGAGAGAAAGTAAATTCTCCCTCTCTATCCACAGGTATGCCTCTCAATGCCTCCCATGGCTTGCCGACGAACTGTATGCCAATGTTATGTTGTTCAGAGGTCGAGACATGCTAGAATTCCAAGGTGAGCAACAGTACATTACAACGCACAGGTATACTTGCCTCACGCATTGTCTTCCAGTCGTCAAACCTCCAGTCCACGGTTTGATCATTTGCGACTTTGACCGCACTTGCATCCTTTGCACTACGACTGGCATCATCGTCAGACCATACGAAGAGGGGGGACCCAGTGCGGTTCCTGATACGGTATGGCGCAAAGCTTCCACGTTCCTTCTGTAGCAAAACTTGTCCTTCCTTACCCCACATATTGGCTGAAGTGACGGCAAGCTCCGCGAAGGTAGTACTGACGTTGAGGTCTAAACGATCTTGAGCTGACACCGATACCTTTAGTTCACTCGAGCGCTGATCTTTGTCAACCTACAGGGATGAATATTGGATACTGATTGTTCCCATTCAATTCCTGTAGACTCACCGAGAGAGCGAAAGTCCATGGATCGGTTACTGTATGATTTCCTCAGCACAGAAAGACGCGGAAGATAAAGCTACTTACAAGGTTCCCAATGTGAATTTGTCAAGTTCCAGTAGCTAATTTGAGTCGCAAGAGTAGCAGTAGCGCAAAGCTGACGGTAGAGGTCAAACACAGGATCGGCACGAAGGTTATTTACGCACATCCGCAGACCAATCCCGAGCTCCGATAATAAATGGCTTGACCTTCAAGTGAAGCATAGGCTGCTCATGCATGTCGCCTATAAGGATAAGCCGGAACCCGTCGAACGATGCCTTTAGCTAAACTAATATGTTAATCATCAAGCCACCGAATCGTCTCTGGACGTACCTGTTCTCTGGATACCAAAACGCGGGCCTGTCCGACAGCCTGTCTATCGATTCTTGTAGCATTGGAACGAGACGTTTGGCTGGGCCCTTCATGTGATTGTGTAACCTTCGTACTAGAGTTATTTTGAGATTTTCCGTAAAGGTCCACTGCTTTGGTAGCGATGGTGGTGATGAGCATGATGTCCCGGTATGAGGCTCGAAACACAATAGGTTTCACAGCGAGTTCCACGTTCGTCATCTGCTCTCTTGTCGAAGACCGACTATCCATAGAGAAGGTCAAATCAACATCATCCAAGAAGCGTACAGTATCTTCGTCGGCGCCCATGCGGATAAGCGACATCCCTAATTGATTGACAGTCAATGCCAATATCCCCTATGCTGCCATTTTAGTACATTGACGCTACAGATAAGAGAGGACGCACTTGCTGCGACAGCAGAATTTGGTCAATGTATAATCTGATAGCCTGGGAATTCGTGTCTGCATCATTCTCCAGAACACTGACCGAAACATCGTGCAAATCAAGTCGGAAATCAAGTTGCGACTGCGTTGATTCGCGCTGGGACTCAGTCATGGATGAGCTGTCAATGTCCGCCGGAGTTTCTTGCTGAAACGCGCTCGTGAAGAACTCCAATAATGCGATGACGGGCTCGATGGCAAAAATAACATGTGGTGAATCGACGGTCAGAATGGCCACCGATGAGTTGCCAGACGCGGTGTAGAGAACCATAAACTGGTTACGGTCATGATCCGCCGCAGGTATAATTTCACGGAACTTAGACACTCCTGGCCGGGTATTGTTGATTGTGAATGACTTCAGTACAACTTGAGCTTCTGCAGCGCCATCGCAAATCGATTTGTAGCGCAGGTTGGAATCATTAAGGGAAAAGCGTGCGATGCCATGGTCTTCAAGATTTTCTTCGCGAGTCGCCAGACTATCATATAAATGCAATTTCACTACCTTGACGGAAGCAACCAGATCCAGGGTCGTCCACGCAGGGGTTCTGTCAACATCGGAAGCGACACGAAGTTCAGGCTCAAGGTTCACTACCTGATTGCTAGAAGAGGATACAGTGCCATTGTTGTCACTGCTCGAGGGCAGTGCTGATTCTGCCTGGGCATTCCCCTCCGGTGAAGCAACCAGGATCTTCGGTATAGACTTCATGAGCTTCATGAGAAGAATGTATTGAGTCTGCGTCAGATACAGCTTGACATCAGATATCTTCACTGCAATCTGATGTTTTTTTCGCGTTAGAAAGGCTATTATAGTAACAAGAATGTTACCTGGGTGTCCGGAAGATCCCTCTCTTGTGATCGATCGATTCCACTTGTTTGAACCACATCTGCAACAATATCAATGTCATCAACCATTTTCAGCATCGATGGTTCTCCATCGTAAAAGATATCGGAAACGAGCTGGATGCCACATAAACTGGCGGTGATTTTACTTGTGTCACCCTCGTATGAATTGCGAGCGCTAATCTCTCCGAGTCGCATGACCAGGACATCCTGCAGACGACTAGGATCTGAGGGGAAAACGATGATCGGTGTCTTCACAGAGATGTCAAATTGCATCCTCTCAATCTCCGAAGCTCTCTGGACTGCAGCATCACGCGCAGCATCATAGAGAACCTTGAGTTTTGCTAGCTTGGTGACGAATAGATAAATGTCGTGCAGAGGCTGCTCCAAGAAGTGGACCTTGAGAGACCCAGCACTCAAAGAAACAGTTGAGTTGACGCCCAAGTTCGAGATTTCTGCAGGATCGAGAGTTTGGTAACAAAATTCCGCGAAGTTTTTGCCTTCAATCGACAAGATTTGCTTGAATTCTGGCTTGGAAAGTGCCTTCGAGCGATCGTCACTCAACGCAAGGCTTCCTAAGCGGCCAGTAATCCTCATCGTGTTCATCCGGAGAAGTAACTGAACATCCGCGGTGGATAAAGAAAGGGTGGCTAAGCTACTGAAGTCGTTGAGGAGTATGACTGCATGTGGCTGTCAGGGCGTCGCCGATGTTCAGAGCAAAAAGACTGACCTTGTACACTATCAAGTCTGACAGAAACTCTGATTGTTTCCGCATCGCGCACAGGTGGAGACGACTCTCCTTCATTTGCAACAGCTGTTGCGCTCGGCGTTTTGTTCGCAGGCTGCTCCGGCGTTTGGGGAACGAAGGTCGCCATAATGAAATCGTACAGAGACACTACTGGTTCTGGTGCAGCATGGAATATAAATGTGGACAGTTGGACATCGACACTTTGATCAGTGCTTTCATAGACGGTAGCAAACTCGGGTGAATGCTTCTGAACCCGTTTGTATGAGATCTTCATGAGATCTTTATTGCCTAGCTCGGTGCTTTCTGAAGACACCAGCTGAATTTGGTCTCTGCCAGCCTGCACGACGTTCATCGCAAGTGACCTAAGGGCGGATTAAGACACGAACCCAGAAAGATCGTACTACATACCTCAAATTGATGTCCACATTCATATTGAATTTGAGAAGTGAGAACGCAAGTCGAAACTGCTGGAAGATCACTTCCCCGAGTGGCTTCTCACTGCCATCGCTACCAGACTTTGAAATAGCACCACGAAGAGTGTCAACCTCAAAATCAAACTCAAATATGTGCTGCCGGACTTCGGGATGCTGTAAAACGTGTAAAAATACGGGAGATGGAGAATAAATATGAACTACCTCGAGTGAGCCATCGCTTGCTTCAAAGAACATGTCATCTCTATGCGTTGATGCATCTTCGCTGTGCGTCCCATCATCGTCCACGTTGTATTCTGTGCCAACAGGCCCAAATAGACCAGCTGACAAAGGTAACGAGAGAGTTGCAGCATCGATGTGCGGCTGCGGAGGCTTCTGGTCGCTACCATCATCAAAGTTTGGGATAGCAACATCTATAATACGCATTAAAGCCTTGTACTTGGCGTCGGAGACGTTCACTTGAAGACTTGGCAATTTTCCGGAAATCTTGAATCGAGCGAGATTGAGAGCAGATGGTACAATGGAGTTCTGTATCCGCAGATTGAGGTTAATACGCTCCAGTAGATGAAGCGTGTCACTCTTCTCAGAAGTGAGAGCATCACGACAAGCTTGTAGGTCGTTTCCTAAGACAAACTGAACAACAAGGTTGGTGAGATTAGACTTGCGTTTCATGCATTCTGAGCATGCACTGACCTGAGCTGCCTGGAGCTTGAGTGACATTTTATCATACATCAGAGACTCCAGTCTCTTATAATCATCCTCGTTATACGGCAGATTTCGCTTGGCTTGGATTTCTCGTAATGCACCTTTATCGGCCAAATCGCTTTCGACGGCTATGTGGCCAGCATCGATAACGAGATGACTGCATTGGTGGGTGGTAACGCTACAAAGTAAAAGTTTAGTCGGGTTTCGATGATTCTGGGTTCTGGAAACGCACTCTTCCGGAATGATGATGATAGGTGCGTTCATATCCAGTTGAAGATCGATGGTTTTATGAGTTTGCAGGGCATACTCTAGACCTGCCCGAGTTTCCTTGCGTAGGCCCTCCAGGGTCTGACTGGCTACATTCTATTACGACGAAAGTTATAACAACTCCCGCTGTGTGACGGCGAACACCTACTAATAAAGCTTCGACTGACTCCAACTGGCTCTCTGGTGGACGGAAGAACTTGAAAATGGCTTCAACATACCCCCTATGGTAAATAATTTCCATGTGACGCATGCGGGTTGTAAGAACAGTATCGGCGCGCCCGTCCAGAGGGTTGTTCTCGAACTTTACGAAGAAAAACGGATCTTCGACTCCCCCATGCTTGGCACCTTCTGCTACAGACGCCTTGACTCGGGCTATCTGTCGATATAGCGTGTTCTTAGTCGTCCCATCAAAGACACTAAATCCTCTCAAGGATACAGATCCCTCAAAATTGTCCGGTCGTTGGATGAATTCCGCACGGAATGAATCGAAAACAGTGGAGATAACCTCGGTGGCTTCGCCCCTGGGATCAACCTTTAGCGAAAATGATCCTTTCTTGAGTTCCGCCACCACACGTGCTTTGAGAGCATCGCGGGGCGCCTCAAACGAATCTACGATGGCTGATTTCTCATCGTAGTCAAGCACATCATAAAGCTGCCTGCGCTGCTCCTCCGTCATTGGACCTCCAAAGGCGGGGTCTTCCGCAGGTTGATCTGTCTGGGACCCCCAGAGCCAGGACATCCAGCCACCAGAATGCTGCTGTTGTTGCTTAGCACGGTCATCTTCAAGCCTTTTCCTCAATTCCATGTCTTTGCGTAGACGGGATCGCGCTATCGACCTGTAGAAACGGATGTCCTCGTACGATAACTTACATTCCAACGTATTAAGCAATGCGATGTCCTAAAAAGTATCATCTTCACCTCTACTGCATCGAAAAAAAAATATAGAACGTACGGGTTCGCGGAGTGTATTCATCACCTTCTTCTCGAATAACTCGACATATTTGTTGCGATCATCTCGACGCTCCGCAAAGTACGCCCAGGTCCATTTACGACGTCGATCGCGAACGCCATCCAGAATCGCCTGAGTGGCAAAGCGTAACAACGCTTTTGGTCGATTCACCCTTAACTCCTCCACGCTTGGACGAAATTTTCTGTACTAGAGTAAAGCATAAATCTGAAGTCGACAGTCTCCTCATCAAAAATGTCTTTACCTGGCGCTGACGCATGTAAACATGATACATGTCAACCAAAGATATGGCATCTCGATACTGGTTGTCATCTAAAGCGACACCGATCTCGTCAAAAAACAATTGCACGTCGAAGTGTGGTGTGTTCTTGTCAAGTTTGTGATTCATAGTGATCTGCCGGATGGTCAGATTTGAGTACGTCATTGGCTAATGGTTAACTTACTCTTCCCTCACCCGATACAGGGCTGAGGATGAATTGATGGGACGACTGCTGATCCTTTTGTGATATCTAACCAGGAAGTTAAATCTGATGGTTCTGCAGAAGGTTTCATACAGACCATGGCAATAAACTTCTCTTTGGCTGCGGACAAGGGAAGGCCGGCCATACTTTGCGAGTCTGTATCAAAATATACCGCCAGTGATTCCAATCTAGCTAACTAAACCCAGACTCAGTGGCACACTTTCACTTCATCACGCTGCTCACCTTGTGTATAGCACCAGCTGTGCTTTCTATGAAAGTAGGCTGCCATTCCTCGTTGACCGACACCGCCGTAAAACCCGCCAATGTGATGCCCGCGGCGAAAGGATGCTAACATGACGTCAAGTGACAAATTCTGACACATAGTTGTGTCACGTACACCAGGAACACTCATATTGTCTTCGTACCGGATATGAATATTCTTCACGGTCACCTGTAAGTTATTGACTATTTTAGCCGTTAGAGAGGCCCAGAGACCCTGCGACTGTGGAGACTCTTGAAAAGAGTTAGTCATAATACACCGACAAAATAGCAGAGTACACACCTGAGGAGACTTCTGCTTGACCACGCATGTGCAGAAGTTCTGCATTTTCTAACCGCTCCAGTTTGGCGGTCTGTTCTCGCTGTTTTTCCTCCTCTGGATTGATGTCTGTCTGCGGAGATGGTACGACGAGCAGATACATATCTTCGATCAATATCTCGACAGGCTGATTGCCGAGATTCATCCAATGGAGAGACAGTGTGAATGTGCCAAGGTGACCTGTAGAGAGATAAGCTCACGCGAGGCAATTGATGATGTAGGAGCACCTTCCAGGACATCGACTGGCAGCCTGAATTTATCCAAGGCACCTTTCTTTAGACGCAAGTTGCGTAACGTCAGTTGACCTGGAGTTGGGTCAATTTCGCTTCATGCACAAGCGACCATAAGCTACCTTGCCCAATGCCATAGTTCACCTGGTTCATATCCAGATTCTCAACATATGGTGCAAGTATCCTGTTGAATAGCTAGACGATATGTGATTGTTTTGGTATATGGGAGCCGACACGTTTCGAGAGAATGACGCACCACATTGAGGACCTCTTTTCCTGGGTCCAGCCACCACATTGTGGGGGATGGTATCAATTTATCCAGATATCAGAATTAGGGTACAGTGTGCACTGGAAAACTGAGAAATTAGGGAGTTGATTGTTAGTGACAGGTTAGTCAGACAAGGTAAGCGGCGAGAGATGATTTCACCGCAGCGACCAGCGGAGACAGGGCACATACGGTGTTGCTAAATTGAGTAATATTACATCACCCATCAAAATGCGACACCGGCCGGGGTGCGGAAGCAGTTATCGGAGTGCTTGCCGGAGTAGTTATGTATAAAATATTCCGTTGAAAACATGTGCTCATAGATAACAAGTTGACCTCAAGGCCGAACACCTCGAGGCAGCTGAGGTAGTTGTTCCATTTGTCAAACAACTGGTTGCACGGATCTTTCCAGTTATCTTCTCACATTTGTTGGACAGATATGGTTGGATCCGTTCAATCCCGCTCAAGTCCGGGTGTATCCGCGTGACTTATGCTACTTAGTAGTATTTGAGGGTCGTGTGAGTACTAATTTTCCTTATTTTCAACGCTGCCAGCCTCTCTCTCCACGGAAAAGCATATGAGCATCATGGTCTCTGTCATTCCAAGATCCTTCTCTATGCCATCCCCGAGTGCGAAGCAGGAGCTACAGTTGAACGAGGTCAGTACTTGCTGGTTACAAGGCCCTCTTCAAGCACTTATAAATCATTGTCCTCCTCAAGTTGGGCAGTCTCGCCGATGCTGTGGAGCCTTTTGCAAGGTATTCTTTGATATCCTTCCATCTTGGTTTCTCATGCAAACTATCATACGACTGTGACTAGGCTTGTCAGCCAAACTGGCCGGTCCGTGCGCCTGCACTGCTCTATCCCCATGTGGTCATCTCCCTCTGATACATGTGAGCTGGTCTTGGTTACAGGTGAATCTCGATCATATAGCTGACTCGAAACTCAGGCCTTGATTTACACGACCTTCATGACTTACGCTCACGAATCCTTCTCTTCATTCATGATCTCTTGGAGTCTCTGCGGGCTGCGGGGGTTCGTCACGGCGCCAATTGTATCCCGTTTCGCTAACAGGTTTACCAGATTCCTGCCTCTTATCGACTAGCGCCCTCCAATTCCTCGCTCTGTTTCATCTGCGCCTTGCCCACTGAGCTTAGTGCTCCGAAGGTAAGGTCAGCTGCAGTCGAAGTTCTGCAAAATGCGAAAATAAATGCAAGGTATGTATAGTACAACTTAACCTTGATAGTCGTGTCTCACCGTTATGCAGGGAAAAGGTTCTATTGGCTGACCTGGAGTGTGGCCCAGCATTGATCATTTCCTAATTCCTTCTCCTGGGACATTCGCACGCGATGCCAGCATCGTATCATATATCTACACCGTTGCATTGCTATCTGTACTGTTAAATTCCATGTTTTGTATTCATGTTCGAGGGTTAAATCTGGCTGTCGTATATAATCAATCAGTACTGGGCATCGTTTCGAACGAATCGTAATGAGGTTGAACTATGCAGTTTACATCCGTAATAATAGAAATCCGGTGCAAGTTTTATGTACATCAAAAGATAGGAACCCCTGTCTCGTGAATGTGATTTTGTTTTGTCGGAAAAAGGACGTGACACGTCACACATCCGCTGTAACCGTCCCTTAAGGGTCTTAACCTTTCGCGTCGAATTTTTCAACTTTGGTCTTCAAACTTCAAGTTGTTCCACGTCTGCAACGTTTGTTCTGCTATGCCTATCCTCGCTGATTTTCTCCTCTCCGTTATTCCAACGGACTCTATACCCAAGTACCTTAAGTCGTATATTCCAGGCGATACGCCCTTGTCAACATTGCCCGTCGTCGCCACCGCCCTTGCATCGTACCTCGCTATAATATTTGGCATTCAAGAAATTATGAAGGATAAATCCCCACAGCAGCTCAATACTCTTTTTCGCATACACAATGCTTTCCTCAGCGTTGGAAGCTTCGTCCTTCTCGTGTTGATGATGGAAGAAGTTGGCTCGATATGGCTCACATCTACGACCTATGGCACAATGTGCGATGAGACCTCGTGGACAGAGGTACGGTAGCACGCGTTTAATCCTATCTTTTCGGAACTCACTCGTCAATTTAGAGACTGGAATTTTACTACATGATCAATTACTATTTCAAGTATATCGAACTTCTCGACACGGTATTCCTAGCTCTCAAGAAGAAACCTCTGGGTATGCGCTGCCATATGGTCCGTGGTGCCTCACCCACTGACAGACCATAAATTAGCTTTCCTTCATGTATTCCATCATTCTGCCACGGCTTTGTTATGCTTTGCACAACTTAATGGCAAAACGAGTGTGGTATGTTCAAGATAATGTCTCTGCCGCAACAAAGCTTGACCTCCAATGCCAGTCATGGGTTGTGATCTCTCTAAACCTGGCAGTGCACGTCGTCATGTGTAAGGTTTTTTCCAACTGTTATGTCCCTTGTGCTTATGAAGTCATAAAGACTATTACTACTTTGCTACTGCCGGTGGTGCCAAAATATGGGTATGCGTGTGCTTTACAATGTCTGAACAATGTTTCACTAAGACATTCCCGCACCTAGTGGAAGAAGTACCTTACGTCCATGCAGATCATTCAGTTCATCATCGACATCTTCATTGTCTACTTCGGCAGTAAGTTTCTTAACCTGTGACCAGATATCAATTTAATCCAGGCCGCAGCCTACCAACATTATGCGGCCACCCATTATAATCACCTTCCCCATTGGTCGAACTGCGCCGGTACTGAAACTGCTGCTCTGTTTGGATGTGGCCTTCTCACGAGCTACCTTGGCTTGTTCATCAACTTTTACATCCAAACGTACAAGAAATCATCCAAAGGCAAAAAGTCTGGAGCAAATGGGGTCGCCAACGGTCACGCGCATAATGGAAATAGGTGCGAAAACCCCCTTCCTTTTGCGTATTAAACTCGATGCTCAGATTCATCGCAGCCACAAAAGGGACTGAACGGGATACACGCCTCCGAGACGATTTGGTTGACAGGCCCTATGACCAGCGATTATCTATACTTATCAGCACCACGCGGAACATTAATATATAGAATGCGTCGACCAGTTCACCCACGGTTCAGCTGTCCAATCTTTTCACTAGCCTGTCGTTCTTGTCTATTTTGCTGTCTCACGTCGCCTTTTGCATTCGTAGATGGATTATATCTATTGCATATTGTTTTCGTTCCGGAACTTGGTTTGGTATGCACGCTGTGGAGGCCTGCCCCACGGAACTGTTTTGATCACGGAGGATATTTCACGAATAAGAGATGCCGTAGTAGCCTAATATCCCAATGAAATGCACTACATATTCCTTCTCCATAAGTCTACCCCGAGTTTGGTCGACCGTAACTTAACCTGAAGTCTTGCGATACCGGTGCAGTTTCCTGAGAATCATAACGCGCGTTCAGGACATCTAGTACACACGAATATCTTGTTTCTTTCTTCCTATCACCATCATATTTTGGCACTTCACGACGACGACTAGTCTTTACATGGTAAACCAAAGGAGAAATTAGAGCTCAGCGACTCAACTGCCCTTGTATGATTCAAGACCAACGACCAGCACTTCCTTACAAGTGAACCCGGCCTTCTTGTGTATTGGAAACCTGGCCAATGTCTGCAATATCCGACCTAAAGCAGTCCACTACAGCCTCCAGCGTCCCTCGAGAGTTCTTGGTTTCTGTAGAACTCTATATCCCCACTATAGCGAATTTCGGGCTTCGGAAGGTCAGTCTCGTATGCTTGTTTCACCTGGTGAGTCTAACTGCTCACAGCCAGTAGCTCCTCGTCGTAAAACCGACACTGGCAAGGTGGAGGAAAGTCCCAAGTTACTCAAAGGTGAGCATACGTAGTATGTTCTGCGACATAATTATTCATGTCTCTCCAGAGAAATCTAGTTGGATATCGTTAGGTCGAAGTACCACAGGTGTTGGGCAATGGCGGCCTGCAACATGTAGGCTGATGGACGAGGATGGTAGTTGTTTGCTTCATATCTACGTCGACGTGAGTCTAGCAAGGATAAACGTCTTTATGATCTTCTGAATGACCCCCGCAGGAGACTATTCTCTATCAGACCATTTATATACATATGCTGAACCACACCGACATCCGACATGCTGACCCCTCCGTGTTTCTACGCAAGAACTGTATAGGGATTTTATCCGCTGGGTAAGTCTATCCTTATCGTGTTTACGGCACTACTAATTAGACTGCTACCAAAGTGGGCAGCGGTGGACATCCTCAGTGAACACAGAACCTATTTACCTCCAATTTGAAGACTCCGATACGTGCAATGCCTGGCTGGTTTTGTTACGATCATATTCTAAACCGGAGATATATGGCCGAACCTTCATCTCTCGGGATGGCGGGCTCTATCGCATGTGGCGGCAGGTCGAGCTATCCATTGTGCAAGGTCGCAACTTAGGGAATCATTTCAAAGCCCATCTAGAGGCGAATGCTAGCTCGGCTACAGTCAGCGAGGCCGACTCACGGGAGGCAGACCCCGTCGATTTGGACGCGTTTTGTGAAATCCATCTCAACGACAATATATGCGCTCGCACGACAGTCAAGAAAGGGATCGGCTCTCCCGATTGGCATGAAAAGTTCTTATTTTCGGACTTGCCTCCATTTGAGACCCTGGAGGTTACAGTATGGAGAGAGAAGAGGCTTTCGAAACCCGCGTTACTTGGTTCAGTCCGCATTGCCCTGACAAACTTCCGGCGGAGTGAAGAGGTGGAAGGATGGTTTCCGGTCATACAGTCCGGTGGGGTCAGCAACAGTGTTCAAGTCGGGGAGATACGAATGAAACTGACAGTGAACGAGTGAGTGTTTAGTACGCCTCCAGGATAAGTACTGACTGAAAGTTATTCAAGGGAGATAATATTACCTCATTCTAGTTACTCGGGTCTTTTAGCCGTAAGTCATCTTAAACACCCATCTGTTGACATATAATTATATGTCGTTGGCAGATACTCCACGACAGGAATGTCTTAGAATGGATGAGCGAATTACGGCCTATTTCTCATCAGTTGATGAGCATTGCGGTTGCCAAGAATGTTCTTGTGGAGGATGTCAAAGAGTATGCCGATCGTGAAGTCGACGGTACACCTAGCTGTCAGTGGTTTATCTACCACTGCGAGTTACCTCTAATTGTTTTCGCAGCTCACAATACCGTTTTTCGAGGGAATAATACTTTTACAAAGACAATGGAGCTCGCAATG
>Ga0153975_1000186_pt1 | contig 18789 bp, 20 predicted proteins | sample TSGA059MetaG_FD_104694 | JGI IMG/M metagenome (GOLD analysis project Ga0153975, IMG submission 104694) | Attine ant fungus gardens microbial communities from Georgia, USA - TSGA059 MetaG | ecosystem: Host-associated > Fungi > Mycelium > Unclassified | place: USA: Georgia, Yuchi Wildlife... | reverse complement strand
TTACTCAACTTTAGGAAAGCGAAGGTGTTGAAGACTCGGGATACATTAGTGCTTATGTAAAACTCGCCCTCGTGATTTGTACGACCTCAAAAGGACATATAGCAATTTCGGATGACCGCGCAAAGTGGTTTACTTGTCAAACGAACTCGAGGACAGTGAGCGCTTGAGCTCGGATATGCAATCAGTTCCCAGACGTTCATCGACACTCAACTCGCCAGCACCGATATCACTTATAGGTTATACAGCCGACTTGTACTCGGACTCACGGAAACATGGATACCAGGGTCCAGTCAGAAATGTCCGCTTGTACCGTGCAACCACCAACGGCGGAGGGACGATTGCGAAGAGCGAAGACGGCCTAAGATGTGTTGTTGCAGGACGAGAATGTGAGTGGTTTTATGCAGCACGACATTGGTGCGTTATTGAGGCTATCTTTGTAGCTCTCCGTATCCTGCGTCTTTCTTCTGATTCAGAAGATCCTGTTAACAATGACCACAAAGCCTCTATTGGTCGTGGTGGCCATCGTATTGAAGCGTCGCGGAATATGTGGGATGGAAGTGGCTTGAAGATTGATAGTGCTAGCACCGACGTTGCCTGGTGTCATGGCAGTAAGCAGTTCCACATACTATAATATCTATCACTTCATTCTCCTTCAGGTTACAACAACAAAATTCTTACCAGCGCTCGGAACGGGGAGCTCATTATGTGGGACCTTAACAAGGCTGGCAATGCCAAGTATGGTGCGTGTATTCGTCTCATGTTAAATGACTCCATCTCAAACACCGTTAGAAAGGAAGACGAAGGATCATATTCGTTCCATTCATAAGTTGTCCTGCTCGTCCATAGTACCATATTACTGCGTTACAGGTTCTGCCGATGGTGATATGCGTGTCTGGGTGTGTACTTTTCATGTACTGGCTTCCTTAACAGCTCACTTTGTCGTAGGATCTTCGAGACATGAGCAAATCTCGGATGAAGATTCACCATCCAACCTCTGTTCGCTCTGTTGTCTTCTCACCGTGTCTCTCCAACCCTCTTCAAGCTGTCGTAGGTCTCGACAACGGTTCCATCTATCGCTGGGATCTTGGAACAGGCCAGAGGGGCCAGCTCGACAGATTACCTGTAGCACATGCAGGTCCAATTCTTGCCCTTGACTGGTGTAGTACCCCAGGTGCTAACAATACCAGTGATGTTGTTGGTGCCGACAGGAGCTGGGTAGTCAGCGGAGGTTTGGACCATACTGTTAAGGCATGTTGGTTTCTTCCTTTCAGTGCGTAATATGTACTGATTGGCATGTAGGTCTGGGACCTCAACACATCTGGAACATCTGTCCATATTGCGCACCATCCTACATATACCCTACATCCCTCATTTCCTGTTCGCCGAGTACTCTGGCGTCCCGATTTCCCCACCGAGATTGCAGTCGTTTCCAATGAGGACTTTGGTGGTGGCAGTGGCACCGAGCTACTGGCCAGCCCTCGTCTACAGTCCACTACTCCGTCGTTCATCACTGCCTCTACCTCTCTCACAGAACCCAAAGACAAAGACCCTAAAGGTAATAACGCTATGGGAGATACTGTAGAGATATGGGATGTCAGACGCGGCTGGATTGCTAAATGGACCGTTGAAGCGAGCGCGTCAGAGGGTGGAGTGACAGGCACGTTTTTAAACCATGACAACATTGTTTGGGTACTCATCTGCAAGCAAAGATGCTACATTCCGCGACTCACATGCACTTTGGGTTCAGCATACATCTGGAACATTTGCTCAAGTCGATTTGCGTCGGTCGGTACGACCTATCGACGCTATTCCGCGAGTATCGCTGTCTTGGAATGTTGGTGCGAGTGGCGATACAGACGGAGCGCTGGCTTTTGTCTCAGACAAGAGAGCCAGATGGGAAGTGCCCTATGATGACATGTCTGTGCTTTTCTACTTTCTTTCACAACCACTTTCTTATCTTTCGTGATGCAGTCACCCTGACAAACGACATGTGCTTCCTGAGCGAAAGCTCGCACTCAAACACCTTGGTGATAAGTCTCGCATGCCTGCTTTGCAGAACATGGGCACGTATGTACGAGCAGGCCTTCGAGATCCAGAATCTGGGGCACTGTTTGAGCATCTCGCAAGAAAGTTCATTGTCGAGTCTGATAGTGGGGACAGGACCGCCGTCTGTAAGGTAAATGCCGAGGTTGGTGCTCTTCTCATGTGCATAGTGTGAATGTGTTCAAGTGAAAGCCTTTTTGCAGGTGTCTATTCAAGCGGGAAACATGCGCGTAGCACAAGTATGGCTGCTGCTCGGCTCTTTGCTCGTTGACGTCATTCCGGAATCCATAAGACCTTCTCCATCTCATCACCAGATCGCCCATCTCACGCACTGTGCTTCAGCGCCTGCTGCTATTCCTACAATCGGCACAATCTTTGGATCCCATGCCTTAGGTTCCCCCACGAAACCCCCTTCAAACCGTGCTGCCTCAACAGAGTCTGCCTCCAAATTGACCCAACCACGCCTGACTTCTACTTCTCCCGTTCATCCACGGACCGCCACTAAAACATACCCTCAACCTCTCCCCCCGAGTCAGCGCTCCAGATCTAATAACAGTAGTGGAACCTCCGCCTCGAGAGAACGTATAGGGGAACGAGAAGCGCTGCTGCTGACCAAACCTCCTCCAAACTCACGAAACATAACTCCTGCGTCGTCTAGATCTTCATCGCCCCGTCACATTCCGGTCTCCCTTCCGCCAGTACCGGCACTTCCGCCTTCCGCCACCATGACCCCCGCTTCGCTGACACCCCGCCGTCCATCGGTTCTTATTTCCAACCCAGCACGGACACATGGGCATGCACGGCGACCGTCTATGTACAGCCGTACGTCTGCACCTCACAGCGAGAGCCCCAGCACACCTAGTGCTAATACAAGTGATCGTAGCCTCCGCCACGTAGGCGAAGGTGCTCTTGATGACTCGGATTCGTCGGAAGACGGCGAAAACAATGCGCTGGTAAGCGCCGATGCTCGGGACAGTCAGAGCGAGAACGAGATAGATGTCCCGTCTGAGACTTATCAGCAGCCTCTGATGTCAAAATCGAGAAGTCTCAGTATGGGTCGAACTGGCCCTGTGCACCCCAGTCCGCTCTCCCGACTCGCCGGGCAGCGTTGGACGGAAGATGAGGACGATGGTGATGGTGATGGTGGTAAGGAGCGTGAAGACGACGAGGCCAGCCCATCTCCCGGATCGACTGATACTGATAGTGGTTGTGAGTCGGCGAGTAGTACCAGACCACAGAAAGTGAGGGTCAAATCGGCGTCTGTGACGAGGACACGACCGAGGAAGAACTCGTCTGTCAAGCGGATGAAGAGCCGTACGCGGAGTGAAACCGTTGCTGTTCTTTCTGCACCATCACTGTCACCGTTACCATCGCCTGGGCTGCAATTGGCGGGCGAGAGTCCCAATCAATTGGAGCAGGCGAGCCATAGTAGCATTCGCACTGTTACCGCCGGATCTGTCCGCGAACAGGAGCTGCAACAGCATGATGAAGATGCCGCACAGGCGGACGTAGAGTCAGTTGGTTACCAAACGTGGTGTGACATGACTGAGCCTCAGCGTCACGCTGTGATGGAGGAAGAAGCTCAACTCCGCGAGGTAGCGTGGCGTGCACTTCAAGACGAAGTTGAAACATTCACAGAAGCGGTAAGGGATTGTATGGACGTGATGTGATTTCTTTACACTGATGATACTCTCCTCTAGGGAGATGTTCAGATGTGCGCTATGCTTGCTCTAGTTGCAGCCAAAGAATTGAAGATCAGCCGGAGGAGGTGTTTGCAGTTCCTAGAGGCATATATCGGTAAGCCTGAGTGTTTTCCTGGTGTGATCGCCTGTCTGACATCCACAAGAACTGCTGATGCGTTTTCGACTGCATACTTGTGCTGCATATCTGCGCAAATACGCCAATTTTGAAGACGTTAACAAAACCACTAAGGTGGGTCCTTGTCATGCTAACGGTGTGAGACGAGGCTGAGAACGTTTTAGCTCGAAACCATCATTTATACTGCCTGCGGACGGTGTCGAAAACAGACCATCCTCTCGCGCTCCCGAGTGTCTGCTACTGTGAAAGGAGCCCATGCATTATGTACTACATGCAAAAGTGCAGTTGTAAAGTGTTCGTTATGGTCAGTGAATCACCCCACACGCTCTACACGTTGAAAACTCATTTCTTCTCGTCATCAGTCATCTACCTGTCCGCACGCTCCTTTTCCAATGTTCTGTTTGCACGCATGGAGGACACCAAGAGTGCTACAGGCGATATTATATGGAGCGCCCGCTGGTCGATATCCCAGCGTGTTCATCGGCACGAGGGCGTTCACTGACCAGGGAACGGGAGGATGATGGTGGGGAGGAGCGGGAGGAGGTCACCAGCTCTGAGGGTCGGTGGGAGAGGACGCTGGCGGGTCACCCTTGCGCGGCTGGATGTGGCCATTTCTGCTGGGCAGCTGTAGGCGGTCACGGTGCAGAGCAAGCTTCATGATCAGCTGGTTTGACGAGCCACTTAATCTTACCCTTTCATCTGCAGGTTTAATCTGGACTTCCGCTTCATGATCATGTTCTCCGAATCATGGAAATGTTGCTCATGACTCAGATTACATAGCTCAAACTTTCAGTCATGAAGACCGTGCTGATGGAAGAGCGAAGCCTCCAGGAGGGTCCCAGAGTTTAGCCAACCTAAGGTTCTCGTGTATCCGAGCACTGTCAGCCGATGGCCTGAAATTGACAAGAGGCTTGAATGATTTTCAACGTATATAACCATCCAAATACAACGAGAATCCTAACTAAACAACAAAATTTCCTTCTCGATCTCTACTTTTTTCCATCTCGAAAAGGGCTTTCGAAAGAACTCGAAACTCGGTGAAAAAATCAAAGCCTGGATTTTATTCGATCTCTTTCGCTACGTATTCGCTTCTTTCTTGTCCATTTTCACTGGGATTGATGCATCGATGGTACAAGCTGAATATTGAATCATTGGTGAATGTCGCAGTACAACCTGTTGTAGTAGCCCTCGCGCATATCTGGAAGGAAATGAATCTAGTAGTAACAATCCGTTCAAGTCCACATGGGCGCGTTCTAACTTCTTCATCACCCGCAATGTGTACGCTGGTCATGGAGGCTGTGCGTATGCCAGTGATAATGTCAATAGAGTGCTCGTCGCGCGCTTAACAATATCGGCGCTGTGAGATACAGGTTCCAGTGCTGCCCCGGTGGTCAGTTGCAGTAATATGTCCAATCATGAAGCGCCGGGAGTTTGGCCTGAACTTTGAAGCGCTTTGGAGGGCTTAATCTGAGCTAATCGAGAAGCGCTAAAATTCGAAGACCAAGCTTATCACAACCATCGAGCTCAGCAATCCTTACAACCAGGTCGGTGAAGTTCATTTTTCAAAGATCGATTTGCATGCCAACGTTTCCGTCGTGCAGAAGCAATGTCTTATACTGTCACAGTCAAGACGATTGACACCACCAACCGTGGTTTCTTGGTCGTCGAGGAAACTATAAAATCCGGAGCCAACGTGTTGTGGTCCGAGAAGGACTCGGTTTGGATGCTTGTAATGGGTGGCAGTGGCGCGTCTGGTACACTTCGCTTCAACAATGGCACCGGGGAACAATTCGTTGTGGCACTAGGCATCCACAACTTCGAGAGATGGTGTGACATAGTCACCGACGTTGCGCCAGGAGAAGACAGCGAGAAGATTCAGGCCGAGTATTACACGGAAACCCACCCTAGGTATGGGATGTTGTGGGAGCAACTGGATCAGATCCAGAGGAAGAGTGCGAGAGGAACTGCCGTGGATGTTAAGTACGTCAAGCAATCAGGAAACTCCTTTGTCGTCCACATCTTCATTGCCTCTTGCGATTGATGGAACATCTGTCACAAATCGTCAAAGTTCTTAGTTGCAGCTCGAGGGGTAGTAAATGATTAGCGAACAATTGTATTACATACTTACTGACTATTTATTGTTAGGGAAGAACAACTCAAACACTCATGGAGTCCTTGCTCGCATCACCAAAATTACCCAAAGTATATATGGGTATATATACTAATGTAACGACTGTAACTTACTAACGACTGTGACGAATATCAAAATTGAGCACAGAATACAATATATGTATGTGACGAATCGATTTTTGTGATATACTTACTCCGAGGAACGTTGCAGACGGTGATATACGCACCACCATGTTCCAGGTCGCCCCCATGTGACATAGGATTATAATTGCATATAACATGAAATCACGCTGATATTGTATATAACCGTGTGTCATTGAGCTATCCTAATACATGTGGTGTCGATTACAACTAGTGGTATGAAGTGACCGCAGAGGACTACCAATCGTTCGGACGTGAATGCCAAATTGGAACTCGTGAGTCAAATCAGCCATAGAAGTTGAGGAGCAAATCGAGTGAGGGCGAACCGAGCGAGGAAGACAAACGAGCTGCAGGTTAGGAATGAGCACGCAGGTCGAGACAACAAGAAGGTCCGAAGGATACAGTACATATTGACTTACAAGTGAGAATCGTAGATGTCGAGCTGTTGTCACCGAAGCACAGACTGAGTAAGTCAAAAACGTGTTGAACAAAGTAAATACACGACTCGGATGTGCTCGGCGTTGACCTCATACATCCCATAAAATTTTACGCTGCAAGGATGGGTTCTGTTTGAAATGCCGCTTGAGAGAGCGGATGAAGGGAATGCGAATATATGTTTGAAAACTTGTATGACGCGGAGATTAGCAACGTGCAGTCATCAAAAATAATGAACGAAAGTGGTGATAAGGTACTCCCTGCAAAGTTCATTGATGGTATCCTCGGGATCGAAGTCCTTGCCCGGAGTGTCGCCACGATACAGGACCGCAGGCCACAACGCAGTGGTCACCTTCAGCAACCCGCTCTGATTTTTCTTTCCGTGTCCCGAGATGGGTTCGCTTATCGTGCGATCATCACTGCAAATGAGATTAAGGTGAATGTATGCGCATATATGCAGTCGGATGCGCAGTCACTCACATATTGTCGAGAATCTTCCTCCTTCTTTTGACCCCTAACCGGACCGCTTGTTTTGATCACGGTGCAGGCGAGCTCTGTCCGGACAGCTGGCAGTGGTTCTGAACAGACTTAGTTTTGAACCTATGCAAGTTGGTCCTTATCAAACGTGTTTGACGCGACTCTTGTGTGCTTGGTAACCATCAGGTAATTGAGGTGGGAGAGAGACTGGAGAACTTCCAGCTGTTCCATATTCTTCAGAGCTTGTATTATGGAAAAGATCGAGGCATTTATATGTTACTCAACCTACAACAAATGCGAATGATGAAGATGTCTAACGACTCACATACCGGGATTCAACACGCACCTGGCATCGAAACACATTTACAGCTGGCCTATTTTGCGACTGCCACATATGGTTCAAGGTTAAGATGTATTCACGAAGGATAGCGTGAGGTAATATATCCATAGGGCGTAAGTAGATGCGAGGATTCTATAAGCGAGAGACTGAGATCGATGTGATGACGAGGCTTGGTTCTGCGACGCGAAAAGTAGCACGGGAACGAACAAGAAAGACTCGGGTAAGATGTCTGGTCGATCACACGTCGCGGGCGGTTGGCAGGAAGTGCGTCGCCAATGATAACGATGAACGGCAGGGGAGGGATCATTAACATTCGTTGTCAGCAGCTTAGAGAACTCACAAGCATTTCAAACACCGCCTGAATTTGGGGGCCAGCACTGGACAAATATAATCTATGACTTGAGTGATCCAGATTACACCTAAGACATGATATTTCACGATGAATTATGGTAAATCATGGGCCTGCAGTCAACAATTCTAAGACTTAAAAATTCCAAAAACAAACGCAAGATTATATATTTCATGCTTAAGATCGACGCAAGACTATGTAGTCAAAGTCCAAGTCTTGTTTTGTTTTGTTTTGTTTACAAACTTTGTTTCTGTATTTGCCTTCGCCTCCAAGTGCACTCGTAGTACCTTTGTTTTGAACCTAAATTATGAAACTTGGTGCTTTGCCTTTCACTTTGATTACTGCGTCACACAGGTCACTTCTGCCAGAACGCTTTAAATACTAGTGCAGGGCAGACACATGGCAGGGCTCTGTACTACTTCATGCAAGGCATGTCTGATGCTATGTGCTTATTTCCCAGTAGCTGCCAACGAACCATGGCGGAACGAGAGCCCAAAGTCTTTAACCTGGTCCCGTTTTCTGTCTGAAGGACTTATTATTAATAGTGAATGTTTGGCCATGGAGCAGAAAGTAGTGTTGGTATCGTTGATTTTGCGCATGCATGGTATTCTCCATTGCCCTCATTGTCTCCAGTAGGTGTCGAGCATTAATATGCATCAATGATCATTGTTGCCTGCTATGCATTTACGATTCTACTTAGAACTATACATCACCCGTTATTCAAAGATGTTATTCAAATAGCTTCCGAGTCTTCAAGGGATCCAGCAGTCATGCGAGGTGTTGTCTTGATAGAAAGGATAGATTCTGTCGAGTGCTGGTCGCCCTGGTTCATTGCGAGTTGGTCCATTGGAGGTCTATACGAGTGGCAGCATACGTTTTGCTTGACAAGTCGGTGCTCTAGATTGTGGGAACGACCAAACAACGAGCAGAATTTTACTCCAAAAATCCAGGCAAACTTCAAGAAACTCAAAGTCAAAGTAAAAATCAATTTCATAGACGAGCCTTGGGGATCTTGAGGGGCAAAGTCAAAACACTTTTGACACGAGCTAATACTACAAGTCCAAGACTCCAGACAAGAGTGAAAACCGGTTTTTGAAAGGCAAAGTCCGAATTTGGATATGCATCTCAAATTTGACTTGCATTTTGTCCATGAGATTGTCGCCCGAGGATTCACCATGATTGAAGTCTCAGTCAAAAGTATTATAGCATAATCAAAAGCTTGATTTTTGTCCAATACGGTCCTCCATACCTGAAGCCAGCCGCCAGCCCCAGACTTGACCTAGACACTTCGCCCTAGAAGTCTATGATAGATTAGCCCTAGAGTGGCCATTTCCTACACCTGCACAACCTGATCAAGCTGCATTTGGAATGATACTTGGCCAGCTTTGGTCACTTCTGCTGATGGCAGAGTCTCGGCGTATGGTTGTGCTTTACATCCGACTTTACGATCTAGCGCTGGTGTACTGCAGCGCATTCATTGCACAAACTATGTGATCGGTACTCGGGTGCTTGGGAAATGAAGAATGGAAATGGAAATACACGCTGAAGCAGCGTGTCGCAGAGCTTAAAGGAACAGAAGCAGGCACATAAGCAGGGTTATGGGTACACAAGCAGCGCTACTGACATACAATACCATGATCCACCAGTGTAAAGTGTCGCTCTCAAAGTGTCTACCAGCACACAGCACACTATCATCGAGGCCTATGCGAAATGTAAGTAGTATTCGATATAGCAAGAAACGCGTATCTCACCTGTGAGAGGGCAGGTCAAAACTATTACACACGATGCGAGGACACACCAGTGGGGTGGAAGGAGTGGCATTCTTCAACGACGGTCGTCGGGTTGTCACTGGTTCATGGGATAAAACCCTCAGGATCTGGAACGTGCGAACATTACTGGGAGAGCCATTGCAGGGACACCAGGGACACGTATTCTCAGTCGCCGTCTCCCCAGACAGCAGGCAAATCGCGAGCGGTGGACAAGATAGCACCGTCATCATCTGGGACGTCGAGAGAAAGCAGATTGTATTCAAGCTGGTCAAGCATGAAGGGTGGGTAAACTGTGTGCGCTTCTCCCCTGATGGCAAGAGACTCGCCAGTGGGTCGAATGACGGAACTGCTGTTATATGGGATACGAAGACTGGTACTGCCCTCACAACACTAATCGGTGGGGATGGGGTGTTGAGCGTGGCATTCAGCCCAGATGGGCTAAAATTAGCCTCGGCAACATCGGACGGTATCATCCGGGTGTGTAGCACCGACAACGCGAACCTATTACTTCTCGAGTTCGTGGCCCACGGACATTTGGTTCGCGGAATTGTGTGGTCTCCTAACGGCCAGCAACTTATATCCGCATCATCGGACAACACAGTCAAGTTCTGGAACTTTTCTACTGGACGCCAGATCGGTCAGCCTTGCACCGGTCACACCAACTTGATCTGCTCGCTTGCCATCGCTTCTGATGGCTCATTCATTGCCACTGCCTCGTACGACAAGACAGTGCGACTATGGAGTACAAAGAGCTACCAGCAGATAGGGCAGCCGCTCGAGCACTCAAATACAGTTCGATGCGTTGCAATTTCAACCAATGGAGCACTGCTTGCAAGTGTAACTGGGAATGAAGATCTTTACCTGTGGTCTATCGGGAACGCGCCCAAGCGGCAGGATAGGCAGGAGGGATACAAGGAGGAATTAGAGGTAGAGCAACAACCAGGAATTAGTGAAATTGTGAGCCTTCACTTCCTCCTTATCTTCCATCACATCTCACGTGGTTGAATCTCGACAGCAAGTGTTGCCGACGCTTCCTGTGAAGGTCGAGTCGAGTGATTCTATGTCGTATCTGTCACGGCTAAATCAGTTCTTTTCAGTCTCATTCATCAGTCCCTGCTGAAGTAATCCTGCAAGACCTGACAGCATTAATCACCAGAGTAGGAGACTTTCCCGTTGCCCGTGGCGGCTTCGGCGAGGTATGGAAATGCATTTATCAAACAGATCGGGGACCAACCGACGTTCGTTTACATTTTTTTCTGTGCATTTCGGCGAGCTTGAATTTCGCAGGTCGCAGTGAAATCATTGCTTGTGTATGCTTCTGATCAAAACGGCGAAGGAATGAAGAAGAAGACCAAGGTGAGTACCTTGGTAAAGCCCTGTGTTGATTAGCTTAAGTATGACCACCATCTGCAGAGGATAAAGCGTGAACTCAAAACATGTGCAAGACTCAACCATCCAAATATTCTACCCGTGTACGGTTACACACGTGGTTTCGGCCTACTTGTGGCGATAGTCTGCCCGTGGGCAAAGAAAGGAAATTTGACAATGTATTTGGAGGACGAGGGCGCAACGCTCACATTTGTCAGGAGATTTGAGGTTGTAAGTAGGCTCTTCTACTACATGCCGACACATGTTGAAGGCAATGTTAGCTGAGAGATGTCGCGTCTGGCCTTCAATATCGTATGTGTCAGGCTAGGTACCCTTGACCCGGAGCTATAACTCTTCCTTCACAGTTCATGCCAACAATATCATTCATGGTGACTTGAATGGCGTAAGCTTACCTATTTCCGAGAGTTTTAAATTCACTCAGACATCAGTGTAGCCTAATGTTCTCATTCATGGTGACGGCACTGCTTGCCTCGCCGACTTCGGCCTTTCTCTCGTGTACTCTGAGGTTATCACCAAGTCCGCTGCCTCGTGGACTTCTTCATTTCATGGAAACTTTCGATGGATGGCTCCTGAGCTGCTTGGACACTCTGATGATGATGTACCAGTACGACCAAGCAAGCATAGTGACATCTACTCCTTTGGCGGGGTTATGTTACAGGTATGTCGAAGAAATCATCAGTTGCCATAATGAGTCATCTCTGCTTTTAGGTCCTGACGAGCAAAGTTCCCTATTATTACCAACCAGGTGATGCAGCTGTTGCCGTATGCATTTATACGGGCGTCAAGCCTTCGCGATCGCGTTATCCTGAGGTCTCGGACAAGTATTGGGGTTTTATTGAGGAGTGTTGGTCAGCTAAGCCTCTGGATCGCCCATCAGCCGATAGAGTTGTGGAAGTGATCATGGATGAGCTTTTTCTTTTTTTGCATTAGAGTAGAGTCCTTTGGGGTCGTAGACCCTATGTCGGACATAATCTCGTCATATGCTTTCCGACGTGTAGGTATGTAGGTAGGCTTGAGAATAGACAGTATTGCAAACGCGTACTCCGCCATAACAGTTTACCTGCCTTAGGCTCAGAGGATGAAACAATCAGTCCAGTCTTGTTCAGCGCAATGATGTGTATAATGCATAAGAATGTCGGGCACTCGTTAAACATCAATTATCTACTAAAGGTGTACAATATTTCCTCAAGTCACCACCGAAATCGACTCTAAAATCCAGTTACATAGGAAACGTCGGGGCGCATCCCGAGCGACGCATACACGAGAGAGCCGAAAGCTGGAGTGAACAAAAGAATATGGGGCACTAGAAGCAGGTGATTAGCTACGATATTCAACGGCGGAGAGCAAGGGGCGCTGTACCATATGTACTCATTCTATGGGAAGTTCGGCTCGTTTCTAAGTGCTCCCCTGAATATACCAATGACAAAGTCTCGATTCGGGGAATGACATAGATGTGTCTCACTCACCTGCTATGAGCTTGTGTGCTGCGACAAGCATTAGTAGCGGCCTTGCCACCAGGAGATCTACAGGCGACTCGGACATCAAGCTGAGATAATGCTATTAATTAGTATCGAAAACGGTCAGGACACACAAATGGGTAAACAAAACTTACTTTCTCCACATGTTCGGACCAAGATGCTCCTCAACCTTGATGCAGTGTGTCTTAGAGATAGCGGGTGACATGCCAGTAAACTCTTTACTATGTTGAGGTGTCCGAGACTCGTAGACTCGTTCCCGACATATTTGTACTGCCGCTTCAGTCTGACGCTCGACTTCAATCTGGAAAATGTCAAACCCACATCTTCAATAGTCAGGTGAAAACTCCTGCGTGCATTGTGAGTCTTGAGAGCAGACGCGAGTACATGAATAGCACTACATGAACACTCAAATAAGGCCCGATAAAATGTGAGCAACTTGAAGTCGATGGACACTGCCACGCATGGCTGAGAGGGCGCCGACATAGGGAAAAGTCCATGGTGAACAAGGACTTGCGGAAGCGTCGAATATCAGCCCCGTCAACACATTAATAGAAAGAAAAATCTATAATTTTCAAGGCGTGCTGCATGCGAATAGTAAACTATTTATGTGGTGGATAAAGACAGCGAGCTGGATCGACGATGCAGAGGGTCATAGAACTTCATCTGGAGGCTCGTGAGGAGTGCAAGGGATGTTCGATGAGGCTCGCGGGTATTGAGAGGCTCTACAAAAGGCATGGGAGGCCCGGGGTCCTAGGAGGTGCTATGTACAGTAGGAATAAGGTGTTTTAGGCAGGTTCTATAATTAGCGCCTCTGCAGACTGCGAGGGTAGGTCTACAGGGTTTTACCTAACGTAACAATCTATTTACCGTCTCATAGACCTCAATTGCCCCCGGTGTGAAAACTGTAGAGTGAAATTACATAGTTTACAATATTTCTAGTGTTGTGACCATTTCACAAATAGCAGCCATGTCTTCGATTGTTACAATGATATCGTGATCTGACGCGACTCTCTTGTATTCTCTGCCGCGCTGCTGCTCTAGCAGAAATGCGCTGAAAGGTCGTTCAAGGTGAGCAATCAATTGCAATGCTTGCTCATTGAATTTGCGTAGCTCCAAATCTCCATATTCTTGAGAAATCTCGGGCGCATCCCAAAAGATGTCCTCGCTCTGCGTATCGTCAGGGTCAGGCAGCTGGAGAAGATCACGATCCCACGGGCGGACAAGGTAGAATGCCTGCCGAGTGGGCGACGCTCGTGAGAACTGGCTCATCTTCTCGCCTGTGGTGATCGACGTGCGATGAAGCCCGTCTGCCTTGACTTCATACGTATGGGGTGTCCCCTGGTTTTGACTAAGCCTGACTTCTGTGACGCGGAACGCGATGCAAGGCAAATGCAATCTGCAATTTGCGAAACGAGGGGCGCTCAAGGCGTCGAGTTGATCATAGAGTTTCGAAGCCCACTTCAGAACCGCAGCGTTTCGCAGCGAGGAGAGCGATGTCTGCATCTCATCTTCGGACAAAGGTGGAAGTATGTGTGGTGGAGCTCTATACGATGAAATGTCTGCCGGCAGGCAGCTATTGAATTCGGACGGTTTCCCGACCCAGTCTAGGGCAGTAATGTCACCTGACTGAGCCACAATCTCCTGTAAGAGCCGTCCAAGGGCGCGTTGCTTGTTCTCGCCATAAATGACGTGTAGTTGCACACCAAAGATACCAAATAATGAGTAGGCGATATCTTCTTGCATCGTGGTGACACGCCTTGATGCCCATTGGAGTTTCTCTCGAACGTTTCTCATCCCGGGCTGGAATGAGATAAGGGACTGTGGATGTATGCCTGTTGCGTCCTCCAACTCCCTCCTGATTGCAACAGAGTCCTTGTGATTGGGAGAGGAGTCGTCAAGATACAAAGTCCAATTCTTCTGATAAAATCGAATAAGTTTAGGAGCCAGGAACTCTTGAACCGTCCATCCTCGCGTGTTCCATTCGCTCCTTGCCAGTCCTCCAGGCTGAGACGAAGGCGGAACATCCGATAAGTAGACAATTGTCAGCACTGAGTGGCGATACCAGACAAACATAGCATTGAGGGACTGTTGGAGCTCGGTGCTGTTATTCTTGTCAATGCAGCACGTATCACTCCAGGCCCAGCGATACCCTGCATCACGAGCAATTTTGCAGAAGGACTGGAGCTTCGCGATACCGCCAACTGGACTCAGCTTGTACACGGCATTCTCCTGAATGTCGTGCAGTAGGGGTTCCTTCTCTTCCCACCTATGCGATAGCATGACGCAACGGAAATAGTTCCCCACTACTTCCTCGACGCGCTCCATTCGGCGGTCCGAGTACTTCATTATTGATGAAAGAAGCTCTCCGTACTCTCTGTCCTCCTTAAAGATGGCTATCCGAGCCTGTCTGTCGTATAAGCGTCCCGTAGTGGTGTCGAGTACACGAATCGGTGTGTTGTCTAGCTGGGCGTTAATGACCGTCCGAATAGCACCTTCTGCCTCAGATTTTCTGAGGTACTGCTGACGCAGTTCTGGAGAGAAAATCAACTATGTGGTCGCACGGGTTTTACAGTACTTACCTTGTAAATGAGGGTCGGGAGCGCTGTCTAACTTGGAGAGCATATCTTGGAATGACTCGACTGCTTCATCATAACTTCCTGCGCCATGAAGTGCTGCATGCTCCAATTGATATCCAAGATAGGACGAAGGATTAAGTTCAATGACCTTTGCATGGTCAAGATTAGCAATAGCTACCGAATAACACATGGCACCGCACCTTCACCGCATCGAGTAGCGCTTGCCCCCACTGCTGTTTTTCCAACATCTCTTTACAACGATCGGTAAAGATGGCATCGGACGCAGAATCCAAGACAGTCGCCACAGACCCTTGTGTCTTTGGGAGAATATTGGCAATGATTTGTGTCTTTGGGCGAATATTAACAATGAATATGAGATGACGAACGGGAAGAGAAAACTTACGATGCTTGAGGCCTGTTTCCCGTGTGGGTCACTCGATACACTATCCTTCGGGATTGTCCACTCTGATATCTTCTTATCGTCACCTCCGCTAAGGAGTTGCTTGCTATCGAAGGAGAATATGACAGAGCGCACAGGATGGGAGTGCTCGAATATGATGATGTTTTGTTGGTCTGAGAGTCGCCAGAGGCGGACATGCTTGTCCTCAGATGCCGAGGCAACGAGGGTTCCATTATGATTCACGGAAATGGCGGTGATATCATTTCTATGGCCGACCCAGGGGTCACCGACCTGCTGCCAGGACGATGAATCCCATACCCGTATGGTGGAATCGGGATAATGACCCCCTGAGAGAAGTCGTGTGCCATTGGGCGTCCATGCGAGGACTGGAAATAAGTGGGACATCTTTGCGATGTAACGACCATTTGTAGTACGGAGTATTCGGACACCCAAGGCTGTCCCAACGGCCACAAGTGTGCCAGAAGGCGAATATTGAATGCAGCTGACTGGTGCACGACAGTCGATTGGATTTCCTTGCAGCTGCCATGTTTCTGTGCTCCAAAACTTCATCGTTTTGTCCTCTGAACCAGTCGCCAGTATGGCGCCATCTGGAGAAAAGTCCAGTGAATAGATCCAACTGCCTGGGTGGGCATCGATGGTCTGCGTGAGAGCCTTTCCATCCCAGATGATGAGCTTTCCGTTGTCATCACCACTTGCTATGCATTTCCCGTTTCGTGATACAGCTACTGCTCGCACCCATTCACGATGCTTCTTCATTTTCTGCAAGAGAACTCCCTTCTTCAAGTTCCACAGACCGGCCGTATTATCTGCCGAGCCCGTGACCATAAGTCGTTGTCTACCGACGGAGGAGGTTGTAAGTGCTCGTATGGATCCTATGTGATCTTCAAACGTTCGAATGGGTGTAGCAGTGCTTGGAATCGACGGCTGTGACGCAGCCATTCTGGTGAAGATTGATGGTGTAAGCTCAAGAACTAGCTGCTGCAATGGATTGTCAATATCTTTTTATATCTGTCTAGAGGTGCATCGTGTACTGGGTGGGCAGTGGGGTGTCGTTAAACCCTGTACTAATCTTCCTCATGTGTCTTCTGACGTACAGACCATCATTGACGTTCACGTCATTTCGTTGTCATCAAGGTTCAGCTTGTGTCGACCCTTTGACGTACTCAGCGCCAAATCTGAAAATATCTAGGGTTAGTAGTAGTTCCCCCTATCCCATACCTTGAATCCGGAATACATTTACCTGTAACCTCATGCATTGTCAACTCCCCTGACAACTTCCAGATTTATCGTGCTCGCCACAACCAAGTTGATCGTACTAAGATCGCACACGCGTTCTTCATCACCCACAAGGAGTGCCCCGGCATTAGTGCCAATCACGATTTTGCCCTCCAGAAGCGGAAAGCACAGCATCTCTATCGATCAATGCCAAGCACACAATATATCCATTCATAGAGCTTAAGGCGCTCGGCAGAAGTTCCGTCCGGTGCGAGGCTTGGGCCTGGGCGTCTGTTACTGTTTAATAGTGTTGCCGCCGAGGCGAATCGAGGCGAGGCGAGGTGAAAAATTCAGGTAACTCGCTGCAATTCGAAACCTACTAGTTGAAACGGGGTGACTTCGCTTTGGTTCGCAATGTGCCATGCGGCAACGAGGTTGGGAGTGACGCAGACCGTAATTCCAGCTAATGAGAGAGTAGGTAATAAATGAGCGCTCGAGCACGTAGAGCGGCAACACACCCATCAGACTCCATTTTCCTTATAGCCCATCAAGCTCGCGGAACTTCCCAGTAGCCTTCGGTTGGTCAACTTGCTTTCGAAGTGACCAAGTCCAAATATTGTGCCAGTGCAGTCCCGCTCATCGAGTCTGTAGGTTTACACACAAGCAATCCAATCATAAAGAGCGCCTAAAAATCGAAGACCAACCTTGTCACAACAGTGGTGCCATATAAGGCGACAGTAACGAACACCCCATTTTATCGAGTCCAGTAATCTTCACAACTAGGTCAGCGACTTGGAGCTTGGCACCTGTCGGCTGACATTTCCCTTAGAAAGAATGTCTTATATCATAGTCAGAACCACCAATGCTGTCAGCTGCGATTTTTCGGTCGTCGAGCTAGCCAATGACTCGAAATATTGCTCATAGTCCGAGAAGGACTCAGACAAATGTTTGTACAGTTGGTGCTGGCGATAGGCATCCACAAACTAGACCCCGCACCAGAAGAAGAGTTCGAAGGAAACTGTAGCGGACGTTAAGTACGTCAAGACTGTCATCAATTACTTCATTGCCCCTTACAATTGGCAAAACATATATCACAAGTTTTACTCTTTGCTACAGGATGAAGTTTTACAAGGTGAAGTAATTCCTACACGGAATCGTGCAATGATACCGTGATCTAACGCGATTCCAGTATATTCTATACCGCGCTACCGCTCTAGCTGAAAGGCTGTCCAAGCCTTCAAGGTGAACAATCAATCACGACGCTTTCTCACTATTGAAATCTAGATCTCTATTCCCTCCACTGACAGGAAGCTGAGGCGCATGCCAACAGATGTCATCCCTTGGCGTATCGTTGGAGCTGACTTGGGCCAGCTGGAGGAGATCACGATCCTACAGATAGACAAGGTAGAATGTCCGAGACCCAAGTGGGCGACAACTGGGCCGACGAGAACTGGTTAATTTCTTCGCCTGTGGCAATCAACTGGGGATGAAGGCCGTGTACCTTGACTTCATACGTGCGGTGTGTCTTCTCATTTTGACTATCCCCAATAGGCCTAACTTCTGTTACGTGGAATGCTATGCAAGGCAAATGCAGCCCACAGTTTGCGAAGCGAGACACACGAGTTGTGGAGCTGGTTATAAAGTCTCGAAGCTCACTTCATAACCGCGGCATGTCGCAGCGAAGAGAGCGATGTCCATATCCCATCCTCAGAGAAGCATCTGTGGCGAGGCTCCGTACAAGATGTCCACCGGTAGGCAGCTATTAAACTCGGATGGTTGTCCGACTTACTTCAGGGCAGTAATGCCACCCGACTGAGCCACAATCTCCTGCGAGAGATGGACACATTGTGCTTCTTCTCGTCATAAATTACGGGCGGTGCGTGCCAAAGATAACTATGAGGCATCTTCTTGCACCGTGTTGACAAACACGGACGTCCATCGGAGCTTCTCTCGCCCCCAGTTCGAAGGAGACGATAGACTGGATGTATGCCAGTTGCATCCTTCAACTCCTCTCTGATCGGAACAGAGTTATTATGGCTAAGGGAGGATCGTGGAGATCAAGAGAATCGAGGTCGACGACACGCGGGAAGGAGACTCGGGCGGGGATCTAGTAGAACGAGAGATATAATTATCTCAGTCGCGGTAAGAATGGACTCTATTGTACGAGTACTGTACCTAGTAGAACGAGAGATATAATTCTACCAGTAC
>Ga0153975_1000179_pt1 | contig 18939 bp, 22 predicted proteins | sample TSGA059MetaG_FD_104694 | JGI IMG/M metagenome (GOLD analysis project Ga0153975, IMG submission 104694) | Attine ant fungus gardens microbial communities from Georgia, USA - TSGA059 MetaG | ecosystem: Host-associated > Fungi > Mycelium > Unclassified | place: USA: Georgia, Yuchi Wildlife... | reverse complement strand
GAACATGATGCTGCCTAGCGACGCAGACCAGAAGTCCAAGAGAATTCGTCCCGCAGAAATTGAACGCGGTGTACACCACGACCTTGAGTCGTTCATTCTTGTTCTGTTTTACGCAGCCATGAAACGCGGCCTTGAGAGCGGGGTTTGGGATCAGTATCCACAAATTCACGGCATCAGGCGTCTTTACCGTGAGCTGTTTGGTGGTCATACTACCCAAGAGATCACAAGAGGACGGTCGGGGTTAGTGGACCCAGTCCCAGACTATCTTTTCCTTGCTATGGACCCACCGATGATGGTGCTACTCTATGGTTGTCAGACCCTTCTGGCTCGCCAGTATTCTACTGCTTTCAAGCACCCACTTGCAGACCTGGTTGACAAGACGTTACAACGATCGAGCAGTACACAACATGAGGTTATCACTTATGAGACGCTATACAGCGTCTATGACTTAGCGACCGGTGCACTTCCCAAAATGAAGTAAATAGAATGACATCCTGTATTTTACAGCCATTGTTTGAGATTAAGAAATGGGCATACTATATAATTGCTATGTCTCCATCGCATATTCACGCAAAGGAAGACGGGCCGGTGTACTATGTTTATATTTAGAGTTTTGTGGAGATAATATTAGACATAGACTCGAACACGGTATTCAAGTGGCGTCGTCACTGCTCTACTCCTACAAACTGCAGCCCCTACATCTATATTATAACCATATCACGACCGACGGCAGGCGTTAATGCCAACTAGCACCGATCATGAGAACGCTGGATCTGGAACAACTCACCCAGCTAATGCCTCATCCTCATCCCACTCCACTAGCTTAGAGCCAACTGGCCTTCATGACACGGAAGGGGCTAATCGAGACTATGATGACCAGGTAAGTTGTTCATTTCCTTCAAGCTTGTTCAATAATAAGAGCACTTTGACCTGCTAGCTCGATACGCTCAACGCGTTACTGGAACGGGAGAACAGGATTAAAGAGGGCGCGGAGAAGTTTCTCAAATTGCCTCTGACTGTAGGTTTTATCTCATTGGGATTGATCTCATCTACATCACATCATGCAGGAAACGATGCGTTTACAAGTGGAATCGGAGCTCGAGATGGCGGCAGGAGAAATCGAGTCTCTGACGAGGAAGATCGAACTTGGTGTGGCTTTATCTTGATGTACCCTTATACCACTCATGAAAGACGCAGCGGGAGCATCTACAGGGAGGCGCAGGAAGAACGGAATTCCTGTACACCGGCGCAAGTTCGCTGGGCAGGGTCCTCCAGTCGGGGCTCGGTTCGGGGCGGACAGTGATGACAGGGATAGAGGTCTGCAGCCAGAATTAATTCAATTTTCTTTGGAAGTTGATATCCAGGATAGATGATTTTAGAACAGCTTTGGCTCAAGCTAATGCCTGCATAAAATCTTTAAATTCGCTAGCGCGTCCAATAGCATCCCCGCCTTCAGCATCATCTCCATCATCCACGAGCAGTATTCCAGTAGGAGATAACGATAGGTCGAGGATAGATATAATGAACCAACTTGTCTGTATTTTCCAACGCAATCTTCGTGTCCGCTACGAGATCAATCTCGCTGAGGTTGTTCAAGCGTGAGCGTTTTCCCTACCGTATGCAGTACTCGTTGATACTCTTTTCAGTGTAATCCCTTCTCTTGCTGATCGGTGCTCTATGCGCTGTCGAGCTGCTGCCTATCGGCTGATCAGACATGGACTGGTTGATTCGGATTCAGCAGGAGAGCTGCATAAGCAGCCTCTGGACTGGTTCATTGTCAAGTATTATACCCATCTTGATCAATGCTATCCAAGCCTCACATTTTTGTTTGAATAGATCTTTAGCACGAGACAACAAACACGCCGTGGAGAGAGAACAAGTCATCAAGCTCATCCGTACTATCGTTGACATCGTCTCTGAACCTGGGGATCGACGTAGTATTAACGGAACAGGGATGATCCCTCTTTCAGAACCTATTATGCGAGCATTTCTAGCAGTCGCTGAGCATGCTGAAGATCCATTTCGACCCATTTGCGTACAAACTCTCGCTGAAATGGGTACGTGATTGTGTTATTTTGAGTTTGACCTGCGGGCTGATCGGAGTGCTGAAGTACTCATTGACATTGATCTGGTGGCGCGATCAGGAGGCATTCGATTCCTTTTACATGCCCTAGGAGAAGGGCCAGTGGAAGTCGGGCCGATGCTGGCCGCTACATTCTTGCACATCATCGACTCCCCTCGTACTCGCGCCTACTTGCGTCTTGGAACTGACCTAGAGGTGCGCACGCTGCTCTTCACGAGATTCATGATTTTACTTTATACTATAGATTGCTCTCTCCTCGATTACAGACGCTTATGGCAAGGGCGCTGATCACGCTGATCGTATGCGGAGCTGTACCAAGGTCGTACAACTGATGCTACGGACTTGGAGCGGTAAGCATGTTATGACGTACTCTCCGACTAAGTATGAATTCTTTGTAGGATTGATGTATTTCTGCCTGGAAGATCAACATGCAATCAAGTCTATCATCAATACGCTACGAATACCATCTCTGGAAACTAGGGTGTGTTGCTTGGGCTCGTCTTGGGAAAAGAACTAACCTCGATTCCAGGAGATCGTGCTGGATATGTTCTTTGATCTGTTTAATATCAAAGCTCCTGAATGGTATAAAACATTCATAGACGGTCGGCGGCTTACCAGTATGTTAGTTAGTCGTCACAGGTTTTTGGATACTTAAACGCAAGAGCAGTGTACCGAAAACCACGAGCGTTTGCAGATCAGCTCCCAGACCAAAAATCTTCAGAGAAAGCTCCTGGAACGCTCAAGCTCACTGACCAGTATATTGCCCTTCTGGTTCTCGTATTCACGGACGCCGGTCTGTTAGATGTAAGCATATATCCGATGTGCGTCTCCTCCTAGACCTGACAACCGACAGGCACTCACAGCGATGCTGGAAGAATGCACCACTGGTTCCAACCTGTCACGTAAGGCGACCCTGCTCATGGCTGAAGTTATGCAGATGGCGAATAGAGTACTACCCCTGAATGTTGCTGCCAAGATACAGGTGTGTATCTGGCATTCCATTCATTTACTGGAATGTGAATACGTTTTAGGCCGTTCCGCGTGTATTCAATCTGGCAGCAGATTATAACCGAGGAGAGCATAGGATAGTCGGAACGTCTGCTCTGTCAGCAATTGATAGCTTCAATCGCAACCGTCTGAGACTGCAACCTACTGTTAGGACTGCGCGTCCCAGGTGAGTGCCTAAGGAGAGTGAGATGACACACACTCACCTTTCATTAACAGGGCGAACTCTACTGAAGACGCAGTCCGGAGAGGACAGAGACAAGTCGAGCAGGTCAAAATAAAGATGGGGATGCAGATGGACGATAAAACCTTCCAATCATCATTGATCGAGACGCAGGTGTGTTTGCTTTGAATGGATTTGTCCCATGGACTGGTGTGACTTTGTGACAGGTTATGTTAACAAAGGATAATACAAAATGGAACTTTGAGATGCTTCAAGAATTGATCGAGGGGCCATTGCTGAATCACAAACGATTGGAAGAAGCCATTAAAGTAGCAAGATTTATGCGACGACTACTGTCTTTTTTCCATCCTTTCACCCATCGATTTTCTGACCTTCCCAAGAAACAGGTATATTGCAATCTCACTGCAGATTCCCTATGCTAATCAATTGCAAGCCAAATACTCGCTGGGTACGTTTAGGATGCTCTCTTCTCACTACGTTGCTGGCTAGCCCCGATGGGATCCGGTTCCTCGCTTCGGAGGATGATTTGTTGAAGCAATTAGTGAAGTGTTTCGCTCAATTAGACCCTGTATGCTTTCATCACGTTGACTGCATGTTCCCATTTGACGCCTTGCAGTTCAACGGCACATCAGAATCCGATCCTATATTTTCCAAGTTCAGGATTTCGGAGACATTGACTTATGGCTATTTCGAAATGCTTGGAACTTTAAGCAAGCATGCAGAAGGCATTGAGTGAGTGCACCATTTGAAATCCTTCTTTGTGTCTGTTGATGGATGTGTCCAGATTAATGGAAAAATTTAAAATTTTCACTGCTTTCTATCACCTTAGCGAGCTGCGCGATCGCGAAGACTTGATCACCGCTGTGATTACCAACCTAGATTACACGATGTGAGCACTTGATTCTGCTGATAGCCGCCATTATTCACTGGATATCAAGTGATGGTCATCCCCGTATTGTTCTTTCCAAAGCTCTTACGTCGAGCGACGTCGTGAGTCAGGTCACATTCAACGCAACGTTTTATATACTTTCCACAGCGCACACGTCTTTATGCGACGAATCACCTTGGAGATCTCATACGAGATTCACTCACCCCAGTCGCGTGGACACTACGTCTTCTGTTGACTCAAATATATGACCCAGAACCAGAAGTCTGTGAATTGGCTATCCAATTTCTTGAAGAAGCCTGTGATGCTATGGAGGTACTGCGACTTGTCGTCGAAATGCAGCCAACGATGGACCATCTCGGAGAAATTGGACATCCCTTATTGCTCAAGTCTGTTGACATCTGCTTTTTTTGACTTGGGCGCAGAGTTGACTTGCAATCACAGATTCATGTCAACTCCAATGGGCTTCCGTTACTTGTATAGCGCAGGTTACATCGACAGAGAGATGGATATGTGGTTCCATGTATGCCTTTTCTTTTACTGGGGACACTCCGCTAATGACATATATCTAGGAACGTAACATCTACTATGTCGTACAGGTAGAAATATTCCTTTCCAAGGTTTTCAGCTCAGATGCTGTAGAAGACGATGAAGATGTCTTGTATGTTCCACCGCTACTAATGCAATCGCAGTTTAACTTATTGACCCAAGGGCCTTCGACGGAGTCGTTCCACCTCACTTTTATGGAGAGATGGCAAAAACTGAACTTGGCTGTCAAGTTCTCAGCGAAAAGGGCCACTTCTCGGAGTTCTCCCATTTTATAAAACAGCACGGCCTTGAGAGCGAGGATCTAGAGTTAATTCTTAAACTCAAGAGCATCTTATGGGCAGTGGTGCGCGTTCTTTGTTTGGGTGTTATGTTCGAGATCATTGACAATTTTACATAGGGAAACGTCGGAGCCACCGACGGTGGTCTCCCATTCCTGGAAGAGGAAGAGATTATTCCTTCCATATTGGAGATCGCTGAACATTCTCTCATTCCCTCAGTGAGAGGGTAGGCATTCTGTTGATTGCTTGCTTCACGGCGCTGAACATAATTATAGGACATGTTTCTTCGTTCTCGGGTTGATTTCCTCGACCTCCCAAGGAGCTGAAATTCTAGACGATTATCGGTGGGAGGCAACCTTGTCACCACTTGGGTTACCAACAGGGTTGTGCATACCCTCTGACTTGGATAAATTCATTTCAGTAAGCCATTGGATTTCTTTAACAGGATGTATCTGATGCTTTTTAGTTACCTACCTGGAATCCTGTCGAGGTAAAAGGGGACTGCGATTCTCGACTTTTACCCCCGACATCCCACATGGAGCTTGAGGTGATCACTGCAATAGAGAACCTAAGCAACACTGTAATTGCGAATGCCGCATCACGATCACTTGCCAGGTAAACCATATCCGCAGTTTACCCACAATTTCTCAACAATCATCGCAGGATGAAATCTCGACCAGAATACCGATCAGCGTTCTCGTCGCCTTCTGTGTTTTTCCGTGCTCTGCACACCGTGTCGACGCAGCGGTACCGTTTACCAGTGAGGAGATACATCCTCGATCTCTTCACTACCGAGTTAGACGGTGACCTGGTAACGGAACTCTCCGAGTGCGCAAATTCCCTTCGCGCGCCACCCATGTTCAAGCAATCTGAGGCACATATCAATCGAGTAGTGAGCATGTTCGGGTTAAAACATGCCAGAGGAGCTTCCGAGAGCGATGACGAAGATGACGACGATATGAATGACGATGTTAACGAAATGATGAATGACAGAAATCCTGCAATAATGCTCCGACCGGTGAGCAGAATTATTGGCTTTGACAAGTGATCTGGAGTAGCGAGTGCTCATATTATTTACGATTCATTTCCTGGACACCGTATGCATGCTCTTGTGCTTTTGATGTATCATATATACCATTTGCTGTTATGCTATCCTGCATCAAATATCGTGCTTGCTCATGCTCTCGAATGAGCGTCCCTCGTGTGACATCCCTGCAATTCGGATCCATAGGTCTAGGCTTGACATTTTCCCATTCCTGGATGAATGATGATACCAAAGGCTCCCAGAAAGTCGGATAATACATACCTCTAGTGTCTATAAAACAGCCATGCATGAAACTCATGGAACTTGCAGTAAATGTGTAAGACTTTACTGATGACCATTTGCGGGAAGTAGAAACAATAAATTTCATCGACTTTCGCGTTGAACCCATTGAATCCAATGTACTTATTTGAATATATTCATTGACTTGTGCATCGCCATGAAAATCAGTGATACTTGCAATCGCCGCCGAATTCAACGAGAATTAGCATTGAAACATCATGAAATCTAACAGAAAAAAAAAAAAGAAATTCAACGAGTCAAGAAATAAATTTCAAAAGAACATGCGCGCGACAAAACGAATATTATTTTGCAAAAGCCTTCAAGTTGGCGCCAGCCGGAATCATGACAAGCTGATAAATTGAGAATGGAGAAGTTGTGCTGAGGCACGTCATCGGACAGACAATGTAGCAGAGAGGAGGACTCATGATCGATCCAGGTGATCTCTGACACTCGGCGTCTTCAACGACTCCTCATTACACCAGTTATTTCTTCTTCCTCAAGTTCCCTCTGGAGTCAGAGCTGTATTGCAGTGACCGCCGTGCCGTGGCGCCACTAACATGGGACCGGTCTGGAGTCTGGATTCTGCAAATGTGCCGAACAGGAAACCAACTGATAACTTATAATAATATCTGCAGGTCCCGTACGTCGAGTTTCATCCTGGCTGGTCACATTTTAAAATTTGAAGGCACTTGAAATCACTTTCGTTTAACGTTAATGGGCCTCAGAGCCTCATCGGACATAGACACCAATGGCAACTTTCACGCGCAGCAAACATCTTTGACAACCCTCACACTGGCTGCAACAAGTCATACCAGAGCTACTTGCAAGTGAGTCTTATGCTTTTGGTAGAAAATTTGGTGCATATATCCATTATACTTCTGTCTTCCGTCCCTGCACTTGGTGCCTTGTTCACTGGAGACTCGCCATGAGGATCTAGAATTAAGAGTGTCTCCCTTTTGAATTTAAATGTTTCTGTTACTCAAATCCATCGATCCTGCTTCCCAGTGTGATACTAGAACGGCACTTACGCACCTCGGGAGCTCGTCAAAATTTACGTCGGGCTGTGGAAGGTGGCAAGCACAGGCTATTAGTACTGCACTGGCAGGTGATTTTCGTGTGAGGTGATCAATTATCCGGAAGGTAATAAAGACGAAGAAATTGGGGGGATGAAGGAGCCACTTCAAGAGTACAGATACAATTGTTCCCTTCAAGAACATGGCGATGACGTGAAACGCTTAAAATACGAGGGTAAGAGCAATACGATAATAACCACAGAGGTCATTAATCCAGCCTATATACCCGCCATCTGCATCCTGGCTTGCCCTGTTGATTGTGCTGCCCCCTGCTGTCCTGTGGCACCCGGTACCTGCTGCTGACCGGGTTGTGCCAGTACTAGACCCGGTCCCATCACGAATGCTGGGACTGTTTTCTCCTCGAGGTCTGCATAGCGAACGCTCATCTCCTTGCGCTCTTTGCACCAGTCATCCGGATTCCACCATGTATATGTCCCTGCTTCGCCACCTGGAATTTTTGATGATGGAGCGCTACCGCTTTCTTTCGTTATCCAAATCCGTAGGTCCTTGTGATATCGCCAATTACGATTCCACCTGTGAAGTTACAAGTCAGTTCGAATCAATAAACTAAAGCCAGCATATGACAGAATGTATCCAGAGTCTCCTGCAACCGCAATTGGAATGAGAGTCAATTCAAGTGGAAACTTACAATTCTTGCGCTGCAATTTCTTGTAGTGCATCCCTCGGACTTGAATAGAACATGAAAAACAGTGTCTCATCGCTGAAAGCTGCAGCTTTGGCTGGTCCTAGTGGGGGCGGTTGCGCGCTGTAACACGGGGGTAGATGAAAATCAGGTTCAACGCTATGGGCCGCAGATTGATCTGCCCACGGCGTTATAAATGTCGAATACAGGTTTCTTTCGTGCCACATGAACAAAGAAGGTCGGTCGTATAGTAATGCATGACATACCCCTCGTAACCCATGTCGAGTCCCATTGCACCCAAATCCGTACCAACGCTGCTCAGCCCTCCATCTGCGTCAACACCGGCGTTCTTAATCATTGCTAGCAGGCCAAGAAGCCCCCACCGGTCGGCGGCAGACATGAGCACCTGTTGTGCGGGCGTCTGTGGATGATGTAGAGCTTGAGGCCCTTGAGCAGAATGGGAATTATGTGTCGGTTGTGGATTATGCAGTTGTGTGTGCGTGGTGTGGTTGTGCTGATGTGGATGTAGGTGATGCGTTCCGTTCGTGCTTCCTAGCGTCTGCTGGCCTGCCTGACCCCCCAGCGCTGGGAAATCGTCAGGGCCGAAGTCTCTGCTCTGTGTCCCACCACCTGCCGCTCCTGACCCACTCTGCCCCGCCTGTGTTGCATAACTTTTTTGTTGTTGCAGCGTTGGCGTTGGATAACTCCGTGGTGGTACGGGATATTGGGATGTTGGATATGGAGAGCGAAACTGCGAGGCTGCACCTGGAGGGGCGAGACTTGGTGGTCGCTGTGGTGGTTGTTGACCTGGGCGGAACTAAGTGCGACAATGGCACCAAAGCAAGGTTGGAACACACCTGGTCGGTTCATTATGATTGGAGAACGTCTACAGTAAAATTCGAGTTTATTTAAATTCACTCCGTCAAGAAAAAACTCACTGTGTCTGGTTCGGCGTTTCTGATATTTTGCGGCCTTTCTCTGTCGAGCTGGTTGAGGAGTATCGCGTGTTGATCATTATTTGTTGACCTGTCATGTAACCCTAACCCTAGGTTAATTTCGGTCTGGTTATTGTATTACCACGCCGCAACTGAGGATCTTTTGACCCGTCGGTCCACTACGATCGGTCGAGTAAAAATGAGAAAATATCTCAATTCACGTTCACATCCCACACATCAAGCAATCATGATAATTCCGAATTGACGAATAAAGACTCCCTTTCATCACATACCGTTCCCAAAAAGAAAGAGCAGGGTGCAATCTATCACATTCTACATACGATCCGTGTCCACGTTGCCTCAAAAAACCTCAAACGCGAAGAGTCATTTTACTCAAGTATTTCAAGTTCTTCGCCTATAGTAGGGATAATGGTTGTTCAAGAAATAACATCGAAAACAATGAAATACTCACAGCCACATTGTGCAAAATCCGCCGAGAGGATCCACGAATGCATAACCAAGATAGCAACAAGACTGTAATGCATCTCTTAACCGCCTTTATTCGGCCTGCCCACACCCATTTCTCGGCGCCCACCGCCACAAAATGAGCCCAATTTGGTTTGCGAAGCCACCACCACCACCATGTCACAGCCCAAGGGAATGGATTGAAAGCTTTGCCCGTACCGTTCGTGCGCGCCCAGGAACTACAATGCACGAACACCGACCGGGAGAGTCTTTCTTGAAGTTTGACATTATATGCATCGGTGGGCGCAGCTTTGACGCTAAAGGATGACACGGAGCCGTTAAGGACAGGCTCTATGAGTTGAAGAATGTATCCAATCTTGCGGCAAAAATTGAGTACAGAGGTATGAAAGTACGCTGGGCTTACTTGGACCTCTTCCACGAACAACGTCGATGTTGGTGTTCCAGTATTGGGTCCTGTGATTATTACCTCAGGCGACAATCAATAATGATGCGCTCCCATCTGAACTCACCAGCTAGCAAGTAATAGTTTGGTATGTCTGGAATTGTAGTGCCGAGGTATGCGGTAGGGCCACCATGCCCGTCATAATAGCCTTGGATAGTAACTCCATTTAAGCCTTGAACGTGCATCGGGTACCGTTCCTGTTGTTGCAGTAGGCACTGTATGGAACATTGAATCATGTGCAGCACTCACGCCAATAAACCCAGTCGCGTATACGATGACGTCAAATGGTAACATTTCCCCTTAAACTGGCGTGAGGAGAGGTTGTCACAATATCAGAGATGGAGCACACATACCAGTCTTTGTGACGATGCCATTCTCCACTATTTCGGCGATTCCGTCGAAGTTCAGCATCAAGTTAGGACGATGGAGACTATCCAGGTAACCACTGTTTGCGACTGCCAAGGTGGTGTTTGAAAGGACATCGTGTCAGTCTGACCACCAGAGACGAACCTGTTCGCTTGCAGCCTAGAGCTGTACAGCATTTAAGTATATGTCGGAGGTAGGAGATTCGTAGATCAGAAACGACATACGATAATCAGGTATCATATGAGCGTGGTATTTACTTGGTGCCTTATCAAGGATGAATTTTGTCATTGCCTGAGAGGCAATATTGAACTGAATACTACGATCCGCAGTGCTACAGTTGCTCACCTCACGTCGTTTCTGGAGAGTTTTGCCACTCGGAGGTAAGAGAGAAGGAAGATCGAACTACACCAAAAGTCAGCAAGCGAAACCCTTGCAGCACGGCTGGCCCAACCCAGAGCATGATCCAAGCTCGGTGCAATCGCATCGCTAACGGGATGTTGGCAAATATCCATTTCTCGGTATCCGAATACGGGATATGGGGCTTAGATTATTTGTTTAGTTCTCGACATTCAACAGGTCACGGAGATCTTACTCGAGTGTTGAACCAGGTCGGGCTGCGGATGAAGTTTACTACTTCGACAGATGGGTCTTCGGATATAGCTGGCACGAATTGTGCTCTTGTTATCGTCAACACCACGTACATGAGCAGAATACCCGTAACTCACCCGGAGGATGCATTCCCAATCACCGCAACACGTTTGTTCTGCAGATTTATTGACCCTGGCCAATGTGCGGAGTGGAATGCGGTCCCTTGAAATTTGCGAACCCCGGGGATCTCGTACGGAATCTTTGGGACCTCCAAAATACCAATGGCAGAGACTATGATGTGGGCTACACTTGTCATCCTCTTGCCTGTAAGGACGTTTTCTGTAACCAGAGCATACTGTTGTTTCGCATTATCCCATTCCGCAGACAATACTTTTGTGTTGAATGCGATGTGCGGATACAAATTATATTTCTTGGAGAGTTTGATCCAATAAGCTTGAATTTCCGGTTGAAGGCCATGAGTCTTGTTCCAGTATGGGTAGAGGTCTGTTGATAAGCTGTACCAATGAATTTGGACATCCGATGAGCATCCCTAAGCATAACTCTAAGGTTAGCAATATATAATGCAGTTTCAACCGTTGATCATACAGGGTATTCGTTAGCCTGTGCAAAAACCTGTTAGTAAAACATCAGATATGTCGTGAAAACGTACCCTCCACACTCCACCAACTTCAGATGCTTTCTCGTATATCTATTGACAGACTCGACGACTCGTACCCTTTCTGTGAAAAGATGCACTCACTGTGAAGTTGTGAAACCCGAGTTTGGTTTTGAGAGCAATAGCTTGGGACAACCCACCAACACTGCGATCAAATGTTCAGTTTGTATGTACTTGTCAGATCACAAGCAATGTTCCAGGCTTACCCGGTGCCGATGATGGCAACTCTTCGTTGGAGGTCACTCATGTGGGTAATATGATCGCTCTCAAAGCTGTCCTTCCTTTAGTACGTTGCTCGTTCGCGTGCTTAGTTAGCCAACGAAGTCATATGGCCGATCGCGTGGAATTTATCCAATGGTTCTAATCCCAGGGAAGTCCTTATCGCGTGAGATATCTCATGCTTACCATCGACCGCTCAAGCTTCAAGACTCGAACCTGTTTGATCACTCGCCTCTGAAGTTGAACAAGTAAATATTAGTAGTAGAAACATGTCACCACGGTTGCACGGAGTCCGAGTCTAACTTTGCAATGTACATACAAGGCATGATGTTATCCGAGTAGTGCCGTGGGACACCTTGCACCGCCACCAAGCCGCACTTCCCCGCTGGCAACTCTTGTCTCAAGACAAGATTTCGAATTTCGACAATGTCTCTACTCCGTACTTGTAGCCAGGCAATACCCAGGAGGGCATTACCAGCTTATACGCGCTGTTTCTCTGCGGAAACACCCACCCAGCCGGTTCAGACCCGTGACTCTTCCCAGAAAGAGTCCACCCAAATCGCGGAGCCGCTTCATGCTGATGTATTGACAGCAGAAGTTATAAGTGGTGCTCCAGGTGTGTTACAATCAACTGACAACGATGAAAAAATGCCTTGTTGAATTACCGTTAATCTAGCTGAACTCCGGCATCGCGCGGTACGGATCTATCAACCAGCCCGTAACACCATGCAAAGCGGACCAGGGAAGATGGAGCGGTGGCGCATTGACTGGGATATCCTTCAGGGAGCAGGTCGGTGGGAGAACCCCTTGATGGGTTGGGCCAGCTCGTGAGTGGTTGTTGCCTGGTTTCCTCGCCTGAAACGGCGTTCATCATTATCTACATAGTGCGGATTACATGCAGGGTACTAGGATGTCCTTCAAAAGCAAGGAAGATGCCGTTCACTTTGCTGAAAAACAAGGTGCGCTTCATCTGTTGTAACTTGTCGTCCTCTAACCTCATTTGTCTTTCTTCCAGGCTGGGATTATTACGTGTGAGTGCCTCCCTCACTGCTGATATGAATTGAGTACTGACGAACGATCGCAGGCAACCACCTCCGAGCAAGAGAATCCCCCCGAAGAACTATGCAGAGAACTACGTCTATAAGCCGAGTACACTACGGATAATGCGCACGAAGTAGAGCACGTATTTGTTTATAGAACTAGATTAGTACTGTGCAAATTTGGGATTGGCTGAGCGGCTCTTGTCAACTCATTCCCGGGCCGGACAAGATGGAACCTCTCGCACGACTACGTCAGACTTGAGCCTTTGAGGCGCGATTTTGACTAGTAAGTAGCTGGATTAAGCAGTTTGCAATTTTTCGGTGCATCGAAGGCTATGGAGCGCATGGTGTTTCCCCGGGGTGGACTCGTGGAGCTGCCGGATATGAATAACAAGACGTCGTTTGACTACGGTCTACTATGTCTCGTCTTCTAACTCTCAGCTCCCTCTCAAAGCACTTAAATTTTTGACGTCTGATACCTACCCAGCACATCTCACAATTTGTAGATATTCCCGCCATCATGAGCGACATTCAGACCAGGCCCTTTTCAAAGGAATACAGGTTTAGTCTATTTCCCCAAGTCTTCTGTGCATAAATATTGAATGCTCTCTATCTCAGTGGCCTCATCAATCAGTCTGTCATAGCAGTTGCATTGGCCGTGGTATCTGTAACGTCGCACGAGATCATGAAGAGAAAGAGGCGTGGACGTCACACTCAGCTTGAGGGACTTGCAAGTGTCGAGTCCTGGGAGTTCGGCTAGTGAGCACTCTTAACCGTTTCCCTTGTCATTACCTTTTAATAGATGGTCGAATAGCCTGTACCAAGGTCGTTCGTGGGCGAGGTCTTGTCACTGTAGTTCCATTTATTTACTTATTCTGACAACGGTAACAGGAATCCTTCCCCTCCAACACCCAGAGGCTGGCCGTTATCCTGGGTCAAGGATAGCATCACCTTGCCTCAAGAAAGGCTCAATGAACTTAGAGGAGTAGATGCAACGTTATACGTGCGATTCCTACGCGGATGCCGTGAGCACTTTCAGTTGCACTTGAGTTGTAGTATCCAACTAATTCTTGTTGCGGCAAGTATTCTTTGTCCTTGTGCACACATTCACGACTACTCCTATTCTTCTCCCGATACACGTTCACTTTGCTTCGGACTCGATATCACCACAGTCAATGACCAGAGCATCGATTTCGTCACTCATAGAAACTCAAGAAGGACTTTCCCTACTTTGGATTCATATATGCCTCCTCTTCTGGATCACACTCACCTGGATAGGGAATCTCTTCTACGTTTGCAATGGAGCGTTCAAGTTTCGAGCAGCGAAAATCGAGTCTGCTATGCGCAGTGCGGAGTCCGATGTCACGGTCGAAAGGGAGGCGCAATATCATCCGCATCCTCATCCGCGGTACCCATTCCAAGACATTCCATCCCTAGACACAGACCGCTCCAATCGCGGCTTACGTCTGCGCACCGTGATGGTGACCAACATCCCTGTTCAGCTTCGCTCAGAAAAAGAGCTCAGGGAGTACTTTGAGTATTACATGTCACGTTCTCTCGACAAGCCTTCAGTTGGCTTGCCAGCATCGACGCAACCCGGTTTATTAAACAAACTGCTCGCCTTTGTTTTTAACCGAGCAAAACGTATTCCGCAGAGCATAGGTACGGCTGCGGATGAGAACCTGGAAGGAAGCAGTGGAGCTCCGCTTGGCCGTATTCCCACTTCAACACCGGAAAACATACCAGATATCGACAGAGTTGTCATTGCACGACGGATGACGGAGCTGGCGTCACTGCTAGAACGTCGGGAAGATATCCTCTGTCGTTTAGAGACTGCACACATTAGACTGGCAAAGAAGGTGCTCTTGGCGGTGTACAACGAGGTAGAACATCGACGCAGTTCAAAGAAGGATCCCCACGTGTCTAGGCGCAGTAGGACTCCAGATGTGGAAAACGGATGTAGTCCAACCCACAATGAACAACAGAACGATATGGACCTACTCGTTCGGACGCTCTCGCCATTGTTGGATGATTATGAATTGACTGGCGGGCTTTCGCTCGTAAGGCGCAAACTTATTCGGAAGGTGAAAGGTGCGTATCACAGAACTCGATGGCTACTGCGTACTGACAGTGTCCAAAGTGGATCCAGAGGTAGACGTCCCAAGTAAGGAGAACACCGACCCACATCCCGGAACGATATGGGATGCACTACTTAGTTTACCCCCAAGCGTACTGAACCCATACCAGCCGTTAATCCGCCTTTCCGTCTTCTTTCGAGGGAAAACTGCACCGAGTATCGATTATTACGCCGCCAAACTCAGCCTCCTTACATCGTTGATCACGCAGAATCGAGCGAAGGCTGCTACGGATTACCATCCTGTATCGACGGCATTCGTATCCTTCAAAGATCCAGCAGATGCAAGGAAGGCATGCAAGTACTTGGCGGTGCATCCTAATAACCCACTTGCATGCCTTGTAACAATGGCTCCGCAGTATGAGGACATTGACTGGACAAGAGTGATGAAATCAACTTATCGAGTGGATATCCTCACAGATTGGGTAGTAAACGTCGGAGTCTGGTAAGTGCTGATTGTTGGCGTATGACCACGAGTGTTAACTGGTTATGTCTCAGGGCGTTCACAATATTCTGGATTTTTCCATTGACGCTGTTTGTTGGTCTCGTCTCCATTCAAAGCATCTCGACATTTTGGCCAAGTTTGGTTTGTATGATCCTTCTTAGGCATTCTCTATACTGAACACCATGTAGTACAATTATCTTTCTAACCACCCTTGGGAAGAGGATGTCATCCAATCCTTCCTTCCGACCATCCTCATTTCGCTACTCACAATCCTCATTCCGCTGATTCATCTACTCATTGCGAAGAAAGCGCATACAATCATCACCATTTCCGCAATGCATGACACGATCATGACCCGTTACTATAAGTTCCTAATCGTTAACGTCTTGGTATTTTTCTGCGTGGGAACCGCTGCGCTCCAGTCCTTCCTCACTTCGTTCAAGGCGGTGTCTGGGAGTGATATAATAAATACTATCGCTGATAGTTTCCCGACGGCTGGACCTTTCTACGTTGGATGGCGTACGTACAGCTTCTCGAATGTTTTCTCAGTGGATTGACGGATTCTACTTGCAGTAATATTTACTACTGCAATTCATGGAGGATTTGAGCTCGTGATGTGTAAGTGTCCATAACTTCTTATTTCGTATCATAATCTCACATTGGTATTGTAGTTGGTGTAAGTTTTTACAAAGTTATAATAAAGTCATTGACATTCATTGTTGCAGCTACCTCTATTCACTTACCCCTCCACCAAGCGACAATCAACACCAAGGAAACGAGCTGTCGGGATCCGTCCACGAACATTCAATTTCTATTGTAGGTTCCATCAGGCTTGTGCATCGATGTTTCTGACAAGATTTTTAAACGCAGACTGGCTGCCAAACCATCTCCTAGTCATTCACGTGTTGCTCCTTTTTGCCCTGTTAAACCCACTTGTCATACCATTTGGCTTGATTTATTTCTCGGTTGAGACTGGTTCGTTGTTTATGTGATCTATGGTGATATTCATGCTGAACCACTCGTTTCCCAGCTATTGTGAAAAATCAGGTCCGTATCATTGCACAGAGGCACGCTTTTTCCAGCTAGATCTCACTAAGATGGATAGTTGTTACATGTTTATGCGAAGAACTACGAATGCAATGGTCAAATGTTGTTGATCCGCATCGTTCGTTATTCACTAGACGGTATGATACATCCATTCTCATGCCCGAACAATCGTTAATCTGTCTCTGGTTTGTAGGGTTGATGCTAGCTCAAGTTAGTTCGTCCTGCACTCTATCATTATACGGTCAACTGAATTAGGATCTAGTTCGTATTCCTGGCGTACATGGCTGTGCTCCAGAAAACGGTTAATATGGCACTGGCGGCTGTTTTATTCATTTTGACCGCGATCGCGAAGATCACGTGCGTGAAGTTTTCCTTTCCGTCTTTACTTTAATAAATGGAATCGTGATCAGTATTACCCGAATGTGTCTCGCCAGATTCGAGAAAGATAACATCGAGGAGGCGCAGGTAGTTTGCAGGACGGGAGCTGGTGCGAACCCAGAAGACCACCAAGGAAGCCGGAATTTACTGCCGGAAAAGCTACCCGGCAGTACTAAGGACGGAACATATGGCATTAAGGACAACCCTTCAAGATCCCGGACCTGGCAGTTACCTCCCTGGATAAATTTCTCTTATTCAACCGTTCCTAGAAGAATTCGACCGCCGGAGCAACGTCAGCCGAACCCATTTGGCCCTCGCGCTCGTACCTTCTCACGGCTACAGTCAGTGGATGAGAACAATTCAACGGCATCTATCCAAGAACAACCCTTTGGGAACATGGTTTGTGGCTCGCTCAACTTTCCATCTGCTGGGGACCTGTGTCAACCTCCAGCATGCAATTCAACTTCCCTCGTACAGAGACATCTACCTGTTGCTACATGGGATGATGAGCCCCGTCATAACATCCCTTATGACAATCCTTACTACACGAAACCCATCACTAATGCCCTGTGGCTCCCAAGGGATCCACTAGGACTTCTAGACCTTGATGATACTGTTGATGTTTACCGAGCACTCACAACTGAACCCGGCGCTGGTGATCTGGGTCGTTGGTTTGGACCCGGCTCTTCCACTTCACCCGTGTCACAGCTTCCCAGCTCGTTGCCCAGTGAAGAGCATCCATCCATCGCCATCAGCAGGAAATACAATGGTAGTGAGGACATTGATCTTCCTGAGGGCATAAAATCCCGCGCCAATGCCATTCACCGAGAGGATGATATGGAATCCACGAGACCACGACGTCCATCCTTATTTTCTCGAAATCGCTCAGGAAGCAGTGGTAGCGCGATCAGCAGCGATAACCGCACATTCCGAGGTCTTCCACGGTCACAAACCATGGACGGTGGACTTCCTAAATTTCCATTCCCTCGCAAGTCGTCTTCTTCCGAAAGTGTACCTAGATCCCGTGAAAGGGCATATTCATACCTCCCGCCGCCCAACCTTCATTTTCAGTCCCAATTCCATGGTGTTGATCCTGGGTCTCGACCAGATCTTCATGCACAGGCCGAATTTGTGCGTTCGACAGCATCAATTATGCATGGTGGCTCACGGGTGTCGCTGCCACCCTCTAATGTCACTACTCGGGAAGCTGTCGTTACGGAGGCGATCGCGGAAGAACAGTTGGCAACAGAAGAACGGTTGAGAAAGGAGCATGCGGATGCCCAGTTAAATCATGGGTCAACGCGGCGGTCTTGGCTTATGTCTTGGATTTATACTAAGATTCAGTGACCAATTGGCTAGCGCTTTGTGATCCTGCTCAAAACACCCTACATGCATGTAATGTCGACATGTTTATATGACCTTGCAAGCAAGGTAATTTCATGGACGTGGGTAGGGACTATTTAAAGAAGCTGACGGCGGAGACGTTTGCAATCCCGCGAACTTAGAAGAAGCAGGAACTTCGATCGATCGTTGACCGTTACAAATATGGCAGGAACCACTCATCGAGTGATCCGTGTTTACGTAATATTCATACGGGGTATAGCTAGAGATATAGAAACCATGCACCCGCCAGGTTTGAAACCTTCCCTCTTCCTGTGTCCTTTTGCCCGTACAACGATTTTATTTGCATACATCCTTCTACAATGTCTTCCAACGTTGTTAAATCCCCGGGCCGTACGTCTCTGCACTGGCAATCGTCCTCGGCATGTACCAGGTCATTGTCTTTGTGACATTCTACTTCATACTATCAATCCATTCCGAGGCGAACGCCGACAAGATTCCTGCTGCGGACCTCCATGTCGCACGTGAAGAGATCGATGCCGCCCAGGCCAAAATCGACCAACTAACGCGCGAACTGGAGATCGAGCAGGTACGTCGTCGTCAAGCTGAGGCTATGTGTCGGGATGCAACTGCGAAGTTGTGTTCGCAATGGCAGACACTACATCCTCTCGGAGAAGAGCTTCATTCAACGCTTACAGACGTCACCGCTGAACGCGATGAACTCATGGGTGTCATGAAGGAGCTTGCTTTCGCTAGAGCTATCCTTGCTAACGACCTTTCAGCGAATGACTCAGTAAGTGAGGACACAGAGGAGTGT
>Ga0153975_1000178_pt1 | contig 19033 bp, 12 predicted proteins | sample TSGA059MetaG_FD_104694 | JGI IMG/M metagenome (GOLD analysis project Ga0153975, IMG submission 104694) | Attine ant fungus gardens microbial communities from Georgia, USA - TSGA059 MetaG | ecosystem: Host-associated > Fungi > Mycelium > Unclassified | place: USA: Georgia, Yuchi Wildlife... | reverse complement strand
GTATGTCTGAGAATAAACCTCAGACTTAACAACATCTTTTGCTACTGTCTAAACTTTGCTTTTTTGAGCCTTTTGATTATTAAATCATCAACTCACAAATCAGTAAGTGGCCATTTGTGATACTGGGTAAAGATCTTGCACCTCAGTAGACATAACATTAGTGAAATCACTCTTTATTCTGACCCCTCTGAAGATGTAGTACCATGTTTCTAGATTAATATAACAACCTCCTGAGCAACATGCTCAAAGAAAAGCAAGCCCTCACTTTACTAAGAGCACAGTTAGAAGGAAGAAAAGAAAGAGAATGTTGGAGTTGTAAAAAGTTCAGGTACCTGGTCCATAACTGTAGGAATAGAAATCAGAAGGAGAAGAGGAAATTGACTCTCCAGAATAGATTTGAAGTATTAGCAAGTAGAGTAATGAGATGTAATATAAGAGAAGAAGTAAAAGTAAGAAAGCAAGAGATGGTGGAGAAAGTATAGTATTTTAGATATAGAGGAATAGGACACTACAAATAGAAGTGTCCAAACATTGAAGTAGAGAAGAAAAGGAGAAGGCGAGAAGAGACAACATGCTCTATAAAAGAAAAAGTACAGCAACAGAAAAAAGTAAGAGAAATGGAGCCAGTATATCCCAACTGGAAAAAGGTACAGGAATATTATGGAGTAGAGAATGTACCAGAGGATGCATGGTTGTTAGAGTTAGGATAGATGATAAAAGAAGTTATAGCAACCTATATAGAATATAAATGGTATGGGGAGAAAGGGATATATTGGGAGGACAACAGAGGGCAAGGAGTTCTCAGAGGGAGAAGGTTAGAGGAAGCTAAGTGGTGTAGATGCCCAAGACAAAGAAGGAAGGAGGGTAATGTAGTGTACCTTGTACAAGAGAAAATGCAGCTAGGCAGTGTGAAAAGTGAACCTCCAAAAAGCACAGCAGAAGAGGAAGGCAATCAAATGGAGGTAAGAAGAACATTTAAGATGTTAAAAAAAGTATAGTTGAATATTGGTATAAAAAAGATGGACACCTATGAAAGGGTAACAGTAAAAGCACTCTTAGATAGTAGTACAACAGGGATGTTCATGGATAGAAAGATGACAACTAGACATGGGTTTTGACTGCAGAAATTGGAAAGACCAGTACAGGTGAGGAACGTAGATGGCACAAATATATCACAAACTTTACTTGGACCATAACTCTAGGAATACTTGACCAATTTCAACAATCTAAATGGCCACCAAAAGTCTTTAAAAAGACCTTTCAAACTGTACCAAAAATGTCTTAAGGTGATCAGTATTCACTGAGTTATTAGCAGATCAGTTAGTGATTACCAAGTCACCAGACACTAAATTGCTAATATCTCAGGAACTGCTTAATGTAATCATTTGCTTCAATAACCATCATGAAGCTCTCTTCAATGTGCTTCTTTCAGCCATAAATAGAATCCAAGGCAATAGGATCCTATGGAAATACAAGGTCCTCAATGTTTATATATAACATTGATCTTTATCTATAGATTATCATCTGTTCTTGAATAGAACAAAGAACTGCCCTAAGATGGTTAGGTTATCTCTATTTCAAGAACAATAGCACTTCTATATATAGAACAATAGGTAGTGATCATGTAGTAGGCTATCCTAGTATATAGACCACCACAATTATATATTTAAGGACTATATGTCTGAGGATAACCCTCAGACTTAACAATATCTTTTGCTACTGTCTAAACCTTGCTTTTTTGAGCCTTTTGATTATTAAATCAATAACTCACAAATCAATAAGTGGCTATTTGTAATAAAAAGCAAGATATTGACTACATTCTACCCTCAAACAGATAGGTAGACAGAAAGGGTAAACTAGGAATTGGAACAGTACTTAAAAATGTTCATAGACTATAGACAAGAACAATAGCCAGACTAGTTAGGAACAGCAGAGTTTGCATATAACAACAAAGTATACTCAAGTACAAAAATGTTGCCCTTCAAAGCAAACTATAGGCAAGATTCTAGAATAGGGTTTAAAGTAAGAAAGAAAGGAAAGTATAAAGGAGCTGGAAAGTTTGTGACAAAGATGAAAAAGATTCAGGAGGAAGCTAAGGTAGCACTAGGGAAGGCTCAGGAGGAGATAAAGAAATATACAGATAGGAAAAGAGGAGAAGTCAATAAGTATAAAGTAGAGGACTTAGTGATACTCAGTACCAAAGACCTAAAATACCAAATAGTTGGTAAAAGGACAGAAAAGTTGATGGAGAGGTTTGTAGGTCCTTATAAAGTAAAGAAAATTGTATTAGCAAATATAATTGAACTGGAACTACCTAGCATAGTCAAAATATACCCAGTAGTAAACATTAGTAGGATATATAGATATATAAGGCAAGTAGAGAGGCAAAGAAAGGAGTAACCAGCTCTAGTCATAATTGAGAGAAAAGAGAAATAGAAGATTAAGAGAATATTAAACAAGCAACAGATTAGAGGAAAGGATAAGTATCTAGTACAATGGAAAAGATTTACAGTGGACTCAAATACTTGGAAAGAGATAGAAAACTTGGAGAACACAAAGGAAGCAGTTGAAGAATTTGAAAAGAAATACTAACAGGATATAAAAGATATAAGATAACAAGAAAGGAAAGAAAGGATATTCAGAAGAGAAGAACTTCTAGAACAATTTATGGTGAAAAAACTATTTGAATGGTCAGACAAGAGGTATGATAAAGAATATTAGGGAAGATTAGAAAGGAATTGAAGACAATGGAAAGAGAAAGAAGAACTTTAGAAATAATTTGGAAGAAAGAAAAAGAAATTGAGTAAAAAGAATCAGAAATTAGAAAATGAACAGAAGACAAAAATAAAATAGATAATATAGCCGACCCCAACTATGAATTGTAAAATCCTTGGGATGAGAAACCTTGAGAAGGAGGTAATATCATGACTTGGCCAAATAGCTAAGTTATTATTTCTTATTTTTTTTATTTAATTAGGAAATCAATAGATATACAAGAAGGAATGACTCAAAGGAGAGGTGCAGGACTTTATAAATAGAAGTAAATATAGAATATGTATAAGTAGTATATAGCAATTGGATAAGGACTCTATCGAGTTCTCCTTGTCAACTTAAACTAGGAGAGTGATTAAGTCATCTCAGGCTAAGTTGTTACAGTAATATTGGATATACTATAGCTAGCTGCCTATAACCCAGAGATTGATTGGGAGAAAGGAGAGGTAAAAATGATGTGATGTCTACCAATATATGGAAAGAGAAAGTAAGAAATACAGAAAAAGAGACAGGTGAGAAAGATAGAAGAAAAAAAATCAGTAGAGAAATTAGTACCTAGGAGATTCTGGAAATGGAAAAAAGTATTTGGAAAGAAAGAATCAGAAAGAATGTCCACTAGAAAACTATAGAACTATGCAATAGAGTTAAAAGAGGGATTTGTACCAAGGAAGAGGAAAGTGTATTCATTATCAAGAGAGAAAAAAGAGGAGGTACAGGCATTTGTGGAGGATTAACTGTGAAAGGGATATATTCAGCTATCAAAATTGCCATAGACCTCACTAGTCTATTTTTTAGCAAAGAAGAATGGAAAAAAAAGAATAGTACAAGACTATTACTATGTAAATTAGTGGATGGTAAAGAATGGGTACCTCCTACCCCTAATTGCAGATATCCTAGATAGAGTAGGAAAAAAGAAGGTGTTCACAAAACCTAACCTTAGATAGAGATACAATGATATGAGGATCAAAAAAGGCAATAAATAGAAAATAGCATTCACAATACACATTAGGACATATGAACTGACAGTCATGTATTTTAGACTGACAAATTCCCTAGCCACCTTCCAGACTATGATGAATAATCTATTTTGAGATATAATCAATCAAGGAGATACAGCAACATTCATTGACAATATAATAGTCACTACAGATACTGAAGAAAAGCACAATAAGCTAGTAGAAGAGGTATTGAAGAGACTGGAAGAAAACAACTTGTTTGTCAAACCAGAGAAGTATCAGTAGAAAGTAAAAGAGATAGAATTCCTAGGCATAGTAATTGGTCTCTAGAGAGTTGAAATGTAAAAGGAAAAGGTAGATGGAGTATCAAGCTGGCCAGCATCAAAGAATGTAAAAGAGATACAAAAATTTCTGGGACTCACCAACTACTATAGATAGTTTATTAAAGACTTTGCCAGAATTGCAGCCCTATTGCATTAGTTGGTTAAAAAGAAAGAAAAATAAAGATAGAAAGGAGAACAAGTAGAAGTGTTCAAAAGATTAAAGGAGGTGTTTATGACTGAGCTAGTTCTAGCTATTTCTAACTTAGATAAGGAATGAGGATAGAGGCCAATGCTTTAGATTACATAACAGGAGAAGTACTGTTAGTCAAATATGAAGACAAGAAATGAAGGTCAGTTGTCTTTATCTCCAAATCATTAAATGCAATAGAGTACATGTTATGGAATTGCATTAGAACTATGACTATTATCAGCCCTAGACTAATAATGAGTAAATAGTAGAAGAGATAATGGCAATAAAAGATAAGGAAGACAAAGATGATGCAATAAATGATGTATTAGTATATCAAGACTAGGTTGGACTTCAGACTTGATTGGACTAATTATAGACATTGAACTGGAGGAGAAACATTAGATAAACCTTGGGGTAATTATGAATAAATCTTATTATAGTTATAAACTTTAGAATAAATGGGAAAACTTTGGACTAATCCATTTATAGACTCTGACTTAACTAGTCACTCACTATTACTTACTAGTACTTAGGATAGTAGTTTTTGTGACATTACTAGTTAGGATAAATACAATCCAGAAAAAAAAGAGAACAGAAAGTTCTCTCTTTCTGTAATTCATCTGAAAACCTACTTTTCTTAGAACCCTATATTCTTTTTAGTCTTTGGACTAACTTGTGGAGTATGACTAAAAGCCTTAATATTCATTCTTTCAATATAACTCTTCTGAAAACCTTAACTAGACCCTTTGTAAAGGGGTGAAGAGATATCAAGTATTGACATAAGCTCAAGATTGAAGCATATATTTACCCTTGTGGTCTAGAGTCTTAACAGTGTAACTATGAAATTTATGACAAGAAGATGTTGGCAGTAATTCAATGCTTAGAAGTGTAGAGGCATTACTTGAACAGAGCAAAAATAAAGTTCAAAATCTAAATGGACCATAAAAACCTCTAGTACTTTATGACTAGCTAGAAGCTGAATCAAAGGCAAGCTAGATGAGTATTGTATCTATTACCATTTGACTTTGCTCTGAAGTATGTTCTGGGCAAGAGTATGGAAAAGATTGATTGATTGAGCTAGAAACTAGATTAGCAGATGTTACAAACTTCATTTAGACTATAACTCTAGGAATACTTAACTGATTTTAACAATCTAAATGGCTACCAAAAGCCCTTAAGAAGACCTTTCAAACTATACCAAAAATATCTCAAAGTGATCAGTATTCACTGAGTTATCAGCAGATCAGTCTACAATTATCAAGTTACCAGACACTAAATTGCTGATATCTTAGAAACCATTTGATGTAATCATTCACTTCAATGACCATCATAAAGCTTTCTTCAATACACTTTTTTCAGCTATAGATAGAACCTGAGACAATAAGATCCCATGAAGATACAAGGTTCTCAATATTTGTACATAATACTGATCTTTATCCATAGATTATCATCTATCCTTGAATAGAACAAAGGACTGTTCTAAGATAGTTAGGTTATCTTTATTTCAAGAACAATAGGTAGTGATCATATAGTAGTCTGTTCTAGTGCACAGACCACCATAATTATGTATTTAAGGACTGTATGTCTGAGGATAAACCTCAGACTTAACAACATCTTTTACTACTGTCTAAACTTTGCTTTTTTGAGCCTTTTGATTATTAAATCATTAACTCACAAATCAGTAAGTAGCCATTTGTAATAGCAGGAAGGAATGGAAAATAATAACAGAGATCAGACACTAATAAAGCTAGGTTGGATAAAAAGAACAAAGATATTGGTAGAAGAGAATGATCTAAGGAAAAGAATTCAAAAGGTGCAAGAAGAGGATGAAAGAGTAGTTAAGGCAGTGGAGGAACTAAAGAAAGCAAGGATGAGAATGTTAAGAGATAAAGAGTAGACAATAGAGAAAGGAGTGGTTATAAAGGAAAAATAAATTTATGTGCCAGAAGAGAAACTGAAGGGAAAGATGATATGATTATATCATAATATACCAGTAGAAGAACATGGAGAAAGATAAAAGACAATAGAACTGGTGACAAGGAACTATTAGTAGCCAGGAGTTATAAAGAAAGTGAGAAAATACATAAATGAATGCAATGCTTGTTAATGCTACAAGAATAGAAGTAAAGCTCTAGTAGGAAAACTAATATCTAATGTGATCCCAGAGAAACTATAGAGTCATATTTTAGTAAACTTCATTACTAAACTACCTTTAGCTCAGGGTTATAATGCAATTCTAGTAGTTTGTGACCAATTCAGTAAAATAGCATATTTTATAGTAACTATAGAGAAAACATCAGCAGAAGAACTTGTTAGGTTATTCAGGGATCATGTCTGGAAATTGCATAGTCTTCTAGAAAGTATTATATTAGATAGAGGGGTACAGTTTACAGTAGGAATAATAAGAGAATTGAACAAACTGTTAAGGATCCAGACAAAGCTATTAACAGTCTATCATTCTCAAATGGATGAATAAACAGAGAGGATCAATCAGGAGCTAGAACAATATCTGAGGGTCTTTATCAATCACAAACAGGAGTAGTAGCCAGACTAGTTAGAAACCACTGAATTTGCATATAATAATAAAATCTACTCAGCTACAAAAGTGTCCCTCTTTAAGGCAAACTATGGTCAGAATCTATAAATGGGATTTGAAGAAAGAAGAAAGAAGAAGTTTGAGGTAGCAGAGAAGTTTGCAAAAAGAATTAAAAAAATCCAGAAAGAGGCAAAAGCAGTATTGGAAAAAGCACAGAAAAAGATAAAGAAGTATATAGACAGAAAGTGAGAAAAAGGAAAGAAGTATAAAGTTAGAGACTTAGTACTATTAAGTATGAAGGATCTCAAGTGACAAATAGTAGAAAGGAGGTTAGAGAAGTTCACAGAGCAGTTTGTGAAGTTTTACAAGGCCAAGGGAATTATTTCAACCAATACTATAGAATTGAAACTATCTAGTTCTATTAAGATATATCCTATAGTTAATGTAAGTCAAGTATAGTTGTATAGACCTCAGGTAAAAGAACAAAGAAAAACTCTACCAAAATTAGTTATTATTAAGAAAGAAGAAGAATTTGAGGTGGAAAAAATACTGAACAAAAGAATAGTTAAAGGGAAGAAAAAGTTCTTAGTATGATAGAAGGGGTATATAGCAGAAGAAAACACTTGGGAAAGTAGGAAAAACCTGAAGAATACAAAGGAGTTGGTAGAAGAGTTTAAGAGAAAGTATAGGAAAAAGATAGAAGAAGCAAGGTGATAGAAAGAAAAAGATGATAAAAAGAAGTTCTCAAGAGAACTACCAGAGAGGTTTACAGCTAAGATACTATAGAGGTAGTCAAATAAAGAATACAAAAGACAGAGGGAAAGAAGATGAAAGGAAAACTAGAGATGATAGAAAAATTCCTTGGAATAAGAAAACTTAAAGAGGCTATATCATGAGATAATTCCCAAAAAGAAAACTATTTCTCATGTATTTATCAACTTGATGGAAAACATTGAAGAATACAATATAGGAAAGACATAAATAGCATAGGAAGGATTATGTAAGATATATATAGTTATTAGTAAGGGTTATGTAATTGTAAAAGATAGATATACAGACTAACAGACATTTGTAAAAGTAACTAAAGCAATCCAACAGAGAACTTTATTAAGTTCTTTCTGAACAACTACCTTGGTTAAGCCTAAGTCTTCATGACCTCATGCTAACAATAATGGTGATAAAAGATAAGAAAAACAAAGATAATACAATAGATAATGTGTTAGTACATCAAGATTAGGTTAGACTTTGGACTTAACTAGACTAATTATAGACATTAAACTATAGAAGAAGTATTGGATAAACCTTGGAGTAATTATAGACAAACCTCATAATAGTTAGGAACTTTAGGATAAATGGAGAAACCTTGGACTAACTCATTTATAAACTATAAGAACTTAGACTATGATGCCTTAAAACCACTCCTAGTTTGAGTTGACAAAAAGAACTCAATAGAGTTCCTAATTGATTACTATATACTACTTATATATATTTTATATTTACTTCTATTTATAAAGTCCCACACATCTCTTTTGAGTCATTCTCTCTTATGTATCCACTAATTATTTAATTAAATGAAAAAGAAAAGAAAAGAAATATAAATAATAACTTAGCCATTTTGTCTGTGTCATGACATAGACTCTGACTCAACTAGTTACTTACTGTTACTTATTAGTACTTAGAATAGTAGTTTCTGTGATATCACTAGTTATTATGAATACAATCTAGAAAGAGAAGGAAATGGTAAGTTCTCTCTTTCTATAGTTTATCTGAAAATCTACTTCTCTTGGAATACCATATTCTCTCTAGTCTTTGGACTAACTTGTAGAGTGTGACTAAAAGTCTCAATATTCATCCTTTTGATATAACTCTTCTAAAAATCTTAACCAGACCCTTTGTAGAGGGGCCAAGAGATATTAAGTATTGATATAGGCTTAAGGTTGAAGCATATATTTACCCTTGTAGTCTAGAGTCTTAACAAGTTTCTATTGGATTCTGTATACTACTTATACAACTATTACATAGTCTGTGCACTACTCTCCCACACTTATTATGTGACTCTATTATGTTACATGTCACATCACATGATGGAGTCACATGATGAGTGTGGGAGAGTAGTGCACAGACTATATAGTAGTTGTATAAGTAGTGTACAGAATTCAATAGAAACTCTATTGAGTTCTTTTTGTCAACTTGGACTTGGAGTATAATTAAGTTGTCTTAGACTAAATTACTACAGTTAATCCCTCCAGAAATAGGTTGACTAGACTAGCTAATTCTTATTTATAATTCAGGGCTTGACAGCCTTAGTAGTTGCTGACTAATCTTCTAATAACTTGGTGAATACTAATTGCTTTAAGATATTTTGGAAATTGTTGAAAAGGTCTTCTTAGAGCTTTTAGTGGCCATTTGGATTATTATTTCTAGAGTTAGATCCAAATGAAGTTTGTAACAAGAAGTTGGTCTAGTCCTTTAAACTACAGCTGAGCCTCCCAAACAAATCCTCATATAGAAGTTAGAGAACTACAATATATTGTTAGTATATTTATACAAAGTCTGAAATAAGAGTAGCACAAGTAATTAATTAGTCTATATTATAAGGGTAACCAGAGTGGAGTGAGCTCCAGAAGAATCCTTAGTCATATTGTACTTCTAAGTTATGTTACAACTTACCTCTGGGAAAATCCTTAGAGCTTAGGATAAAGCTCCTGGGGGTATACTCTACAATATATATACTGTTATAGTCTATTCATCTCTGATTCTACAGTTCTATCAACTAGGGTCAGGAGTTGCTGAGTTGAGCTAGAGACAATTAAATATTACTATGTAATATTTAATTAGGCATAGGGTTGCTCCAGGAGATTGGTCTAGTGTTCTAGGGGTGGTGTTGGTAGGGTCCTCTTACATACATTGTAATTCTATAGAAGTAAACAAATTAGGAGTTCAGGAGCAAAATTAATAATAAAATAAAATAAAAGGGAAATATTAAATAATACTGAAAATCAGTATATGACACGAGCCTGTGCAATGCATATGATTTTTTTATTGTTCTATATTCTATTGTTCTAAGTATATAAGTAGTATAGTTTGTACTTTTTTTTTTGAAGTTAACAATTTGTTACATGGAGCTCAGTGGCAGTCTGTGGTAGTTACTTTGTACTTGCTATCTGTTTGTACCCTTCCCTATTTGTATTTCAACAGTTTTTCTTGTCACTGTCCATCTTCTTCTTGATATTTCTCACAGTTGATGTTTCTATACCAGTTTTAGACTCTATTTGGCAAAGGGAATAACCTTCCTCAAGGAGAGAAATGATAGAAGCACACTATGTGAAGAATATAAGCCCTATAAGAATGTCAAGAAATTGTCATACCTTTTTAGAAATAGTTTAGATGATATATATTTTAGCTGAAAATTCATTGTCTAGCCTAATATGCTGACTGATGACACAAATAATCACAGGGATAAGAACCCAGTGGTGAAACAAAGAGATAAAACATAGAATAACTGTCAATAAATGTTTAAAGTCTCAGTGGCAGTTATAACAGTAAGGAGTATAATAATAGTGGTAAAGATGGCCACTACTCTGCTACCTGAGCAGGGTGCTTCAAAGTATATATCCTACAGTAAGGGTGTTCAAGATCTTCCCTCTAGAGGCACTCCAGACACTGGATAACACCTGAAATATTGTTGTCTTGTGTAACGGTAGTGTCCACCCTGCAAGCTGAATGAGGAGTCCCGGTCCAGGAATGAGCTATTTTCAGCCTTGCACAGACTGCAAGTGATTTAAAAAGAATGTGACACACCGTGACTGGCAAAAATAATATCACAGGATAGTTTCGGACCATGTCATGCCGACCGTGTCCTTGAGAGGGACAAGCTGACCTTCCTTTGAGCTAGCACTTGCTATGTCAATGAGACACGATGTCAATGCGCAAACTGGTATTGATATGGCTAATGCAAGGCGTCATGCCTCAGTTGACGTCTCCTTAATTCGGGAATTCCTCCACGGTACGTGGATTAGTTGGATCAACTGTTGCATTGTACACGCTTACTCGGTTGTTGTTCGCTTTCAGGTGGTCGTATACACTGGGACAAGCGAAGGAATATCGTCGAGATATTGAGTAATGACCCAGTATTCGAGAAGTCACAACGGTCTGCACCTTCGTCTTCCTGCAATGACAGTATTCCTTAAGTACAGGTTTTTGCAGTGAATTCTTATCAAGGACGGAGCTCTATACTCGTGGGCTAGCCCTCATCAATCGTATCTTTGAATTGCAAAATATCCATAAATGGACTCAACTGGAGGTTCTCCTCGCAATCAACAGCCTTGGCGAACCTCTTCCTATTAATCTGCACAACACAGGTATGCATGAAATGCTCTCATGATGATAGTGAACTGAAAGACCAACAAAGCATTTCAACCAGTCTTGATGTCCCAAGGCTCTCCAGAGCTCATCAGAGATTTTGGCCCTCTTGTCACAAACTGTGGAGTTCTTGGCTGTTATCTTCAAACAGAACTGGGACATGGTACCAATGTCCTTGGGCTTGAGACGACGGCCACTTATATCCCAGAAACCAAGGAGTTCGAAATACACTCTCCCACTCTCACTAGTAGCAAATGGTGGATTGGTGCACTTGGAAAGACCGCTACGCATGGAGTAGTACAAGCAAAATTGATCATTGGCAACAAAGATTATGGACCACATTTATTCTTTATCCAGCTCAGGTCAATGGGTATGCTCCTTTCAGGCTCCTTCTCTTGAGTTGAGAGCTGACTGTCAACCGAGACAATCACAAGGTCCTTCCTGGGATCACAATCGGAGATATTGGTCCCAAATCTTTGGGAGGTTATGCTGCAACAGATAACGGTTTTGCTCGCTTTAACCACGTTCGCATCCCGAAAACTCAGATGCTCTCCAAGTTTGCTCAAGTCACAGATGACAGCCAATATGTCCAACCGCCCCATGCAAAGCTGAGTTATGGAGGAGTAAGTGCCAAGAACTGAGTAAGATGGTAGTTATTAAAGGTTGCCCACTAGATGTTATTCATTCGTGCAAATATGGTGACTTTAGCAGGTTGGACTATGGCTAAAGGTTGGTATCATCATGTGTACATATATTTCTCTAACATATCAGCGTAGCTGCCACCATATCCATCCGTTATGCCATTGTTCGCCGGCAAGGAGAGAAGGGGCCTCAAGGCTTAGAACGTCAAGCAATTTCCTACCCTGCCGTTTACGGTCGTCTCCTTCCCATCATTTCGCATGCCTATGTATTCATATGCCTCGGAAAGGCTGTTGTCTGTCTTATATCAGCCGTTCCTGTTTCCAGAGAGTCGCTCATGTTTCAATTTCTTTAGATCCAATCATTTGAAGTCATGTCCAGCCGTCTACAAAAAGGCGATGCCTCCCTCCTCGCCGAGATGCATGCTATCACGAGTGGCCTTAAAGTTCTCGTCACAACTACTAGTATCCAGGACGTGGAAGTCGCCAGACGCTCTATGGGTGGCCATGGATACAGTTCCTTCTCAGGACTCGGTCGTCTTTATGCTGACCATTTACCAAGTGCAACGTGCGTCCTATCATTATTTCCTTTTTAGCCCTCCAGATGTGTACCAACACTCATATAGCTATGAAGGAGACAACTTCGTCCTTGATCAGCAAGTTGTGCGAGCTGCAGTCAAATCGCACAACAATATGCTTGAATCGAGAGACGCTTCTACCCTTTCCCCCTCCACCATGTATCTCCGTCTTCTCCTTGGCAATGCAACCGGGCCTTCTTTGCCTCCAGACACTAGTTGGCAGGACCCTGCTACTGCCATTCAACTTTTGGAGTGGCGTGCAGCATTACTCGTCCGTGAGTACGCCCAGAACATTGACGAACTTGATGCATTTGCTGGCCAGCGCGTGGCAAAGGCCGTTACAGAGGCATTTGTTGCTGCTCGAGTGGGAGATACTATTAAAAGCCTTCCAAATGAAATTGCTGGAAGACAAGATGACATCAGACACCTTGAGAAGCTGTATCTTTTAGTGCGTTCGTTTTTGCTTTTCCGGATCGATTTGCTGAGTGATGTGCTGTATTCAGTTCCTTTTGACAACTCTAGAAACAGGTATTGTGGATCTCCTTTCGTCCGGTGCCCTCGGTACGAGCAGTGGTCGGGATGCTACTCGCACCTTGAGACTCGCTATCAAAGATATCAGTATTGAGTTGTTACCCGAGGCTATTGGCCTGACAGACGCATTCGGCTTCACGGACTGGGAATTGGATAGGTTAGACCCATCTACTGGATTCTCACCCCCATATTGACTGAAAAACGTTCTAATTACCAGCGCTCTCGGGGTATATGATGGCAAGGTTTATGAGCAACTTTGGAAACGCGCTCAAGATGAACCACTCAATCAGATTGAGATACCCATTGCTTATGAGGTGTGTCACCCTCTTCAAGGGGCAAACTTACGATTAAAGAATCCAATCTTACAGAAATCTATCAAACCTATACTCAAACGAGGTCAAATGCACGCCGCATTGCCGCGTGCCAGACTCTGAAACACTCAACGTTCAGTTATTGCGAGCAAATATCAGACGCGATGTTGTATATCTTTAGAATCTATGTGTAGCCAACAAATGATCCTACCATAGAAAGTGTAGAAAGAGTGCAACCAAGATCACAAAGGCAGCTCCAAGCATGTAAAGGTGATATGACCCTGTAAAATTCTATCTTCCTTGTAATCCTCGCAAAAATTATCGAAGTCAGTGCGATTGAGCAGCTGCTCAGCAATGCGCTTGTCTTCTTGGAGTTGCTCAAGGAAGTAATCGTTAAACATCCAAATAGCTTCAATGGCTGGTCTTGTGAGAGGCTTGCCATCCTTCCTCACAATAGTGACCTATTATGTCAGCCGCCCAAAGAACTTAGAGGACCTCTACCAAAGCGAAATTGCAAAACTTACGCTTCCAGGTTTCTCCGTAAAACTACAGAACGCTCAACACTAGACCGCATCAGAAAAGGAAGTATGACCTACTCAGTAGTTGTCTTACCATCCTTACCAACCATTAACACTTGTGCAATTTCGTTTTGAAGGGCCATGTCTCTAGTTGCCTTTAGCGGATGCTTGTAGACCAGTAACGGCAAATCTACAAGGTTTGATACGGGTGCAATGATGCCATGCTGGTAAATAGGATGTTTGGCATCAACTTGAACGGGACGGAATATGCCACCGCCATTACCCCGTTCACTGTTGCAATTGATTGTGATACCAGTGACGAAGGACATGGTAGAGGTGACTTGAAAATTAATGAGATAGAGTCGAGGGATGTGTTTGTAGGCGAGGGGTTGAGAGCATCTGGTGATTTAAATAAGTACTCATGATTCGTGATTTAAATTCAGTCCAGGTTGTAATTGTGCTGCGATAGGCCACCAGCACGCTCAGTCTGCACCCGAATCACGCCCGTGAAAACGGACTCGGAAGTGGTCTATCGTCTTCTCAATCACGGACATTTGGGAAGGATCATATCGGGAGAGAGAACACCAACCGGTCGTCCCGAGAAGTGTTTGCGGAGGAAAACGGCGAATGAAGATAATCTAATAAACTCAGTGATTGGTTATGACCGAGCCGATCTGAAACGAGAAGATAAGAAATTTGGTCATCAACTGCTGCTGATCGTAGTCCTTTTGGTGATTTAGAAACAGAACTCTGGAGTTCGTGCTGCGAACAGACCTCGTTGATAGAGGATAATTACAAGCACTAGGCCGTCGAAGCTTTGAGGTCGCATGGTCTGTCTATGGTTATCACGGCTTGCAAAGGTGAAATTACAATACGATGGGAGTCACCAACCGCTTCAAGGAGTCTGTATGGTAGACTTTACCCTGAGCCCACGCTGCAAGTAGTCTAATATAATCCAAGAAGTTGCAGATGCATTGTCCTTGTCGGTTAAGGTAGGAGTACATTCTTGTCTTGAGAAGAATCTCATCAGTCTAACGTACAGCAAGGGGGAGAGAACCATAGACAAAACAGAGGACATACAACCAGCGAAACTAGACATGCGATATCCAATCAGAACAATTTCTATCACGACGCAGCAACAGGAGCAGGAGCAGGAACAGCGCTTTCATCGTCTGTTTTCACCTTTTTCGTAGCACTTTCTTCGGTACCTGTACTGGTCAAAGTTGGGGGTACATTCACACCCCGTACACCAACATCGTGGCCACCATCAGGTTCCACAGCTCGTTTCCTTTTCTCTCCAGCTTGATTTTCCATTTCCTCTTTCTTCGACTTTATCGAGGTGGATGCGATAGATTTTCCCTTCTGTCGACCACCATCCCCACCAGAACGGCCTCCACGGCCGCCTCTCCCGCCACGACCACCACGACCACCTTTTCCATTTCCTGTGTTTGAACTGCCGGCTGCCGCGGTGGTCAAAGCAATTTTTGCCGCAACTTGCGCGCGCTCTAATTGGAATGCCTTCTCATCTTCCTCTAATGATTTTGATTGCCCATTAGATAATGCATGGAATTTAGACGGCGAAACTGACCACTGAGAACGGTCCAAGTAATAGGTTTGTCTTCGATTACCCTGATCGTCTCCTTCACAAAAGTAATTTCATCTTCAGACAAGGCTCTATGGAAACCAACTAGGCCAAAATCGTCGCCATGAGAGTACTTGATATAGGGAGCACGATTGTCAAATTTAGCTTTGAGGGGGTCCTTCGCAGATGAGGATTTCAGCAAAAGGTATGAAGGGTTAGAGAATGAAGGTACCTTGATCTGAGCCCACCTAACATCTTTACAACCTTCGAATTTGAGTGTGGCGCCCTTCACAAATGAGACGTCTTCTGCACTGACAGTACCATTCCCGTGATTATCTCTTTTTATCAAAATTTTCTTTCCCATGAAATCGAGGTAGACCTGCTTCATCGAATGATTCGACTTTTTCTCATCTGTAACTCTGCTTGTGTCCATTTCTTGAAAAGCATTAAAACCGCGGGTACGAATTATTGAGTCACGCTTGTTGATTGCGGCCGCGCCTGTAAGACCTTTTTCTTTGATCTTCATCTCACAGTAATCCTCTCTACTTTCCATTGAGTGGGTGTCGAGCAACTTATGACGATTAGGACTCACTTGCTCATGATCAACAGCTCCTGGTCATTCCACGTTGGTTTTGGATCAGCCTTTAAGAAGGCGTCAACACTTGAAAAGTCGGCAAATTCTACAAAAACTGAACCCTGAAGGGAAAATCAATTTCAGCCTTACTATGCAAAAAGTGAATGAACCTTGAACTTTTTATTGTCTTCCCTCCTCATACGAACAACGTTAGTCTTGCCGTACTGGTTGAAGAACTCTTCAAGACGCTCTTGTAACATTGGCTCTTCTTCACCAAAACCTTTCTGGTTGAGTATAACCAGTCAGTGTCATAAAGTTGCAACCATCATTACCGCACATACTGCGTAAACACTCCTCTCCATCTGGTTTTTAGGCTCTTGTACCTCAGTTGTCCGGCGGACGTTCGTTTGCGATTCGTCAACTTCCAGTAAAGTACTTTGCTTGAGGGCGTCAAGCAACCATTCTGAATCTTCAGATTTGAATTCTCGCATGCGCTTGAAAGAGGCAATCGTTTTAATGGGAACCCAATGTTCCGGGTTTTGTGAGTGCAGTGTCCACATGAACCTGAGAGAATTGCTTGAGCTTGGGCCTCGCCAGTCTAAAACTTTCAACGCACTTGTCATAAGGCAAATTGGAGTCAGCGAAGTAGAACTCCACTGCAGTGCGGAATCAAATCAGAGAAGAGTCTTTGGAATTGGCTCGACCGCACCTTGACGCACTGCTCGAAATTTTTTCTTGGCATCGGTGCTTGTTGGCGAGCTTTCAGAAATTATTTCTGTGGACTTTTCGACCGCAGTCTCAGTCATTTTAATGAAAGCAAAGGATGAAGATAAGTTATTAGATAGAAGCAAATCAAAAGGGGAGAGAAAGCTTTCCAATTTAGGTAACGTGCAGTTTTTACATAAGACAACACTGCGATCGACCTAAACTCGTTTGCCAGGTTATGTATCCCATCTCGAACGAATAGTTACTGAGGATCGTCCTCAGAAAAAGATGTGGCATAGAAATCACCGCTGATGATTTTCGTTGAGCGGCTTCTGTTGTACTAGTTGGTACGTCAATGCGTCAGTCGTAAAGGTGTTTGTTGGACGGTGGCGATGTACGACTGTTGCAAAATTGACTCGTCATAAATGCCAGATGCAGGATGCTCAAAAAGCGTCCTGCAAGTGAGCTTTTTCCGGTAGAGGCATGCTGCTGATTCATTCATATCGGTGTCACTACAGCTGTGGCGAACTGTTATCCGCTGTCCATGATCTACGGAAGGGTTGTGAGCTTCTAGAAGAACCAGGTATCAGCCCAGAATCAAGAATCCCGAGTTCCAGTGAGTTGCTGACCTGTGGGTATGCCAACCCTGACGTAACAATAAGGCTGAGATGACGAATTTGGCCCTAGATTTGGGTTTCCAAGGCGGATGTAACTCAGCACTAACACTCACTCACTCTAGACCATCTCAACACCACTTTTGCGGGTTAGCATCTCCACAAAACCTCTTTTTTCCATTTCGTTCGTTCCTTGCTCCAGAAGCGCTGGCATACGCAAAGGACCTCAATTGATTGCCTCGAGATCGACGACTTGCGCTGCTGGCCCAGCGTACTTCACCAGAATAATCAATCTGACCCTTGATCCCACCACCCATCAGTGTTGAAACGTTTGAGATTTTCAGAGACGTACGCACGATTGGAGTGGCACCCAGAAATACATGCTCACTCCTATAAATCCTTCATTCCTTACAGTTCTTAGGTTGACTCTCGTGGCGTGAGCTATCACTTGCCTCCTGCATTCCATCGACTTCTGACCGGTAGACCGCGTGCTCAGCTTCTGCTGAGTTGTAGACCTTTAAAAACACATCGGCCCATCCGGCACCACTGTCCTTACCAATTCACAATGTTTTTCCTCCCTGTTTTTGCACATTATTTCGCCATTTTACTCTGTGTTGAAGCCGGCTTATTGCCTGGGTACTTTCCTGGACAATCATCACAAGTAGATTCGGATCAACAATCTACAAGGAACGCCACTATCAGCAGCATCGTCCCTCGTCAGGACAATCAACGATACGTCTTCATGCATCATGTACGCCCCTTACGTGTTGTGCATCTTGACCTTCTCACTAGTGACCACCTCCAGATTGTTGGCAGTGAGTAACTGATTCTGAAATGGCTGTCTAACAAGCCTACGTCATTTTTGATGCTATCAATTGCAGATACGTGAGTTGCGAAGACCCTGATGATCAATATCTCAGTTTGCTTATCTATCTGAATAGCTACGAATACTCTATTGATGATTGGAAGAGCGACATTCAACAAATAGAGTCTGGAGACATGTTAGTGAGCCGGCTTTTCTCCGAGATTTACTCATGCATGGACTTCAAAGTGACGCTATCGCACTCAACATCGGGACTGATTCCTGGCAAACCGGCCAAATACACAATGCCTACAGTGCGGCCACTGGGACTAAGGTCAAACTTTTTTTTTCTTTTGACTTCAGCGTCTTCCCTTGCGACGTAAATTCTGTCGTGGCCGTTGTCAATCAATTTTCTGCGAATCAAGCTCAGTTCAAGATTAACGGTCGTCCGCTCATCTCATCGTACCTTGGGAAATGTCTAGGAAATGATGGCTGGGAGGAGATAAAGCAACGGACGAATGGATACTTGATGCCCTTCATCGCGGAGATCGAAGGCCAATTCAATAACTGGAATTGCTTAGATTCGTGGTTTTGGTGAGTTTATTAGTGCTTTTTTGGAATCACGACTGAAGATATACCCAGCTGGGGATGTGCTTGGCCTCAAGGCAACGTTGACAAAACTGTAAGCATTGTACCCGAAGCGTTGGTATGGGCATGAATGCTGATAGTCGTGATCTAGACTGCAGATGATCAATACTGTGAGCATTCCATCAACTTCGTACTTTCACCGTGCTGACTCATCCCAGACATTCAACAATTGGGATCATCTACTAAATATGTGACATCGGTTAGCCCATGGATGTTGTGAGTGACAATGATGCGTATCAACCAGTGACTTCAATCAGTATCACAGCACACACTATGACTACAAAAATTTCTATCAGCGTGGAGATGACTGGCTTATTTCGCATCGCTGGGAGGAGATCGTAGAAATGAGAAACGACATACACATGGTTGAGATGATCACTTGGTAAGTGCCAT
>Ga0153975_1000174_pt1 | contig 19236 bp, 14 predicted proteins | sample TSGA059MetaG_FD_104694 | JGI IMG/M metagenome (GOLD analysis project Ga0153975, IMG submission 104694) | Attine ant fungus gardens microbial communities from Georgia, USA - TSGA059 MetaG | ecosystem: Host-associated > Fungi > Mycelium > Unclassified | place: USA: Georgia, Yuchi Wildlife... | reverse complement strand
GTTATTCGGTGCGGTAGAGAGATAAAACTGTGAGAAGAGCATGTCGAGCGTCGGACGCGGATTTATCGAGCCATATCCCACCGGATCTTTCATCCAGTGCGAAGACCAGTAACCGTCATACGGCACGCGTCGCACTTTTATGTTCAGCCCCGCCCCGCGCGCCAGCTGCTGGATCATCTGCCCGCCTTCATTCGCCCCTTCAATGTTGGGCGTCGTGATGATCTCTACCGTAGCGCCCGCCATGCCCGCTTTTTTAATGTGGAACTTCGCTTTTTCGATGTCGAGCGGACGCGGTTTGAGATCGGCGTTGTAAAGCGGATGCCACGGCGGTACCGGGGTGTCATTACTGACGTCGCCGTAACCCTGCAGTACCGTTTTCACCAGCATTTCGCGCGGCTGCAGATATTTCATCGCCAGCACGAAATCTTCGTTGTTACCCGGCTTCACATCGGTGCGGATAATCAGGTTGGTGTACATGCCTGATTTGCTTTCCAGTATGCCAAACTCGCTGCTGGCTTTGATGCGTTTGCAGTCCGCGGCGCTCAGAGTGGAGACCATCTGCAGATCGCCCGACATCAGGGCATTGACACGCGCCGCGTTGTCAGTGACGCCAATCAGCTCCACCTCATCCAGATGCGGCAGACCGGGCTTGTAGTAGTTGGGATTTTTGGTACCAATGGTGCGCGTGCCTGGCATAAAGGTTTTGCAGACAAACGGACCGGTGCCGATGCCTTTACTGAAGTCGGTGGTGCCGTCTTTGACAATCAAAAACGGCGGCGTCGCCAGCATGTAAGGAACGTCAAAGTTGGCGTTGTTCAGCTCCAGCTGCACCTCATTATCATTGACCGCGCTGAAGGTTTTAAACTGATCGGCCAGCTTAAAGGCGATTGAGGCGATGGCCGGATCTTTGTGTCGGCTGAGCGAGAAGATCACGTCTTTAGCGGTCAGCGGTTTGCCATCATGGAAGGTGACGCCCTTCCGCAGTTTAATATGCCAGGTGATGCCGTCGCTGGATTCCACTGATTCGGCCAGCGCCGGTTGCGCCATCAGGTTTTTGTCCAGTTCGGTCAGGCCGCTGTAGAACATGAACTGACGGGTGTAGTCCGCGCTGTTATTACTTTTCGCCGGATCGAGCGTATCGGTGGCGGAGGCATTCGACATTGCCGCCCGCAGTTTACCGCCTTTGACCGGCTTGTCGTCCGCCAGTGCCGCCCCGGAAAAGCCCACCAGCCCGCTGCTCATCACCGCACCGGCGGAAAGAATCTTCATCAGGCTGCGGCGTGACAGCGAGCCTTCGGTGATCATGCGCGTCAGTGCCGGATTTACCGCATCAGCGTCGTTATTATCAAATTTACTCATCTCTCTACCCTCAATAGTCAGGCGAACCGGGATCATGTTCTGGCGGTGCTGGCAACCTGGCGGCCAGCACCCGACGGGACGTTAAGAAAGGCGATCCTTTGCTTTGTAATAGAGTCCTGCGAGCGGTAAAAACCATGGCTTGCCGTGATAACCGGGCAGCGCGGGCCATGCGTCGCGCTGCCAGGGATTTTCAGTGCGCCTTTCGGCCAGCAGATCGGCCATTACCCGTCCCATCCACACCGACATCTGCGTGCCGTGGCCGCTGTAGCCCAGCGAATAGAAGAGGCCATCCTGTTCACCTGCATGCGGCAGACGGTCGGCGGTCATATCGACCATGCCGCCCCAGCAGTAATCCAGCGCTGCCTGGCCGAGTTGCGGCAGCATCTGCGTCATCGCGTGGCGCAGGATCTCGCCGCTGCGCGAATCAGAGGTCGGGTTGCTGACCGCAAACCGCGCCCGGCCGCCAAACACCAGCCGGCTGTCGGCAGTGGTGCGGAAGTAGTTGCCGATATTCAGCGACGTCACGTAGGTCCGATTGTTGGGCAGCACCTGGCGCAGCAGCGCCGGGTCGAGTGCTTCGGTCACCACGATAAAGCTGCCGACCGGCACGATGCGGCGCTGAAACCAGGGAAAAGGGCCAACATTGGAGCAGCCGGTCGCCATCAGCACCTTATCCGCCAGAAGGGTGCCGTTTGCAGTGTGAATCCGGTGCTGATAGCCCTTCAGTCGCTCTAACTTCGTCACGGCATGATGCGGATAAATCTTCGCCCCGCTGCGCGCGGCGGCTTCAGCCAGCCCGATGCCAAATTTGCCCATGTGCATCTGACCGCCACGCTTCTGCAGCAGGCCGCCGTGGAACTTGTCGCTGGCGATCTCGTCGCGCACTGCCGTTTTGTCGAGCAGTTCGATCTCCGGGTCCACGGTGCGGCGCATCAGTTTATACGCCTCCCGCAGCCCGGCGACATGCGAGGCTTTGCTGGCGAGCTTGAGTTTGCCGCACAGCCGGAAGTCGCAGTCGATCGCTTCATCCTGAATCAGTTGCTGGACGTAGCTCACGGCGTCGTCAAATGCCCGGTAGAAGCGGCTGGCCTGTTCCAGACCCTGACTCGCTACCAGCGAGGCGAAGTTCTGCGCCACACCGGTATTGCAGTGACCGCCGTTGCGCGCCGATGCCTGGCTCATGACGTCGCCACTCTCCAGCAGCACCACGCTGATGCCGCTGCGCGCCAGGTTAAGGGCTGCCGAGACACCGGTGAAGCCGCCGCCAATTACCACCACCTCCGCCTGGGCGGGCAACGGTTCGCGGGCAGCACCGGCAAAGGCCGGAGCCGTAGCCTGCCAGAACGATTCCAGTTTCATGGGGGGTTCCTCAGAGTCCGACGACGCCAGGCAGGCCGCCGATATCTTTGATTTCGGTGTACTGGTAGTACGGGTTCGCCGGTTCATGACCGCGATTGACCCAGACTTTGTTTTTGATGCCGAGATCGTAGGCGGTCATCAGGTCATAGCGGAAGCTGGAGGAGACGTGCAGGATCTCTTCCGGGCCGCAGTCAAGCTTATCCAGCATGTACTCGAAGCCCTTCATCTGCGGTTTGTAGGCACCCGCTTCTTCCGCCGTGATGGTCATGTGGATCGGTGCGCCCAGACGCGGTATATGGTGCGGGATCAGGTCTTTCATGGAGTTAGTCAGCAGCACCAGCGGAAACTCTTTTGCGACTTTCGCCAGCCCGGCCGGCACGTCGGGATGCGGACCCCAGCTGGCGCAATCGGTGTAAATGAAGTCGCTGTCGGCTTTATCCCATTCAACGCCCCACTTTTTGCAGGTGCGCTGGATGGCATTGCTAACCACGTCGTAATAAGGTTTCCATGCGCCGAGCACCTCATCCAGCCGGTAACTGGCAAAATCAGCGGTGAAGGCGTGCATGGCCTCAGGGTCGACGCGGTCGCTGAAACAGCGTTCTGCCGCACCGGCCATATCGAAGCGAATCAGCGTGCCGTAACAGTCAAACGTGATGAATTTCGGTTTAAACAGTGCCATGTAACACCCTCGTCTTGTCAGTTGCGCTTAGAAATCGATGAGTACGCTCTTCTGGCGCTGGCAGGCCTGAAACGCCTGACGCCCTAAATCTTTGCCAATGCCGGAGCCGAGAAAACCGCCGGTAGGAATGATGAAGTCGCCGGAGCGGCCATAGCGGTTAATCCAGACGGTGCCTGCGTCAATCGCCCGCATCGCCCGCAGCGCGCGCGGCAGGCTCAGGGTGTGGACACCGGCGCAGAGGCCGTAGGTGTCGTGGGCGGCCATCGCCAGTCCCTGCTCTTCATCATCAAACGTCTGTACCGTCAGCACCGGACCAAAAATCTCCTGCTGAACCGCCGGGTTATCCTGCGCCACATGGCTCAGCAGCGTCGGCTGCCAGAACCAGCCGTTGTCCGTGTCGGCAAAGCGCTCTCCGCCCACCAGCACCTCTGCGCCCTGCGCTTTTGCGGCTTCAATGACCGAGCAGACTTTGTTGCCCTGGCGTTCATCGATCAGCGGCGCGTAGCGGCTGCCCTCCTGCCAGGTGACGCCCGGTTTCACTTCCCGGCAAAGCTGGGCCAGCCGCTCAACCAGCGGATCGGCAATGTTGCGCTGCACAATAAGACGGGTGCCCGCCACGCACGCCTGACCGCCGTTGGCAGTGAAGCCGCGCAGAATGCGCTGAGCCAGCACCTCAAGGTCACCCGCATCATCAAATACCAGCTGCGGGCTTTTGCCGCCCAGCTCCAGCGTCACCGGTTTCATGCCGTGCTGCGCGGCATCGCTCATGATGCGCGCGCCGGTCAGGGTCGAGCCGGTAAACGAGACTTTGCGCACCAGTGGATGTTTCACCAGCGCACTGCCGGTCACCGCGCCACTGCCCTGCACAATGTTCAGCACGCCCGCTGGCAGGCCCGCCTGAATCGCCAGTTCAGCCATGCGCACCGTCGAAAACGGGGTCAGTTCAGAGGGTTTCAGCACCACCGCATTGCCTGCTGCCAGCGCGGGTCCGCATTTCCACGACGCCATCGACAGCGGGAAATTCCACGGGGTAATCGCGGCGATGACGCCATAGGGTTCCGCAATCAGCATGCCGAGGCTGCTGTCGCGGGTGGGAAAGAGATCGCCGCTGTATTTGTCTGCGCATTCGGCGTAAAAGCGAATCGCCTCGGCGGTAAACGGAATTTCGTGCAGCACCACGTCGCTGATGGGCCGGGTTGAGCCCAGCGCTTCCAGCTGAGCCAGCAGCGCGTCCTGCTCTATCAGGTCAGCCCAGCGGCGTAACACGCGACCGCGTTCACGCGGCGGACAGCCAGACCAGCCGCTGGTTTTCAGCGCCTGATGCGCCACGGTGACGGCACGATCAACATCCTGCGGCGTGGCGTCCTGCAGCGTGGCATAGCCCCTGCCATCAGAGGGACGTTTAACCTCAAAGGCTGCGCCCTGACTCTGGCAGTGCTGGCCGCCAATATAATGGCCAGCCGGAAGAGAAACTTTTTCAGGGTCGAAACTTAACATGGAAGAATTCCTTATTTGTAACACCCATCAGTTGCTGGCTTAATAGCGTTTTTAACTGGCGATTTCTGCGCTGTTAATAAGCTAATGCAGAAAGTATGCCAGCCGGGCAAAAAATAAAAATGCGTTTAAAACAGCGCAAAAAAATTTTCTGCCGTATTGCCGGGGTAATTTTTGCGGATTTGCCGAACAATTAAACAGATGATTTACTTCACAAAATTTATGCGCTCTGCTGGTGCAACCTGCACGGAAATTGCACCAAAGCGGATATTCCGGCTCAGGCTGCTCACTTCAGCACTCATGACACACCGATTTACCGACCGGCCTCACATCCCTGATAAATCCTTTACTTTTTAAAGAGGATTATTTGACGCCGTGGAAATAATTCTGTGCGTCAGGCATAAAAAAACGCCAGCCGGATCGTCCGGCTGGCGTTTTGGTCATATTTAATTACAGACTGCCAATGTGAAAAGTTTTCTGTTCCAGATATTCATCAATTCCGTAGCGGGATCCTTCCCGGCCAATACCGGAAAGTTTCACGCCTCCAAAGGGGGCAACTTCAAGAGAAATCGCGCCGGTATTAAAGCCGACCATGCCAAACTCCAGCGCTTCCGCCACCCGCCAGGCACGCCGGATATTTTCGGTAAAGAAGTAGGCGCCCAGTCCGTAGGGCGTGTCATTCGCCATTGCGATGGCCTCATCCTCATCATCAAAGATAAACAGCGGCGCGACCGGACCGAATGTCTCCTCATGAGCAATGCGCATGCTGGACGTGACCTCGCCGAGCACCGTGGGCTGAACAAAAGTACCGTTGCCCTGGCTGATGCCGCCGGTCAGCAGCGTGGCACCCTGGCTGAGCGCATCATCGATGTGACCATTCACCTTTTCTACCGCGCGGGGGGTAATCAGCGGACCCATGGTGCTGTCGGGCGCAAAGCCATCACCCACTTTCAGGGTGGCGACCGCCTCCAGCAGTCGCGCGGTGAAGCGCGTATAGATGTTACGCTGCACCAGAATTCTGTTGGCGCAGACGCAGGTCTGCCCGGCGTTGCGGAACTTGCTGAGCATGACGCCCGCGACCGCAATCTCAATGTCGGCATCATCAAACACGATCAGCGGCGCGTTGCCGCCCAGCTCCAGGCTCAGACGTTTGATGCTGTCAGCGCTTTGCTGCATTAATAACTGCCCAATGCGGGTCGAGCCGGTGAAGGAGATTTTACGCACCGTACGGCTACCAGTCAGTGCCGCGCCAATCTCTATGGGCAGGCCGGTCAGCACCTGTAACACACCTGACGGGAAACCGGCGCGCTCTGCCAGCACCGCGAGGGCCAGCGCAGAGAGCGGCGTTAATTCAGAGGGTTTGACGATAATCGGGCATCCGGCGGCCAGCGCGGGGGCCACCTTACGGGTGATCATCGCAATCGGGAAGTTCCAGGGAGTGATGGCGGCGGCAACGCCTACCGGCTGTTTCAGCACCAGAATGCGCCGGTCGTCACTGGGCGCGGGAATGGTGTCGCCATAGACACGGCGCGCCTCTTCCGCGAACCATTTCACAAAGCTGGCCCCGTAGAGCACTTCGCCTCTGGCTTCCGCCAGCGGTTTGCCCTGCTCTGCGGTCATGATGATCGCCAGGTCGTCAGCATGTTCAATAATCAGTTGATGCCATTTTTCCAGCAGCGCGGCACGGCTGGCGTTAGTGGTTTTTCCCCAGCTGATGCGAACCGTTTCCGCATAGGCTATCGCCTGCTCTGTTTCCGCACGGCCCAGCGCCGGTATGGTCGCCAGCGTTTCGCCCGTGGCGGGATCGGTAACCGGCAGCGTGGCACCCTGATGTGCATCCTGCCAGCGTCCGGCAAATAACGCCTGCTGGCGCAGCAGATCGCTGTCTTTAAGTTGTAATCGCGACATAACATCCCCTTGTGGTCAGCTGATTCCACTTTATCGCGCCGGGTCAGCGCAGGATGTTGTTGTGCGGGGTCAGAAAGGTCGCTAAGCGAGTTTTTCGCGGGGATTTGAAATTTTATGCTGTGCGGAAATGTGCGCGCATCCGGTGGGATGCGCACGCGCTTTAAATCTGGAAGTCGATGACCGGTTCGTCGTCATTACTGTAGGAGAGCGCCTGGCGTTTGATCTCCTCCAGCGACAGATTAGCGTTACAGAGTTCCAGGAACTGCCAGACATAATTGCGCTGCAGCTGTCCCCGCTTGAGGCCGAGCCAGACGGTGCTGGCATCAAACAGATGCGTGGCGTCGATGCGTACCAGCTCTTCACTCTCTTCCGTTTCACACGCCTGATCGGCCAGTATCCCGACGCCCAGACCAAGTTTAACGTAGGTTTTCACCACGTCGGAGTCCTGGGCGCTGAGCACGATGTCCGGTTTTAAACCCGCCGACTGGAAGGCACGGTCAACCCGCGAACGACCGGTGATACCCTGGCGGTAAGTAATGAGGGGATAACGGCTGAGGGTGCTCAGTGAAACCGGTTGATTCTGTACCAGCTCATGATCTTTCGGCACCAGCAACGCATGATGCCAGCTGAACCAGGGGAATGCCGCCAGGCTGCTGTTATTGACCAGCATTTCACTGGCGATGCCGATGTCCGCTTCACCCGCCAGCAGCATGGTGACAATTTCCTGCGGCGATCCCTGGTTGAGTTCCAGACGAACGTTGGGATAGAGCTGACGAAACGCTTTAATGATTTTCGGCAGGCTGTAGCGTGCCTGAGTATGAGTCGTTGCAATGGTCAGGATGCCGCTGGTTTCATTAGTAAAGACATCGGCCAGACGTCGTACCTTCCCTGCTTCATCGAGGATGCGTTCGGCGATGGTCAGCAGCGCTTTACCCGGTTCGGTCATTCCCAGCAGGCGCTTACCGCGACGAATAAAGATCTCAACACCCAGTTCATCTTCCAGGTCACGAATGTGCCGACTGACACCTGACTGGGAGGTAAACAGCGTGTTAGCGACTTCCGTTAAGTTAAACTCACAGCGGGCCGCCTCGCGGATGATTTTAAGCTGCTGGAAATTCACGAAATTTACCTCTCTTTACATAATCTGATTCCCTGATGTTAAGAACTATTATTGATAACAGGAAATACTAAAAAATTTGGCTTTATGACTTTAGGGAATAAAGGGGGAGGTTACGCGGATGCGCTGAGGTGTTCGCTGCGCGAACGGGGCTGGGAAGGTTTCGTTCGCTTTGCAGCGGGCTGACGCTGAGAAGGTTTCGTTCGCCTGGTGAGCCGGGCAGTTTCAGTTACGCCTCTGCAGGCGACCAACAAGGGGGCGCCAGTCGCCGCGCCCCCTTGACCCCGGGCTCCGGCCTGCTTCACCGCCGCTTCGCGGTCCCTTCGCCTCTTCCGGATTTCTCAGGGACCGCCGGGACGCGCCATCCCTGGCGCGAACCCGCCTCTTCGCGACATCCCTGTCGCTCGTCCTGAAATCCCTCATCCGCTCAGCGGCTCTGACGGCCTCCCTCCCCCGCTTTTATCTCCTCTCTTCAAAGTTGAGTACTTTATCGCTTTTTGTTTTTGGAAGGGTCTCTGGCCAGAAGACAACGCTGCACCAAAACAACATAAAAATTTTGCAGGCGAGGTTTGAGAGAGGCATCCGGAGCGCTGAGGAACAACCGGAGGCGAGGATGAGCCGACAGGACGTCGGCGAAAGGACGGTTCGCGCCAGGGATGGCGCGTCCGGACGGTCCGCGGGCCGCAGGGCGTGACGAAGGGACCCCGCGAAGTGGGGCGCGCAGGCAGCCGGACGCCGGGATTGTTAAGGGGCGGGCGTACGCCCCTTGACGCGTCCGCCTGCACGGAGGACCTGAAACTCTCCACCGCCTGGCGGGCGTAACCTGCTCAGACTCAGACCGCTGCAAAGCCTGACCTTAGCCCGCTGCAAAGCGCGCTCTCTACCCCACTAACATCAACTCCCGCTCCTCACTCAGCGGCTTATTCAGCAGCGACAGCAGGATATTTTTCACGGCCTGTGCAGAAGGCGACAGCGGCAACCGGGCTGAGATGTTCAGCGACAGCGGCAGACTCAGTGACGGGCTGTTGATACGGGACATCCAGGCATCAGTTGAACCTACCAGCGCACGGGCGGCCGATTCAGGTAATACGGTGACACCCATGCCGCTGGAAATGGCTGCGGTCAGGGTTGAAATCGATTCGATCTCACCAATGATGCGCGCACTCAGGCGACGCAGTGAAAATGCCTCATCAACCCGTTTGCGCACTGCGCTGTAGTCGCGTGGTAAAAACAGGCTCATCTGCGCCACATCGGCCAGATCGACGCTGGCACCTGGGTAGTCGGTAGCGCCGACCAGGAAAAGATCTTCTTTCATCAGCGGCATGCTGTTGATGCCGGCAGTCGGAGCGCGATCGTACAGTACCGCCATATCCAGCTGACCGTTCATCACTTTCTCATTCAGCACGCTGCCGCTGTTTTCGTGCAGGTAGACCAGTACTTCAGGAAACTGATCGCGAACCGTTTGCAGCAGCGGCATGGTTAGCGAGGAGGCTGCTGTGCCGGGTGCCAGACCAATTGATACCTGGCCGCTCAGGACCTGACCGGCATTAATGACCGCCGTCTGGGCCTGCTCGCACTGGCGCAGAATAGTACGCGCATGACCATAGAGAATCTTTCCGGCTTCCGTTGGCGTAACGCCGCGCTTGGTGCGGATCAGGAGTTGCTGATCCAGCTCATTCTCCAGCGTTGCCACCTGCTGACTGAGTGCAGGCTGCGCGATGTGCAGCACTTCCGCTGCCTGCGTCAGACTGCCGATATCGACGATTTTCACAAAGTACTTCAGTCGTCTTAAATTCATCTTGCCTCCGTCACTTACCCTGAATAGCGAAAGGTGTCTGGCCCATCGCTCTGATGACAGAGATTTTGCAAGATGCAGGCCAGGTTTAAATCCTGCGCCTTGCCCGTCAGCCAGATTTTTCCTAACGGCCCGGAAAATAAGCGTTTCTGATTACCTCTTAAGGGTTAATAAGGATCAGGAATGCGTAATAGCAACAGAGGAGTCGAGCGGGCGCACTGTGGCAGTGCAGATGCTGCGAGTCAGACGTGCAGAAAAGTGATGACGGGCTGTACAGTTTTAGTGCAGTGGAAACGTATTGCACCGGATGAAGGCTTGCCGGGCTTACAGGAAAGCATTAACCAACAGACTGAGAATGTAACCGCTATCAGCGGGATTTCTTATCGCTGACGCTTGCTGAAGACAAAAAAACAACCGTTGCCCTCTCCCGTTGCGGAAGAAGGCAACGCCTGCTGATTAACGTTTTTTACGGTTACGATGCATGTCGATAGAGACTGCAGCGACGATGATCACCCCTTTGATGATGTCCTGAATATAGGCATCGACACCCACGAAGGTGAATCCGCTTTTAATCAGGCCAAGAATAACGGCACCGATTAATGTGCCGGTGATACGGCCGACACCGCCCATCAGGCTGCTGCCGCCGATAACGGCTGCGGCAATCGCATCCAGCTCGTAGGACATCCCCATACTCGACTGGCCGCTGCTGACGCGCGCCGCCAGTACCACACCCGCCAGGCCAGAGAGCGCGCCGGCAATGGTGTAGACGATGATCAGATACTTATTAACGTTGATACCGGAGACTTTTGCCGAGGTCATGTTGCCGCCGATGGCGTAAACATATTTACCGTAGCGGGTATGTTTCAGGGCGATGTGAAACAGCAGTGCCACCACCAGGAAAATCACGACCGGCATGGCACCCTGACCGATTGAGGTAAAGCCATCGGAAAGGAAGCTGATGGGATTACCCTGAGTGTAATACTGCGCCAGACCGCGTGCCGACACCATCATGCCCAGCGTGGCAATGAAGGGCGGAATGCCGGTGCGGGTAATCAGTACACCATTGACCGCACCCGCCAGCAGACCAACACCGATACCGGCCGCGATAGGGATTACCGCGGGCATATTAACCAGCGACGGATACATCGGCGACAGGCTGTCAGAGGTCTGCGCCAGACTGGCGGCGACCACCGCCGCCAGGGCGATGACGGAACCGGACGAGAGATCGATACCGGTGGTGATAATGACCTGGGTCACGCCAACGGCGATAATCCCGATAATCGCCACCTGCAGGACAATCAGGATCAGACGGTTGGTGTTGAGCAGGAAAGACTGGTCACGCACGTACCAGCCAAACATTTCAAAAATCAATGCAATCCCCACCATCACCACAAAAATGCCGGTATCTTTCGGCAGTTTATGGCGCAGGCTGGCAAAAAAAGAGGGTTGCTGCGGGGCTGCCGGGGTAGCAGTAGCTTTCATATTGCTCATAGTGGTCTCGCGCCTCACTCGGATGCCAACGACAGAATGGTTTCCTGATCGGCTTCTTCTTTATCGAGGATGCCGGTTATACGCCCGCCGTGCATCACCATCACCCGGTCGCTCATGCCAAGGATTTCCGGCAGTTCAGAGGAGACCATGATGATAGCCACGCCACGGTTGGCGAGTTCACTGATTAAGCGGTAAATCTCCGCTTTTGCACCGACGTCTATACCGCGCGTCGGTTCGTCCAGAATCAGAATCTTCGGTTGTGCCAGCAGCCAGCGGGCAATCAGAACCTTCTGCTGATTACCGCCGCTGAGGTTATTGATGATCTGATCCATGGTCGGCGTTTTGATGTTGAGCCGACGGATTTGCTCCATGCAGTCCTGCGCCATCTTCACATGACTGACAAAACCGCTTTTGCCGCTGTACTCCGGCATGTTGACGATGCTCATGTTCTCCATCACCGACAGCACCAGAAACAGGCCGGACTTTTTACGGTCCTCGGTCAGGAATGCCATGCCCTTTTCAATCGCGGTTGAGGGTGAGTCGATCGTCACCGGTACGCCATCAATCAGGATCTCACCGCTATCGAAACTCTCCATGCCGAACAGGCTCTCCATCACCTCGCTGCGACCGGCCCCCACCAGTCCGGCGACGCCGAGGATTTCACCCCGGCGCACGCTGAAACTGACATCGGTGAAACGATCTTTGCAGGTGAGATTACGCACCGTCAGCACCTCTTCCCCGATGGCACTGTTGAATTTCGGGAACAACTGCGTCAGCTCGCGTCCTACCATCTGTGTAATCAGCGACTGGCGGGTATATTTCGCCGTCTGATCGCTGGCGATCCAGCTGCCGTCGCGGAAAATACTGACTTCATCGGTGATGTTGAAAATCTCATCCATCTTGTGGCTGATGTAGATGATGGCTTTACCCTGCTCCCGCAGATCGCGAATGATGGTAAACAGATGCGCGACTTCAGTTTCCGTCAGCGCGGAGGTTGGCTCATCCATAATGACGATGTCTGAATCCCAGGAGACCGCTTTGGCAATCTCAACCATCTGCTGCGACGCAATGCTCAGTTCACCCACCATCCGATCGGCTTTCAGACGGATATTCAGGCGGTTGAGCAGTTCCTGCGTCTTCTGATTAAGTCGGGCGTGATCGACAAAGCCAAACTTTATCGGCTCACGACCCAGCCAGATATTCTCAGCGACGGTCATGTAAGGCACCAGGTTGAGTTCCTGGTGGATCATTGAAATGCCGGAACGCAACGCGTCCATGGTGTCCTGAAACTGCACCGGCTCCCCTTTAATTTTGATGGTGCCCTTATCGGGACGATACATCCCGATAAGGCACTTCATTAAAGTGGATTTGCCCGCGCCATTTTCGCCCATCAAGGCATGTACCGTTCCCGGACGCACCCGCAACGATACGTTGTCGAGGGCTTTGACGCCGGGGAAGAACTTGCTGATGCCTTCGGCTTCAAGCGCAAACGCGTTCATACATCACCTCCGTACAGCTGGGTCGGGAACGATTATTTCAGGTTACGCTGGGTAAACTGTTCCATATTTTCTTTGGTAATCAGCTGGTAAGGGATGTTGATAATTTTCTGGACTTGTTCGCCTTTCACCAGTTTTATCGCCGTCTGAACTGCGCCTTCACCCTGGCCCTGCGCATCCTGGAATACGGTGGCGACCATCTTGCCCTGCTTCAGCATCTGCAGCGCATCAGGAGTACCATCAACGCCAGCAATCAGGATTTTGTTCGGGTTTTTACCCAGTGCCTGCAGCGCACCGATTGCCATTTCATCGTTGTTCGACGCGATAGCATTGATTTCATCACCGGCCGTCATCCAGTTACTGACCACATCCACCGCGTCGTTACGGGTAAATTTGGCGGTCTGCTTCTGAACAATTTTGATGCCAGGATATTTAGCGGCCACTTCTTCCACACCTTTGGTACGGTCGCGGGTTGATTCATTCGCCAGGTCACCCATCAGAATGGCGACGTTGCCTTTGCCGTTCATTGCTTTAGCCAGCGCTTCCATCTGTAACCGCCCGGCCAGTTCTGAATCGGAACCCACATAGGCCATTTTGCCGGTGAGTTCCGCCCCTGGACGGCGGTTAACAAAGACAAGCGGAATGCCCGCTTTGCTCGCCTGATCCATAATCGGTTTCACCGCGTTGGTGTCGACCGGGTTAACGATCAGGGCATCAACACCCTGGCCGATGAAGTTCTGAACCTGCTGAAGCTGTTGTGAAACGTCACCCTTTGCATCCTCAACCTGGCCTTTAACACCATCCTTCTGCATCTCCTTCTGCATTGAAGTACGCAGAATCGTCAGGAAGTTGTCATCAAACAGCGCCATCGAGACGCCCACTGAGATATCTTTTGCCATAACCGCGGCAGGTAACATGCAGGCTAACAGTGAGGCGACAATCGTTTTTTTAATGTTCATAGGGACCCTTCTTATTTGTTAACTTGCTCAGCGGCTGTACCCGCGAATGAAAAATATCTTTTACATTCACCCAGCCTGTCTGGCGTCTGTTTCAGGAAATTTGAGGTAAGACTTCAGGTTATGGCTATTTTTGTGATCGACCACTCCTTTTCACAATCACTTGATCTGCAAACAGTTAGTTTAAAAATGCCGTTTCATTTCCGGATGATAATCACGACCGTGATGATAAGCAGTTTATTTGTTCCATATAATGTCTTTTTGAAATTTTTATCATAAAAGCACTGAAACGGTTGTTTTAACATCGGCAAACAACAAAACTTTGACATGCCTCTAACATCTGCCGAGAAATGCCCGCAAAGTGAGATCCTGTTGGCAGTTTGAAAAGCCAGCAGATTTGCGTAAAAACCGCCAATCCGCTGCTTTTACGAGCATCTGAACGCAATTCAGTAAACAGGGCTTTGACAAGCGGGATCAGCGCCGTTAATATTCGCCCCGTTCAAGCGATTCCTCTGTAGTTCAGTCGGTAGAACGGCGGACTGTTAATCCGTATGTCACTGGTTCGAGTCCAGTCAGAGGAGCCAGAATTAGAAAAGCCCGCTCAGGGAAACCTGAGCGGGCTTTTTGCATTGATGTTTTTAATCACGGCGGCATGGTTTTCACGCCAGAGGCTTACACCACGAACCCGAAGTGGGAACCATCCGGCAGCTCCACCACCAGCCGCAGTTTCCCCCCCGCCGCATCGACGTAGCGTTTGAGCGTGGAAAGCTTCAGGTCACGCCCCGGCTTTTCCATACCCGCCACGGTCGGCTGTGTGATGCCCAGCGCCTGCGCCATTTCCACCTGCGTTTTCTGCACTTTCTCACGCAGTTCGGCAAGGTGAATGTTGAGCAGGATTTCGGTCGCCATGGCCTGAGCATCGGCAACGACGTCCGGTTTTTCATCCGCAATAAGCTGTTCCAGCGTTATGCCCATCACGTTACTCCTTATGGTTAAAGCTTTTTAGCCAGTGTGTGAATTACCGATCGGCAACCGGAAGCATCTCCCGATAAAATCGCTTTTCATTGCCCGCCTTATTACCGGCACACAGCACAATTGCCGTGCGGTTCGGGTCAAAAGCAAAGAAAGCCCTTACTGGGTCGCCGCGGCTATGGATACGTAACTCCTTCATGTTGCTATAAGCGGAACCTTTAATCGTATCCGCATAGGGTCGGCTTAATCCCGGCCCCTTTTTCCGCAACACCAGTAATGCAGCCAGCATACAGGCGCGATCGCTGTCATTAAGCAACGTAAACCAGCGATCAAACCGCTCTGTCGTTTTAATCATCCACACGGGATCTCCTTATCAATATAGGTCAGGTGCTATATAGGTGTAAAGCGATAACCGAGTGTGATGTAGCGGAATGTGGAAGGCAGCGATCTTTAATGAAATGCCAGAGAGGTATTCAGCTACGATAGTGAAGACTGCACAAGATTTGCACAGAGTGGCGAGCTCTATCTGATCTTCTGCGGGTGTGGTGGTCTCATTGCTGTCAGGACGAAAGCCCACTCAGGCTTTCCAGAGTGGACTTCAGGAAGGTCAGCGGCTGAACGCTAAGAGATAACGCCTGGCGTACGTTTATGGCAACACGATACGGGCAATCTCATCAGTGCCTTTAGTGGAGGAGTCTTTGTTAAATTCCGCTTTAAGGGTGACATAGAGCGTATTGCTATCTGGTCCAATTAACAGGCTGTTTGGATTCTTGTCAAAGGACCAACTGTTTTTCACCGCGTAAGACGTGGCATCCAGTTGCAGCACTTTCTTCGACTCACGCTGCGTGATGTAAAGCTCATTGCGCTTCGCGCTAAACTTGATACTTAAAGCATCACCTTCAATGCGCTTGATCACTTTACCCGTGCGTTCATCAAAGATCAGCGTGGCTTTGCCTTTAGAATCGTCAGTAACAAATAAGCGACCGGTTGCCGGATCTTCCGCCATGTTCAGGAACAGATACGCTTTGCCATCGCCTGCCGTCCAGCGTTTCTCGATTTTATGGCTGCGTGGATTGATTACCAGAATTTCACCGGAGCCGTTTGCCGCATAAATACGCTCAGTCAGCGGTGAGTAAATAAGACCCGTCACCCATTTACCGGCGTTTTTAATTTCCGTTTTAAGCTTAAAGGTGCGGGTATCCACCACGGAGATATAGCCCGGATCGGCTACGCGGCCTACATACAGTTCATTGCCGTACCACAGAACTTCACGTGCACCTGCCGGATAGCCCTCTTTACTGATTTTGCCCCGGAAGACCAGACGCTGCAGCACTTTGCCACTCTGCGCATCCACTTTGGAGATTGCGCCATCCAGCGAGTTGGTGGTGTAGAACACCTCACCCGCTTCATCGATAGCGGTACCGAAATTTTTCATGTCGGTATGCGTTTCACCCTGAGTGGTCAGCGTAGCGGGATCGAGGCGATAGATGATGCCGCCATTTACATCCTTAAACGCCTGCGCACTGGCAACAAATAACGCTTTTACTGCAGGAGAATAAGCCATTTCATACAGACCCTCCCCCAGGGCGCGCTGCGTTACCGCGCTGTCGACTGGTTTAGAGGCTTCTGTAGCAGGCGCATCAACTTTTTTAGCAGGTGCCTGACACGCTGTCAGGCTAATGGCAGCGGCGGCAGCCATGGCAACAGCGGCTTTGCGCGGGCTTAACGATTTCATGCAGAACTCCATCAGGGAATAAAGAGTGCCGGGCCATTCTGATCGGCCTGAATAAAGAATGAGAATCATACTCATTAACAATCACTAAGCAAATAACAGCTCAAATTCCTTTAGCCCTCCAGTGCGTTATCACGGCATAAACGTTCAATTTCCGCTTTTTTTTGAGTTCTATTCGCCCTTTTTCAGTGCTAAAAACAGGAAAACGTCAGCAATTACAGGGCTTTTATCGCGCTTATTTAATTGATTTATATCAAATTAATATAATGTTACATCTTGATTTGAATCTTGAAGAGAATTTATAAAGCAAATGATTATCATTGGCATTCTCACAATGAATTCGACATCTGTCTTCCTGTGATGGGCTGAGAAAAATAACAATCAAACGTAATGGCTTAACGCATTACCAACATTTAATGGGAAATTTATGGCTTGTAGTGGCAGGGAATCAGAAAGTAAAAACGTTTTCAGCCTCTCGTTGCTGGCACTGGCGGTACACGCTCTTCTCAACCCCGCTCTGGCGGCAGCGGAAACATCGCAGGATATGGTCGTCAGCGCGAGCCCCGCCGATAGCGGTGAAAGCGATAAACAGAATTACGCAGTCCAGACCACCCGCGCGGGCACTAAATTGATGCTGACACCACGAGATGTACCGCAATCCCTTAGCGTGGTGACACAGCAGCGGATGCAGGATCAGGATCTGCAATCCGTTAATGATGTGCTGACCAATGCCACCGGTATCTCCACCAATCTAATCGACAGTGAACGCTCCGAATACTATTCACGTGGCTTTAAGGTCAGCAACTTCACCTTCGATGGCATTCCGACGTCGGTCAACGATACGTGGAACTATGGCGATGCGGCGTCCGACACGGCTATCTATGACCGCATTGAGATCGTGCGCGGTGCAACCGGGCTGATGACCGGCGCGGGCAGCCCTTCGGCCTCAATCAACATGGTGCGTAAACATGCCGACAGCAAAACCGCCACCGGCACGCTGAGTGCCAGCTACGGCAGCTGGAATAAACAGCGGTATGTAGCAGATCTCTCCTCTCCGCTGAACGGCGACGGCAGTCTGCGCGGTCGTGTGGTGACCGGCTATACCGACCAGCAGAGCTGGCTTGACCGCTATCAGAAGACCAAAAAATTCATTTACGGTGTGATTGATGCCGATCTCACTGAAAGGACAACAGTATCATTGGGTTACGACTATGAAGATGACAATACCGGAAATCCCACCTGGGGTGGCCTGCCAATGTTTTACAGCAATAATGCCACCACGCATTACGACCGGAGCCTGAATTCGTCAGCCAACTGGGCACGTTACAACACCAACTCGCGTAAAGTCTTTGCGGACATTGAGCATAATTTTGATAACGGCTGGAATATTCATATCAACGGCACGCACGCCGAAAACACCTTCAGCGATAAGCTGCTCTATGTGATGGGCAATCCCGACCAGGAGAGCGGTGAAGGGACCACCGGTTACGGCAGCATGGATCGCGGCAAGCGTAAAATGGATTCCATAGATGGTTTTGCCAGCGGACCCTTTGAACTGCTGGGCCGTCAGCACCTGTTAATGGCGGGTGCGAGCTACAGTCGCCAGCACAATGCCGCCTACAGTCAGGATGGATTCAGTGATGTGGCGGCGCGTGAAATCTCCACTGCCGATATGGGTATTTTCAATAATCACTGGAACGGTAACGTAGCAGAACCTGAATGGCAGGGCTGGTATCTCAATGATGATGATACGGTTCGTCAGAAATCGGTGTATAGCGCTGCACGTCTGTCGCTGGCCGATCCGCTGTCACTCATCGTTGGCGCACGCTATACCCAGTGGAGTACGAACGGCAGCAGCGGAGAGATGACCAATAACAACACCACGCCTTATGCCGGTCTGGTCTATGACATCAATGATACCTGGTCCGCTTATGGCAGTTATACCGCCATTTTCCTTCCGCAGACATATCGTGATAACCATGGCAGTTACCTCTCGCCTGTCACCGGCAAAAGCTATGAAACCGGTCTTAAATCGGCCTGGAACGATGGGCTGCTGACGGCCAGCGTGGCGATTTTCCGCCTCGAGCAGGACAACGTCGGTCAGGCACTGGATGGCGTCTACCTGAGCGGCAGTGAGCAGGCCTATGCCGCAGCGAAAGGTGCCGTGAGTAAAGGTGCCGAGTTCGAACTGAATGGTGCGCTGACTGATAATCTGCAACTGACCTTTGGTGCAACCCGCTATGTGGCACGTGACCAGAGTGGCCGCTTTAACAGCTATCAGCCACAAACCTCATTTAAGCTTTTTACCCGTTATCAGCTGGCCGCAATCCCCGACCTGACTGTCGGTGGCGGCGTCAACTGGCAGAACCGGGTGTTTAAAGATGTCACCAATGCCAGCGGCGACAGCGTAAGAGTTTATCAGGGCAGTTATCCCCTGGCCTCACTGTTTGCCCGCTATCAGGTGAATAAGCAGGTCGCGGTGCAGGCCAACGTCGATAACCTTTTTGACCGCGAGTACTACAGTTATATGAACAGTTACGTATACGGTGAGCCGCGCAACGTGAACGTCAGCGTTTCGTATCAGTTCTGATACATTCTGTCGCTGAGAAAGCAGACAGCCCGCAATTGCGGGCTGTCTGGTAGACTGATTTAACCGGACAGAAGAGAGTCAGGGTTGCCCTTCCATATTCCAGCGCGCCGATCCCATTACGTCAAAAACATGCTGATCGGTAAACGCCGGGAATCTGGCGCGTTTTGCTGCCTCGGCTAATGCCTGGCAGTAATCTTTATCGCCCCTTTTAATAATAAAGTTCTCCAGAGTGCCATCCTTTTTAAAATCCAGATGCACATTACAGCGTTTCCCATTCCAGGCGTGCGG
>Ga0153975_1000173_pt1 | contig 19236 bp, 25 predicted proteins | sample TSGA059MetaG_FD_104694 | JGI IMG/M metagenome (GOLD analysis project Ga0153975, IMG submission 104694) | Attine ant fungus gardens microbial communities from Georgia, USA - TSGA059 MetaG | ecosystem: Host-associated > Fungi > Mycelium > Unclassified | place: USA: Georgia, Yuchi Wildlife... | reverse complement strand
TGATTTGAAAATTGCGAATGCGTTTGACCAGGGGAAGAAACGCAAGCGAACCAAACCTATGTCGAGAAGGAAGGCTATGAGCGCTTGAGGGAGGGTGTGGCAGTACGCTAGAGGAAATTGTAGTACTACGACTTGCAGTGAACCTCTCTACTACCTTCATTTACTCAGCATGTTTTCCTCGTCTCAATTGTATATACATACCCAAATGCAGTGAGACAACGTTTTCGAGCGCCACGTCAGCGCTTCAGCGGCGGGGTGTTCAACATCATGACAACATGTACTTAATTAAATTTAGCAGTCACAAGTTCGACTCTAACTTGAAGCCCTTCCGCAACTTGAAATCTTCGCCACTAGCTAGTACAATACTAACGGTGTTTCGCAATGCTCATATTTCCTGCAACTGCATTTCTGCTGCTGCTACCAGCAATAGTGTCTGCAGCTATATTTCCTCCCAACACCAAGGTCAAGATGCTAGACCCAAAAGGTTTCCAGCGGACGATGCGGAGTAATGTAGGTGACCTTGAATATCTCTTTACGGTAGAATTGATCGCTTTCATTCAACCAGAAAACCAGCGTCGTTGCATTTGTCGCACCTTGGTGTGGGGTAAGTTGCCGTCAGAACTTTCCTTTTGCCTACATTGATGAACATGTATATCACTGGCAGCATTGCCAACGCATGGCTCCAGAGTACAGCAAGGCTGCTGAGAACCTGAGTCCGCTCATCCCGTTCTATGCAGTCGACTGCGACGCCGAAGTGAACAAGCAGTTGTGTGGAGAGCAGGTGCGTGCAATAGTAATCGCGTCGCGCTTCGACGCAAGTCACTCACGATGGATGCTTGCTCAGGGTGTTCAAGGCTTCCCAACGCTCAAAGTCTTCCCTCGTGGTGGCCGAGCCCCGCCTGAGCCATACGATTCCAACGAACGCACCTCTGGCCACCTCATCCGGTGGGCCTCGCGCTCCGTGCCCAACAAAGTATCATCTCTCCCTCACATCCACAATATCCCAGCATGGTTAGACAAGGTTCGCACCCTAGCTTCCTATCATGCGTCTGTCGCCCATGTGACCCCGCGCTTTTCCCCCCACAGAAGAGCGACGTCCCTCGTGTCATTCTCCTTAACAAGGACAAGAAGTTCCCCCTACTCTGGCAGGTCCTTGCAAATAATTTCTGGAAGAAGTTGGCGTTTGGCCATCATTCAGACCCGGATGGCGCGTTTGCGGCGTCGTTGGGGTTCCCTGCTACTGTCGAGGGAAAGACATCGAAGGTCATCGTGTATCCAGTGGGATCCAGCGTTCCGGTTCTGTATGAAGGTATGTGCTTTTCGGATCCAGCTTCGGTTACTCGACAGTAATGACTCTATACCTCAGGGACGACAAAGTATGAGCCCTTGACTAAATTCTTCAGATCCATATTGGACGGGTCAGCAGACTTTCTACAAACATTACCAGAACAGCCTATCAGGGATGAACTGTAATTTACTTGCATCAACTTAAAAAGCTCGTTTTCTCCTCTCCCGCGGACTTTCACGAGGTATCACACGTAATCGCCAAAGGTCCACGTTCTTGCGATTCAGTTTATTGACGGCAAGGGCGAACCACGGACCCGCGCTGCTACAGGCGGAACACATTGATTACGACTTATGCGTCATGTTCTATATATTGTTTGACCACCATTCTTCGCAGATATAGGACGAGCGCTTCCACTGAAGTTCGAATTCGAAATTTACATCTCAACACGCGTTCTCTGTCACCTCTTTCCTCCTGTGAAGTCTCTCAGGTCAATTTGTCAATGCACCTTCCTGGTACATCCGTTCAGCCAAAGCCCTTCGCTTCGCTTCTTCGGCATTCCTTTTGATTCCCTTCTGTATCTCTCGGTCCCAGTTTGTGCCAAGCCACACTACGCCATATTCAGATAAGGCTACCGTGAAGAGGCCGATGACTTGACCTAGGGAGGATGAGCAGCAATCTCACAAGAAGTACGGCATGCATACCGATCCAGAGTCCCTGCAGGCCGAGGCTGGTTTTGAATGCGAGGGTGATTCCGATAGGCAATGCAAGAATATAGTAAGCGACGAGGTTGAACATGGCGCCCAGGTGTTGTCGGCCTGAAAGCGCTGATAGGTGAGCCCCATATTTCACACCAGTGCGAATGATCAAATCGCCTGCCCACCTTGACCGCGAAGAACGCCACCGCAAGAATTTGCGAGACCGTCTGCGATCTAGGGGGGTCCGACGGGAATCTCAATTGTTAAGCTTTTGTCATGCTGGGAATTTTACTCACTTGAAATGAGGCAACTAGAGGCATGACTCTACTGACTAACTTCACAACGTCTTCGTCATCGCTGTAGATGTAGCCGAAACTCTACCTGCTGTTTGGCATAAAAGTGCGATGGGAGATGATTTGTTCACGCACGTTTCTGGCTGCTAACATGATGATCATGACTGCGAAACCGACGACGACGCTGATGAGTGCGATACCATGGGCTGCGTTCCTTGCGCCGATGGCCGATTGTGCTCCGATCAGGTTTCCGATACGATTTGAGGCGACGACCCCTAGGTGAGATGTCAGACGCACGAATGGTTCATTACAAAAGGGTGCTAACCGAATCCAAAAGGCAAGGTGCTTATGACTGTTACGTCCAAATCAGTGGTCAGATACCCACGAGGTACACACGGAAGCACGACGTACTTTGGTCGGTGGTCATGATGACAGATTGCGCCGCAAGGGAAAGCTCTCCGAGGCGACCGGCTGCCAGGGCTACTATTTCAAATGCAGCCCTATTTAGAGTGAGTGGAGCACCTTAATGAGTGGCAATCGGCGCTTACCATTCAGTGCCCACCATTAAGATACCCGGGAGAGCCAGCTTGAGGAATGCGAGACAACTCTTGAAGTTGAATACTGCCCTGGGTTGGAAGCCGCCCCATGTAGCATTTTGCTTGTGCATAGAAGACATCGATGTCACTGCTATCAAGAGGAAAAATGCACACCAGTATGTGATGGAAAGCGCAACGGGGCAACCAAGCATGCCAAGTGAAGTATAATGGACCAGGAAAATGTTCAGGGCGAAATTGATCGGGGATACGATGATCAGCACCCAAGTCGCAGCTTTCATAATTCCTGTCATGGTTTGGTAAGTCGGCTGATAATCGGGGTAGCACGCGACTGACCTTGGCATTGCAGGTATTTCTTGAGAGACTCGAAAGCGATATACCCGGGCGCGCCGAACAACAAAATGCGCAAAATATCCTGCACGTCTTTGCAAAGGCGAGGAGGCTCTTTAATCGCCAACAACAGAGGCTCCATGAATGTCCAAAGTACGCCGACGGGGATTAGAAGAACCCAGAGCAACACTACGCAACGCTGGAAATGCACAGACAGATCGGTGGGGCGGCTTCCCCCAGTAAACGCCTGAGAGCCTAAAGTATCAAGGGCTGATCCGCCACCTAGCGCGATGCACCAGCCTACAAGGACGTGGGATCATCCTTGCCAAAAGAGAAACGGGACTACTCGCCAGTAACGTAGGCCAGCATCATCGAAAATGCAGCTGCAGAAAGTTCTTCTGCGCCCAGACGGCCAGTGATCATGATCGATACTGTCTGGATAGAATTCTGTAAAATATAGGACAGAATGACTGTTGGATATGGTGACTTGGTCAGTACACGCCTCTTCAAATCGACGAGCTCTGGCCATACCAGGGATTGAATCGACGACAAGGGAGATCAGAAGGCGGGGCCCGAGATTTCGGTTCTTTCCTGCCACTTCGGGAAGACTTTGAATAGAGCAGTCGTCCGGTGGCTGCTGTGTGCGCTGAGCATTGTGGAGAAGGGGAGCTGTTTCGTCCAGTGATCTAGTACGTGACATGATGTTTGACTTAGTGAATGCTCTTCCAGTCCACAAAATTTATAGCAAATTCCAAAACAGCGGATTAACGGATTAGGATTGTCCCATGCCCGAGGTTGGCGATTCCCTTTCAATATCCTCTGGGACGATATGTCCATCTCTAAAATGAGGCTTGCATCGTGTTAGATCTCATCTCTAATGGAGTATTTTCGTGAGCCGAGTTCTTTATAATTTCCATCTTATTTTCTCTGATAAGAGTCATCTGGCCGGTGGGGTCTCGTTCGTTTTCTGCCTCATGGCGGAAAACGTCTTGCACCTGTCATGTTATCAAAACGGAACCACCATTCTTTTGTGATGCTCATTGCGTGATGAGGGTCACGAGATATGGAATTATTCCCTCAAGAAAAGCTTTTTAGGTGGCATGCGGGCGATTGAAAATCATCAAGTCTTAAATCCCCTACAACTCCCTCTCGAGATGCAATTGCAATATACTACTCTGTTTGCATTGGTGTTCGCTGTCGTGAGCTCCGCCCATGACGGTCATCATGAAGACCAAATTCCTATGAACTATGTCAAGTATCCCTACCAGGCCAAGTATCCAGGCGATAATGAAGGTATGCAACAAAATGTCCCTGCCATTGATTGCCGCTCACCCCCAGCGCAGTCACTGCGGACTCCATCTTCTCTGGAATTACCACATTTGCGAAGCTGCCATGGGTCCAGTGTCTTGGAAAAGACCGTGATGATACCTTCGACATCGCCTTCATTGGCGCTCCTTTTGTCCGTTATTTCGCTTCTATTCATTCCCAAGGTTTAATCGAATGTTACTTCACAGGATACAGGGACTTCCTACCGGCCTGGTGCTCGGTTCGGGCCTGCTGGGATTCGTGCGGGATCCCGCCGGCTGACCCTGTACGGAGGATACAATGTTCCACTTGACGTCAACCCATTCCTCTCTGGGCTAAAAATCGTAGATTGTGGTGACATTCCAGTCACACCTTACGACAACAATTTTGCTATCCATCAAATTGAAAGTGGGCACAAAGAGCTCATTCACCGGCCTGCTTTCTCCCCCCTTGGCAATGACGCGCTTACTGGCAAGCCTCTTGTCCCAATCTCGATCGACGGAAAACACCATCCACGTGTTATCACACTCGGTGGCGACCACACGATTGTCCTACCTTTGCTGAGGTTCGTTCGCTTCCAGCTGGTGTTTGGCACCTCGTCCTTGATGTTATACCCGCAGGTCCATTCACTCTGCATACGGCCCAATTTCGGTCATCCACTTTGATTCCCACTTGGATACCTGGAAGCCTTCCGTGTTCGGAGGTGCTCCGTCCGATCAGGCGGCCATTAATCACGGCACGTATTTCTACTGGGCTAGTCAGGAAGGTCTTATCAAGAACGGAAGCTCAATTGCAAGTGTCCTTCTTCTTTGACCCCTTTCTCCGATATCTATCATCGAATACTTTGATCCTAGTTTGTCGTTTTAATCTAGCACGGTGCCATCAGAACTACGTTGTCAGGACCGGCCGATTACCTTAACGACGACGCCTCTGGCTTCCAACGAATCGAAGCACGTGAGATCGACACCCTAGGTGAGCAAGGTTGATCATTAGCCGGCGTTCATGATCTGAGAGTCTCCCTCTAGGTACTGACGGAATTATCAAGAAGATTCGGGAGACCGTCGGACATGGACCTGTTTATCTTTCCATCGATGTGCGCTAGAATCTTATGACATTTCTAACTGTCATTCAATTTATTACAGATTGACTCAATCGATCCCGCATTTGCTCCTGCGACGGGCACCCCGGAAACTGGCGGTGTGTTTGTACATCGTTAACCATTTATGTGATAAACTCAGCAGATGTAAAGGCTGGTCTACACGCGAGTTACGCACCATCCTCAGAGGCCTGGACGGTCTTCACATCGTCTCAGCCGATATTGTTGAAGTCGCACCGGCGTATGATACCAATGCTGAACTTACGACCATGGCCGCGGCCGACGTACGTCATACCGTCAAATTTCCGCACCATTTCTGATGTTAGCTCCACAGGTGCTGTTCGAGGTCATGAGCGTCATGGCAAAAACACCCTTGGGCAAAGTCGCGAATTAAGCGGGACTGCCTGTTTACCTCAAAGATCAGATTACCCTTTTCCATTGGTGGCGAATTTTTTTGGTGCTGTGTACATTTTTCTACTTCTTTTTAGATATTCTCTCCATGTAATACCATTATCAGCTAACTCGCGAATGAAATGCCGTTGGTTGCAGAGTAAATAACTTGAATAATTTGCGTCAAATGACAGCAGAGGGGAGTTGATGTTGTGGAATTGATTTACGTAGACAAAGTACGACAGTGTACGAAATGCAATCAAACCAAATTGGGCTTCTGAGATCAGCGTCTCAGAAAGGAAGGTCGTAATTGATAAAAGTTTGTCACTTGTCAGTCAAATTTTAGACAGAGTCCTCCGACATTGTAAACCTCAACATCGCGTAGGACGACAGTAGGATGCGTTTGCTTCCGTTGGTGTTTATTTAATTGGTATTATACAATGCTCTAAGTACTGACTGGAAACCTGAGTTTGTGGTGACGTTATAACTTACATGGACTCATATCACGACCTCGCGTGTCCTTACCACATCGATAATAGATTGGCATGATCTTTCATCCGCACGTGCTTGGAATCATATATGCTTATGCTTTCATGTGTCATGATGTGATTCTGAACGCCGCTTCTAAGTTCTAACAAGTGTTCCGAGTCGACACGTGTTGCATTATGTACTGGCCGCTGGGCCAAAAATCATTCATAAGTTATCCCCTTCCGCATTTGTTAGAGTTCAAGTGGCGCCAAGGCCCAAATGCCACGAGATATGTATTATGACTCACGAAACGAAGGCACGTAAGTACGCCCCACGTGTGCACATCATTTGAGAACATAGAGGCCCTGCAGAGACCTTTCTTCAGAATGGGGAAAGCAGCTTAGGCTATAAACTAAGCGATTGTGATCAAGCGAACCACCGGAGCTTCGTATGTAGTAAGGTATGACATGTCACACAGCATTTCCCAGATAGTTAGTTAGGATCCATGAATTTCAAGGAATAACGAAGATATATAGAATATCAAGTCAAAGCACATTGGTGACCCCGTCGACGGTCGGACATTTTCCTGAGCATTAGGGATGAGCGATGCATGAATTTTGTTGGCTGACTATCGGTAGCTCAGGTAGAAGATAACTGTACTTACCTCAGATCTGAGAACATCGAATTTGATATCAGAATCCATGTGCAAGACTATACCGCTTCCGTGAGGTCTCCACTGTTGTAATTAGGTAAACTTCTTGTAGGTAGACTTGCAACGGTCTCATAGTTCAGGGTGCACAAGAGTTGATTAAATTCACGTGGGACATTCAAAAACTGTCACGGATGTGCTCAAGGTGCAACATGAATGTAACCATTTCAAATACAATGACGGTCTGGACATTGCCTTTCAGAGCTCTTTCCCCTCTACAGACGATGTAGTATCATCGATATTCTTGATCGGACCATGGAACCACTTATGTGCTGAAACGACCCAAGAGATAGACGCAAAGAAGAAAACGCCCATGATGATTACGACGGCGTAGTCTGTTCATCATTCTGTCAGCAACTAAATTGAGTCTAGCACAGTCAGCCGGTATACGTACTCATCCCCTGTGCGGTGGCCGTTTGTGAAGCAGGAAAGACCAATAAGATGACAATGAAAGACACCCATGCGACAGCTATGATCCCAATTGGCATAAACCACCTTCCAAGGCTGAATGGTCCAGGAACCAATTTATCACGGCCCGATGTGATGCGAAGGAAGATCGGTGTCGCATAAGACACATATAAACCAATGACAGAGGCCCTGAAAAGAAGAATTCCTGAAAAAAAAAGAATTTCACGGAGCATAGCCTAACATACCCTGCAAGTGACGACAACGCCGCAGCGGAAAATCCCAACAAACCACAGATGGCAGAGCCAGCCATAACAAGCCAAACGGCATTCACAGGAGTTTGTGTGCGCCCATTTATCTGCTTCCACCAGCGAGAGCCGGGCAGAGCATTGTCCCTCGCGAAAGCGAACACGACACGAGACGCATCGACTCCTTGAGCAGCTCCCGTCACGAACTGGCCAATCCATCAATCACGCGGAAACGGATGGAGAAAAAAAAATATACTTGAACGACAATGATAAAGCTCCATATTGCCAGCATTCCTCTCTTTCCAAGTACGTCAAGGAACAGTTGACCCATAGGAAGTGGCAAGTAGCCAGTCAACAGGTCGGCGACTGAAACTGTGGCAAAGGAGCACGCTATATAGAGAATCCAGCCTAGCACCTGCGTTCCAAATACGCCCACGAGGATTGCAATGGGTGCCGCACGCTGGGCACCGGATATCTCTTCAGAGATATGTGCAGCGGAGTCATCTGGAGTACCAATTAAGTCAATAGAACACCGCGCTCGACTCCTGCACACTCACAGCCTGTGAGTGTCCACATTGGAGCCGTAAAAGCGAGGAGGAAAGCCCATCCACCTGTGCATATGGTCAATCAATACTTTTAGATGCGACAAAGTCGGTGCTTACTGTCGCTCCATCCAGTGTTGTTCTCGAACATAGTGAAAGCATCCTTTGTAGATACTTTGTTCTCACCAGAACAGACGAGTAGTGCAATGATGGCGGCTATCGTGGTACCAACTGTAGAGTACATGGGATCCGGGAGTTCACATACACGGATGTAAACCAATACTTGCCATTGACTATCACATAAAATAGATTCAAACGGGCCAGCACGTTTGTAGCAGCGGAGCATACCAGACCATGCGCAAACAGAATGGCAAGTAAGATACCGTATGTAGCACCGGAGCTCATTATCATTGCTCCATCAGAGCTCACCGCAATCGCAGTAGTGATCATCTGTGCACTACACAAAATAAGTCACAGGAGGTACATTGCTTGCATCGACAAACCATGTGAAGTCAATGGAACACACGAGAGTAATTTGGCCCGTGATATTAGCCCATCCTGGAAAAGAAAAACAATGACACGGCAGTAGAAAGTGGTACAGACTTTGCTAACCTGTGATCCAGCTTGCTAATGCAGAGTATTTCGGAGGTGCGAGTTTGGCGGAAAAGTAATAGAGGCCAGCAGAAGTCCTAGGTTTATATGAGGCTCCAAGTTGTCGCGGAAGGAGACGAAGACAATTACGGCATTGATGATACCAGCTCCGCCATTGAAGATGCCACCGCCATCACAAAGAAGCAGGGGATCAGCCATCCCCAGACCATTCCAACGTGACCACCTACGAACTTCTGGGTCACAGACAATTATCAAATAGTGAACACACACCTGAGACCAGTGGAAATGAGAATGTAGATGTCACAGAAGCCACTACACCCATGATCGAGAAGGCGAATGCAATCGTCTCGATCAGCTGAACCGAATTCAATATTCATTTCACATGCAGAGGGATAAGGAGCGACTGACGGAGAACTCACGCTTGAACTCAGCTTTGTAACCAAGTTCAGCGAGTACTGTATCGTCTGCATTTCGTGTTGAGGTGGGGTAGTCCCCGACGCTAGCTTGCTTCTCGCTGATCGACATCTTGAACTACGGAAACACAAAAAGGAACAATAGTCTTACTATTTGGAGTTCTCTTCTTTTGATGCCAAATATATTATGATACCAAGTTAGAGATAAGAGTTTACGCACCTGGGAAAGACAAGTTGGCCCTCACCGTCACGTTACACGAGTAAAAATATACCTTATCTCTTCATAGGCATGTCGAATACGGGCCTGTGGGAATTCAGATGTCAGATGGCACGCGCTCAGTGGAGCCTTGGTAAATGATCCAGCGGAAGTCTAGCTTGAGGCTGGCAACCTCAAAAGTCTTGAGCGCGCTTGGAGCAACATTTGGTGTAACTAGCTACTAAATGTGGATATGTTTTTATAACAAGTGATGACCAACTCAGCCACTTGTCCAACTTGGTCCGCGACTCAGTATTCGTTTTTTTTGTCATTCTGTGACCTTCAAGCATGTGGGTCTTGGCTCCATGCGAGATTTTGCAAACCGGGCGATTGTACAAGACAGATTCGGAATCTGCCTGTGGTACTCTGCGCATCGCTGTCGAAGGCTTATCTCAACTCGAAACCTACGTGCATGTTAACCTCCGCCATCACCAGGGGTCATGGGACTACGGGCTCCTTCGTATATATAGTGCTGCATTAGTTCTCACCATGCCTAGTGCTTAACGACTGCATTGCACACTCCTCCTGGTTCTCGTAACGATCTACGCACCCTCATGTCTAGAAACATTCTCGTTGGATTCGGTGTAGATGTTGACGCTGTGGCTGGTTGGTATGTAGTTTCCGTTCGATGATACATGATTAACAACGATGATTCATATATCATGCAGGCTTGGGTCCTATGGAGGTGAAGATTCTCCACTGGATATTTCTCGCGTATGATCTCAATTACTTTGTGTGATCTGGAGCTTAAGTCAGAGTAGGGAATGTACGCTGGGGAAGTTGGGGTTCCTCGCCTTTTGAAGCTATTTGATAAGTATAAGATGAAAACAACGTGGTTCATTCCTGGTCGGTCCTCAATTCAATCCTCCCATAGTCCGAGAAATAGATGAGTCGCATAGGCCATAGCTTGGAGACATTCCCGAAAGAAATGGCAGCAGTTCGAGACGCTGGTCACGAAATGTGAGACTCCTTGCATGCGAAAAATATGTATCTCATGCCATGCGCAGAGGTCTCCATGGCTATTCACATGAAGTAAGTGGCATTGGTATGAATCTCAGGAAAAGAAATGAATATTTTCAAAGAACCCTGTCTCTATGACCATGGAACAACAGCGTGACATCCTGGACCATACATACAAGCTCCTTACGGATTTTAACCATGGTATTCCTCCGAAGGGCAGCGTTGCCCCATGGTGGGAAACCAGCAAGGAGGGGACGATATTGCTACTGGAAAAGGGAATAGAATATGGTCAAGATATAACATCACTCATTTCAAACGAAGTATTGACGTCGTTTTAATAGACCATTCCAACATGTCCCACGAGTAAGTCATATACCACTTCTAGCATACCCAGACTAATGTTTTCTCAGTTCTCAGACATATTACCTCCGTGATGAAGATACATGGACAAAGATTGATTATAAGGCGCAAGCTCACACGTGGATGAAGCCGCTCCAAAAGGGTAGAGAGACGGGACTGGTCGAGATTCCTGCTAACTGGTTCGTCAATCTCATCGTTAATATCTTTCTAACTGATTCTACATCACACTTTGGAAAGGTACCTTGACGATCTTCCTCCGATGATGTAAGTTCATATGACTTTGAAACGGAATCAACATACTCACACCGGCCTAGGTTCATCAAGTCAAGTTCAAATTCGCATGGTTGGGTGTGTTATCACGTTTCACGAATCCATATATTCATTCATGTATCCATTAGGTCAATACTCGAGATGTCGAACAGCTTTGGAAAGACACGTTCACTTATCTGTACAGGTAAGGATCATATGACCTCTTTTCAACACACTGATGATTTATGGCAATCAGAGAAGAGAAGGACTTCGTTTTTCCCATCACAATTCACCCAGATGTTAGCGGGTCAGTCTCAAGTCCTTGTCATTCAATGAGCGTTCTAATTTTAATTTTCGGTAGTCGTCCTCACGTGCTTCTGATGCTGGTATGTTCACTCAACGTGTTCCTCTTCTCTAACTAACCGGCGATCCATCTAGGAACGTTTCATTGAATGGGTTAATACTCACGACAACGTGAAGTGGGTAACCATGTACGAGATGTCTCAAGATTTCAGAGCTAGGCAAAACCCAGCACCAGGTGCCGTCATGCCTAAGGGCTTTACGAAGAATCTGTAAAATTCTGTAATCTTGAATGTTTAAAGACGTCCGTATCAGTGTGTTCTATGAACTTGTTTTGATAACCTACACGTGCAGAAGCCCCAAGAGATCTTACATCATCCACCCTGTCCGCGGACCGCGATACAGTTCACGATCATGGGGTTACATCGCTTCTTAATTTCTTGTCTTTCTGACTATATATAAGAGCTTCGTTCATCATTTTTTTCACCCAAAGTATTGACCTACTAAGATGCCTCGAGAAATCCTCGTGGGATTTGGTGTTGACGTAGATGCAGTAGCTGGCTGGTGAGTTTCATTCTGTAAGCTCTGCAATGATTGTTCTATGCGACTATGGCAGGCTAGGCTCATATGGTGGCGAAGATTCACCTCTGGACATATCTCGGGTATGATCAGATTCCTTTCAAAATGCAAGATGTAATTTTCGTATGTCAATTTTAGGGCATGTATGCTGGTGAAGTCGGCGTTCCGCGAGTGTTGAAGTTGCTTGCGAAATACAACATCAAAGCCACGTGGTTCATTCCAGGTGAGACCGGGTTCTTTTTGGGCTTCATACACCATCAGGAACATTAACGTACAGGTCATAGCTTGGAAACGTTCCCAAACGAGATGGCCGCTGTCCGAGATGCAGGTCATGAGATGTTAGCCGTCTGTTTGTTTGTTGCAATGAGCATGTACTGATAGCAATATAGCGGTCTTCACGGCTATTCTCATGAGGTACAGTTGTGTATCTGATGTAACTGAGGCAACTCAGTAAATGTTACACAGAATCCAGATTCACTGACCCCAGAGCAACAACGTGACATTCTTGATCACACATACAAGCTACTCACAGATTTTAACCATGGAGTGCCTCCCAAGGGCAATGTGGCACCTTGGTGGCAAACAAGTAAGGAAGGCGTAAAGCTCCTCCTAGAGAAAGGAATCGAATATGGTATGCCTAAACTTTGTGACATGGACGTCAAGTTGTGCATTCTTACTCTTCCGTTTAGATCACTCGAACATGTCTCGCGAGTAAGGATATAACGTATGTCTGTTCTATTAGGGTATTTACTACTTTGTTGCAGTTCCCAGGCGCACTACCTTCGTGACCAAGATACGTGGACTAAAATCGACTACAAGGGGAAGGCTCACAAGTGGATGAAGCCTCTTCTGAGGGGCAAAGACACGGGTCTTGTCGAAATACCTGCTAGCTGGTGATGCCGTTCCTTTTCAGAGCAATCAGTTAGAACTCAAATTTCCTTCGTCATAAGGTACCTCGAAGATATGACACCTATGATGTGTGTGTTTCATGTTTCAAGGAAGGGTTTACTTCATTAACGCAACCCAGGTTCATGAAGGCTAGCTCTAATTCTCATGGATGGGCAAGTCTGAACGAACACATTACAATTCAATTCCTGACTTGACCACACTCAGGTGACCCCCCAAGCTGTTGAGCAGCTTTGGAAAGATACGTTCACGTATCTCTACAGAGAAGAACAAGACTTCATTTTCCCGCTAACCATCCATCCAGACGTAGGCGGGTACGCTTCGCACAATTAATTCATTATTTAAGCAATTGACTCATCCGGTGTAGACGTCCCCAGGTACTGCTTATGCTGGTGAGAAAAAAATACAATGGTCTGTAAGTGTGCCTAACCTGCATTTCTGCGTTTAGGAACGTTTCATCGAATGGGTTAATACTCATGATAATGTGAAATGGGTTACGTTCCATGAGATGGCGGAAAGGTTTAGGGCTAAGAACGATCCCCCTCCGGGTGCTGTTATGCCAAAAGGATATGTGAAGTGTAAAGCACGGCTGTAGTAATATCACTACGCTGGCCAGTGTTGAAAGGTATAACCTTTAGTATACCGAGACATAACTAGAGTATGTACCAAATGGAAATTTATCTGTGCAAGTCACGAGCGTGTAAGCTTATAGAGTCACGTGTCCGTCCGTCTTATCGTTTTGTCCAACAGCCAGTTCGAGAACCACTCAATGATCATACCAAATGACTAGCATATTGGTGTCGTGCCTGTGGGTGGATGATAAGCATTCAATAATATGCCAACTGGTAAGCATGTGGATAGTTAGTAGATGGCTAACAATCTATATATTATAGTGGAAGAAGTCCGCGAAAACTCCCTAAGCAAGCACAAGGCACTCCGGACATTCCGCTTTCCTTTAGTAGGTCGCCTGAACAGCGCCTCCTATCAAGCTCTCATCACATGCACATGCACATGCATGTTCGTATCATGGACTATAAGAAGACTGCATGTCCAAGCCAAATCTCCGACTCTCAGCTTGTCCTATTACTTTCTCCTCGAATATGTCCATCCCACCTATCCCACATATCCCAGATGACCTGCAGGAGGGAATCCGTATAGTCGTCGAGACGAAGTACGGTTCCGTCAAGGGCGGCAAAACTACGAATGGGGCTGCGGTGTTCTTAGGTGAAGTTGTCAGCATATACTTCACATTTAGGGCATGCTGAACCAGGTATTAAGAGGTGCCCTATGCGTTACCTCCCGGTCGCTTCGAGGACCCAAAGCCTTTGCCTCCTGGTTATGTATATGAAGACAAGGATTATATTTATGAGACTAAACGTGCGTCAAATTGTCAACCTCTTGTAGTTCATCGCAAGACAGAATCGTCTTAGACTGTGTTCAGCCTTCCAATGATGGTCAAGGTGCAGGGACAGCTCCAGTTGACCGTAAGGGCTATGGGGAACCATCTGAGAACCCGTAAGCGATGATTGAGGCTACTACTCCCGCCGGCCGGGGCTCTAACTCGAATACTCTCATTCTTCAGCCTCTTTGTCAATATTGTGTGCCCTTCGACTTTTAAATTCGGTGGAAACCTGCCAGTCAAGGTATACATCCACGGAGGGTAAGTTATACACAGATACATACTACCCCTCAATGACCAATTGTCATAGATTTCTTCAGTTTGGTTCGCCTCATGGCTTGAGCAGCCAGGCCCAATACGTGGCCGAATCAAGGAAGGAAATTTTTGTCAACATTGGTTATAGGCTCTCAGTGCTTGGTTTCCTTGCATGCGACGAGCCAAAGATAGACGGAAATTTCGGCTTCAAGGATCAGTGGCTAGCGCTTCAATGGATTTCGGAAAACATTGCATCATTTGGAGGTAAGTTTGACCGCACGTCATGTCCATCATAGTATTACCAATATGTGCAGGTGATCCAAACAACGTCCAACTTTCTGGGCTATCTGCTGGTGAGTGAGGATGCTCATCTGAACTCATGGCAGGACCAACGAGCAACAGGTGCCCATGCCGTACACCAGATCTTGCATCACGTTTCACGCCTGCCAGCAGGACAGCAATCTCCATTTCGTTCGGCTCACTTGCAGTCAAACGCGATCATGTCAGTCACTCACCTCCATGACTTTTTGTCAACTCACACATGTCCCGTAGGACCGCCCCCAAAACTCCATCACAGCTGAGGCCAGCTTTCCAAAGCCTCTGCCGCGCCCTCAACCTCGATCCTAATGCTCCAGACATTTTGGAGACCCTGAGAGACCCTGCCAAGGTTCCGATCACAGCCATGATGAAGGTGATAGAGACAGACAAAGTTGGTGTCGAATATGGCACGTATCGTGGATGTCTTGATGGCAATTGGATGGCAACTACACCCGACCCGATGACCTGGCAACGGTCGGGAAACCTCGCTCGTGCTCTGCGCGAAAAAGGAGTCAAGAGCATCGCTATCGGCGATCTGATGGAAGAGTGGTACCTTTATGCTATCGCACACCCAGTTCGGGGTCCACAGGATGTGTTCCCCAACGTCTTGCGATACTTCCCACTTCCCGTCTGTGAGAACCTCGTGAAGATGTATCGGACGCTCCCGAATACAGCAACTGTCGAAGAATCAATGAGGCTCATGGGGGACATCCTAAGTGACGGACAGGTACACATCCCTGTGAGGATGTTTATGAGAGACTTCCAGCAAGTGGGATTCCCTGTTTTCAGATATACCATCCGCTGGACTCCGGAACAATTGCGTCCGAAAGGTACGTCAGTTCTGTGGGGTTGTGAATGATTATTGAAGTGCATGTAACAGGGTTGGTAACGCATGGAACTGATCGCTGCTTGTGGGCTCTCCGTACCCCGAGCATGAATTATCCACAGACGAAGAAAGCAATTGAATGGCTTGACGCATTCGACAAGGAGATCGCTGCCCTTGAGCAGCATGGCAAGCCAATGCATGAGCTCAATGAAGTTTTGACCTTGAAGGAGGACCAAAGTATCGGATGGGCAGAAGACGAACGATGGAATGAACTGATGAACATTGCGAAAGTATTACCTGGTGAATCCTAAGCGTTGTTCAATTTCCGCACCCTTGTAATCTATACTGAATGTTAAGTGGAATGAACCACAATCGATTTGCACTTGAAATACCAAGCCTTGATGCCTATGTGTGTTTGCTGCCTAAATATTAAAGATTGCATTGTTCCAGAATTGTTCCAGAACCACGAATACATTCATTGCAGTTTCAAGAAACACAACAGTAGGGAAATCCAGTGATTCCTACGGCAAAAATTACATGATTGAAACGATCCACACCTAAAAGACTGTACCCGTATGAAAATACCCAGGATATACTGGACGGGCTTAAACCTTTACGAAGCCCTTAGGCATGATGGCACCTGGCGCCGGGTCCTGTCTGGCTCTGAATTCTTGAGCCATCTCATAGAAGGTTACCCAATGCACGCCATCGTGGGTATTAACCCATTCAATGAAGCGCTCCTATATTGAACGCCAGTTAGTCAGAGAGAGAACAACGAGCACGTGTAAGTGAATATACCAGCATCAGAAGTACGTGCGGGCGACTATACCGAAAATGAAAATTAGAACGTTTCTAGTGACAAAGAGTGGAGACTGACCCGCTAACGTCCGGGTGGATACTGAGGGGAAAGACGAAATCCTTCTCTTCTCTGTCCGCCGAGAATCAAAAGTGGGCGGAAACACACTCATATGGTCCTTACCTATAGAGGTAAGTGAACGTATCTTTCCAAAGCTGCTCGACATCTCGAGTATTAACCTGGTAGATAGGTGAATGAATGAAATGAGGAGCACTTCAAAAACATATTGATAACACACCCAACCGTGTGAGTTTGAGCTTGACTTGATGAACCTAAATTGGTGTTAGCAGTGGGTTCATTTCGGACTAAAATCAGATCTTACATCATAGGGGGAAGATCGTCGAGGTACCTTTCCAATGAAATCTGGTCAGTCAGGGAGATACAAGTGCACCAGCGATGTGATTGACGAACCAGTTAGCAGGAATCTCAACGAGTCCTGTTTCTTTGCCCTTTTGGAGTGGCTTCATCCACGTATGAGCTTTCGCCTTATAGTCGATCTTTGTCCAAGTATCTTCGTCGCGAAGATAATATGTCTGAGAACTGGAAGAACATTAGTCTGTGTATACCAGGACTGATATACTAGCTTACTCATGGGACATATTGGAATGGTCTGTTGAAAGATGTCAATACTTGCTTGAAAGAAGTGGTGATACATCTTGACCGTATTCGATGCCCTTTTCCAGTAATAATGCCGTCCCCTCCTTGCTGGTTTCCCACCACGGGGCGACACTGCCTTTCGGAGGAACGCCATGGTTGAAATCGGTAAGAAGCTTGAAGGTATGGTCCAGGATGTCGCGCTGTTGTTCCAGAGTCATGGAAACAGGGTTCTTTGCCAAATATTCATTTCTTTCCCTAAGATGCATACCATTGTAACTTACCTCATGCGAATATCCGTGAAGACCTCTGTGCACAACATCAGGTAAGTATTTCTACATTCAAAAGAAGGCTCACATTTCATGGCCAGCATCTCGAACTGCTGCCATTTCTTTCGGGAATGTCTCCAAACTATGGCCTATGCGAGTCATCGAATCTCGTATCATAGGGGCATTGAATTTATGACTGACCTGGGATGAACCAGGTTGTTTTGATGTTATACTTATCAAACATTTTCAGAAGGCGAGGCACTCCAACTTCTCCAGCGTACATTCCCTGCTCGGACTTAAGCTCTCGGTCATATGGAGTATTAAAATGTGACCGTACTCGAGAAATATCCAAAGGAGAATCTTCACCTCCATAGGACCCAAGCCTGCATAATAACATGACTCCTTGCTGATCCTCGTCATAGTGGAATGGAAGCAACATACCAGCCGGCCACTGCGTCGACATCTACGCCGAATCCAGCGAGAATTTTTCTAGACATTGTTGCGCTCAGATTGCTACTAGGGTCAGATAGTGTTGACAGTGGAGTGTCGAAGTCCTGGGGGTCAAGAATCCCGTCGAAGTGATATTTATACATCGGAACGCCGTACAGTCTCATGACCTTCGGCTACATCACCAAAGAATCGTATGGCGAATGCCGACTTCGTATGCGATTTACTGAAGTAGGCGCTGGGTTTATTCCCCCCTAGTGTACCATGTTAGTCTAGAGACAGTTCTCAAATTCACTGTTCAATTGCCAAATTTGCGGGGAATGGGAGAGTCGCATAGCTGTGTAGGTCTCAGAGATTTGCAACCACTGAACTTGAGGGATTGAGAGATCACGGGCAATACATGTTGGCCTGGGGTGCTGATAGTGTGGACAACCACATTTAGTAGACTTTGATAAATGTGTCTTCCTGGAACTAGCCGCACTCCGACATTATTCCATGCAGTACTGACTCCACTGGCTTGAAGATAACGACAGAAGCATCTAGAGTATTGCTGCATCCTGTGACTTGAACAAAATAAGATAGCTTTGGTACTGCTGTGATGGCGACACAAACATACTGACAAAGAATGACCTGATTGACAAAATATGCGCCACATATGCTGTACAGATAACACCCAGAATATGAAGACAGATAGATTGAAAGATCCCCGAAATATTACTGTTACGCTGAAAACATGAAGCAGTCGTGCGTAGTCATGTCATGAATCTAAAGCACCAGGGTGAAGCCCAATGCAGAGACACCCAGTGTTAAAGCAGTCTGCCAGCCGAGGCTTTGCGCGGAGAGGCTAAGGCCACCGCCAGTTCCAGTTGCGGTTCCAGTTGCGGATGGCGACAAAGTTGCAGTCGACGCACTATTTACATCACTCTGAATAGTGGTGTAAGTCTATTTTTACTAGTATAACCAGCAGTACTTGAAGTGAAACTTACCGAAGAAGTAACACCCGGTGTGAGTGCAGTACCTGTAGATGAGCTTATGACAGTGGCAGAAGGGGAGGCAGTCGAAGTTCCATTGACGAGTTGGCCGGTACCCCAAGGGATAGCTTCGCCATCGGGTTGGGTGCTCTGAGTCGGAGGAACAATATCGTTCGCATTGTCAGTGATCGTGAATCGTCCAGTCCAGACGCTGTTGTTGGAAGCTGGAGAAGAGAACTGATAGAAGTAGATAGGTGAGTGGGGCGTAACCTGGAGATATAAGATTAAAGATGTGGCTAAAATGGAAAGAGACGACACCGCCACAGACCTGAGGACAAGTATA
>Ga0153975_1000171_pt1 | contig 19250 bp, 21 predicted proteins | sample TSGA059MetaG_FD_104694 | JGI IMG/M metagenome (GOLD analysis project Ga0153975, IMG submission 104694) | Attine ant fungus gardens microbial communities from Georgia, USA - TSGA059 MetaG | ecosystem: Host-associated > Fungi > Mycelium > Unclassified | place: USA: Georgia, Yuchi Wildlife... | reverse complement strand
TATATAATAGCTAATATACATGATATATATGAGACTACTACACAGGAGGGAGCAGGGGGAGGTTTGGGGAGGCAGGGAAACATTGGTATTATGAGACTACCTAATCGAGTAATATTTTGGGCGTACTCAGCCACTACCGCTTTGGGCCGATCCGAAAGGAAAAAAAAAGAACTCACGTGAGTTCCCAATTGGGTGATCCTTGTAAAACACGGACAAGTCAGTCCTGGGAAAACACGGTTATTTCAGTCCTTGTATCCTGACCGTAGTCGGTCCCACATTTCCCGACCTATTCTGTCGTTACCTTGACGTGTCTATCTTTCTTTTCCCTCACTCACCTTTTCCGATCGTTTCGAGGTTACTACTAAGAGCTAGAGACCAGTCTAGACACCCCCACTTTTAAAAAACCCGTCTTTGTCGAAAGGCCACACTAGCCACAGAGTAACACGACAAATCAATGGGCATGGTAAATGCCATCTCATCAGCCCGGGGTAGGGTTTATAAGAGCACAGGACACCTATAGAAGTGAGAACTCCTCGTGGCGGGGTCGACCGTCCAGTTCACATACTGGAGACCGCGAGAGTTTCTTGTTTTTCTACATATTTAACGATAAGAACGTGGGTGCGTCAATTTCGTACAACATCAGTGGTACAAGGTCTGTGGCACGCTTCATCAAAGATTGGGGGAACGGGGGAAGGAGAAGGAGAGGGATCAGTGGCGCGGCCAGTAGGAGAAGCTCAAGACTAGTATATACATCGTTACAGTATGTGAGAATGTATTACCCCTTTAAGTCTGCATGATATCGTCTGCGCAAAGACTCTGCTAGCGCCCAATCCGATGTCCGTTGCAGAACCCAAGCGCAATCAGCCTAAGCAGAAGCAGAAAGATCCCAAACCACAAGCCGCCCCTCATGGAAACGAACGTCTGAAAACCATCGTCCGCCGCCTCCCTCCCAATCTTCCAGAGGAGATATTCTGGCAGAGCGTCCAACCATGGGTCACTGATGATTCTATCAGTTGGAAGGTGTTCCATGCCGGGAAGCTGCGCAAGAGGTGTGTTTCTCTACCGCGTTCTCTGTACTATTTTGCGGTGTGATTCAGTGTCGTGTTCGTGGCGGCAGGCAGAATCAGGAGAATGTTCCTTCGCGGGCGTATATTGCATTTAAGAACGAGGAGTTGCTTGCGAGGTTCAGCCGCGAATATGACGGTCATCTCTTCAGGGACAAAGCAGGTTTGTCATGTTGAGCGTAATTGTACAATTATAGTTCAGTGATCTCTGCTGCAGGTAATGAATTCCAGGCAGTAGTGGAGTTCGCTCCGTTCCAGAAGATACCCTCCGAGAAGAAAAAGCCCGACGCGAGGAATGCGACGATTGATAAAGGTGCAGTTGAATCAGCGTCTGAAATATCACTACGCTAATGGCTCATAGACGAAGATTATGTATCTTTCCTCGAAACGCTCAAGAACACTGGGAAGTCCGAGCATGTATCCCTTGAGACATTAAGTAAGGATCATGTTATGTGCTGTGTTATCGATCTTTCTGATGAAGTCTGTTCTTGTGCAGTTGCAGCCTCTCAGCCACCTGCTGTGCCAACAACTACGCCTCTCCTCGAAGCACTTAAGGCAGAGAAGTCAGCTCAGAAAGATAAGGAAGCTATCTTCCGTAACCATGCACACTACAAGGACTCTACCGCCGCAACTACTTCCTCCAGAAAAGAGGAAGCCAAGAAGAAAGCTACTCCAGCGACTGTAGCATCGCAGAAACATTCCGAAGCTGCGCCGGCTCCTCCTCTCAGCCGTAAGGCAAAGAAAGCTGCTGCCGCACAGAAGGCCGCCTCTCCTGCTCAGACCGCACGTGTGACTCCTGCCGCCAAAAATATTTCTGCAGAGAGTGCTAATCTGCCAGCCAAGCCTCCCCCGCATACATCTACTACTCAGACGAGTCCTCGACCACCCCGTACTGCGCGCCAGCAGGCACCCAAAGTCCCTGCCACTGCATCGCTCCCTCCCCAACCAGTAGCACAGCCTGCTCCTTCTGTCACCACAGAACCCGCACCACCTGTTTCGTCCGCAAGCGGTCGCAAAGGACGTCCAGTCGTTGGTCTGGGACGGCACTTCGAGGCGGCGTTGAACGGTGCTGTTGGCCCAAGTGGAGGGAAGAAACGTGAGAAGGAAACTCTGCCGGGTCCTGCCAACGTAGCCTCGCAAAAAGAAGTTCCGAGCAAATCAAAGGATGTATCTCCTCCCAGCCTTGGTGTGCCGAATATTCTGCAGCGCGGGGAGGGGCACGCTTCTGGGGGTCCTGTGATTATGCAACGTCCTCAGCCTACTGGTATTGCCGAAGGTCTCCCTGGTGAACCGCTTATTGGTGGCGTAGGGCATAGGAGACATCGTGGCAGGGGTAGGGGAGCTCCTGCTCCCCCTCGTGGTGGCTAGGTGCAATATTGGTATGCATTTTCAACTTCCCAAATCGGCGATGGCAACGCTAACCGAGATTTCAGTCATGATACACGGCTTATTTGGCCACTTCGCATGGCAATGTCGGCACCGGAAAATGGGCCTTCTGAAAGGGTGGTCACATTCACTTTGCGCGTGGTATGGTGTTAGCCAAGCACCATCGAGCCCTTCTTGCAGCATGAGATATATTCTTCGAGTAGAGATTACGTCGGTAGTCAGACCCAACAGCACCCCGTGCTGTGTTCACCAGTTGTTCCCGCATGCAGAAGAATTAGCAATTAGTTCGTCTCGTTCCGTTATTAAAGATCCTGACTAGATTCTACCGACACGCCGCATTACTGAGAACATCGTCAAGAGAACTACATACAGAGCAAGCGAGTCCCTCTATCCAAATGATGCCAGGAAACATCCAACCGATTAAAAATGATCCAAAGATGGTGATCCAAAGCAAGTAGATGATCAGAAAAGGGCTGCTCCGAGGAGCGATGCAGCAGTGCCGATGAAGCATGCAACACCAGCGACGCCGACTTTGCCTGCCGCGCCGGTGCTAGAAGTTGAAGTGGCCTTGGCAGTGGAACTAGAACTGCTGGCGTGGGACGATGTGGCAGTAGTCTTCACGCCGCTTGAGGTAGCGCCAACTCCCGTAGAGCTAGAAGTTGGTCCGATGGGTGCTGTCGATTGACCGTCGATTTCAGCTTGGACGGTAGAGTTGAAAGTTCCGCTCATGCCAGTCATCCTATCAAACACATGATAAGCACATTATATATATGTATATATATTCTGAGTAAAATTCACTCACGTGAATTTAGCAGAGAAGGCTTGAGCAGGATATTGAGTGTTAGTAGCATCTTTCAGGCTGAGCGACTGGAAACGAATGAAGCTGAAAAACAAATAAAAATAAAAAATGATTTGATCAACTTTACGGTATTTGATGGAAGCAGCAGATAACTTACTAATTGCTGCCACTGGGGCCAATGGTGGGATCTGGGGTGAAAATGATCGACGAAGTGGTCGAGACGTCAACGCTGCCAGTGATGGTTTGCAACAATGTCTAGCAAACACTAAGAAGGCCGTCTCATGTACATTTGAATGATAACTGACCTGTTGGTTGGCATTGCCGACGTAGACGCCGACCATAGCGGGGCCGAAAGAGGCCAGGGTTGGGGTCAAGCCATCATCCTGCCAGGTGATGGTCGCCTGCTGGCCACCAGTGAAGGTGGTAGATGCCACGGGGGAAGTGATCTTTAAATCCACAAATCGTATCAATTTAATATTCCTCAATAAATTGGGGACCACGCACGAAGACGTTGGCAAGCGCGGAGGCTGCGAGGGTGAGAGAAACGACGGCTTTGCTGAACATGTTTTTTCTACGATGGGGAAGGAGCGTTATTTGTAGGGAATGTGGGGAGCTTGTGAAAAGCTGAGTGTGCGTTGATGATACTTAAGGTTGGGAAACGGAGGAAAGAAAGTGAGCAAGTGGTGGAGCTTAAGAGAACATTGGACGGAGTTCAAACTTTTTACGCGTTCCCCTGCCAGTGGGCGGGCGAACAACATAATAATACAGCGCCTCCATTCTGCCGATTAATCGATTATCGTGGGCCTGTGATTTATTGTGTTGCGATGAGCTTCATCTGCCAATAATAACTCGTGATAGTTACCAAATAAGGGAATCGATCCCGTTGTCGATCCCGGATGTCGCCAGGCTGCCCATGTCGCGCGTGAAATTGAACACATACATTTAACTTATTCTGCGTAGTCCAAACGACACTAGTATTGCGAGTCAATTGTTAGATTGGGACAGACTACCACAACACAGATGCAGGTCTTTGTAATCCATGGGGCCCATCCCGGACTCACCATCGAGGTCCTCAGGTGCCAAATCCGCGCTCTTGGTGGCTGCTGACAGCATGATTTAGCTCTTAGCGGTTCAGTGAGTGCAAGGACATCAACTCGTCTATTCGGGTCTGAAACTATCTGAGACCGCCGCAACGTCAAGTCGAAAGGTGGTCTCACCTGGTGGCAGACAAATAGAGCAAATGTCACTCGTCAAACGTCTCACAAGGTTGGCAGTCCGGCACTTACACTAGCTTACGTTCCGAATTCAGACCGAACGCCGAGTGTGACATATATCAAGGAAGTCGATATCGTGCCTGGCTTGCTGACAGTTCGTGCACATATTACACACAAGAGTAGATCATTCAAATAGCAGCAAATGTCAGCGGCATCTACAATAATACCCGACGAACATCAGAAAAATATACTTTATATACATAGCGCTCACTTCAAATCATTCCGGGGAGTCAAAAACAGTCCGCATGACATGGTCTACTTTTCTCCCAGTGTGCTTGATGAATCCCAGGAAATCCAGTTCCTGGAGGGCGCGGATGAACCGCGCTTGCACTTCCATGTGCCATTCCTCCTCGTTTTCTTCCGTGTCCTCACGACCGACATCCTCCTCCACTTGCTTCTGTTTCCCCTTCTTCCTCGACGGCGTCACAGAGTTTCCACGGGTACCATCAGGAACACGTTTCTTTACCAAGCGCCGTTTCCGAGCTTCCAAGACGACCGCGAACGACTCAAACCAGTCATAGACATTGATCATTTTCCCACTTTCTAGGTAGCCCTTGAACAGGATGCTTATGTCCGGCATGTCGTCATCCTCATCATCCTCATTTGTGTGTCCAGGAAACACGTAGTCCTTGGGATAGATCAATCCGACGAGGATGGAAGCACGAGGTGACGGGTTGATGAGCTGGGGAGAAAAGGAGGTAGCGAATCAGTTTGCATCTATTTAATAACACGAACGTATGGGCGTTAAATACCTCGGATGGGAACGGCGTCGAGGCAGTGTACCAGATGTCCCACAACGGAGTATCTTCCAGCGCAACAATGCGTAACCTGATCATAAACTTCAGATCAACAATCGCGGTGATAACAGCGGTACGTACTTGAAATACTCTGACAGCCAGTTCCCGAGCGGATCTGAGATACTCTGCGCGCTCATATCCCGACCAAGCATCTTATACGCCGTATTTACGCGCGAGATGACTTCGTCTTCTTCTACTCTTACGTCCTCAGGGACATCCTTGAAAAAATCATGTACGACCCGCACGAAGTCATCAAGCTTTCCTTCGGGCAGCTTCCTATAGGGTGCACCAATGGTCCAATTAACTGCTTCTGTCAACACAGTGTAATTGAAACCCACACACCTGACCAAAGAACACAAATAGCCGTACACATTGCTCAGACGTCCGCGCAATGCCATGCACATCAATTCGGGCACCGTCTGTTCACCTTGAGCGGTCTTGTACCCTTGTGCCAGCATAAATTGGCGAACACGCAACACAAGCCGAAATGATACCCGGAGCAATTTCGCGCGCACCCGAAAAGTATTACGGGCGGTATCGACTGAAGATAAGAGTGAGTCGACAGTTGCGGTCCGCCAGCGAGTGGCATGCTCTGCAGGAACAATGAGCGCCGAATCGTGCACCCGAGCAAAGAGAGCGTCAAGAAAAGGGAAGGCATCGGGCGTAAGGAGTAATTTGGCAGCATCTTCGGGTCGTCCAAGCGGTTGAGCAAGAGCGAGTACACTGAGGGGCTCCTCAAAGTGCTTCATATGTGCGAGCTGCAAATGATCATGTTGATTTCTAATTATCGCTGGAAGAACAAGATAGCGCACCTGGAATATGGATAATAGACCGTCAAATGATGAACTGTGACGAGTGAAAAACTCGACTGCGAAGTCAATAGCTGTCGGACCCATCATAATCTCTGGCTCGAAAGTAGGATCAAAAAATGTCTTGATGGATTTCATCAGGGTGAATAATGGTAGTGTCGAGATTTAACAAACCTCCAATAAAATACTGTGCATAGACTGCTCTGCTAGCGGGAAAGGGCAGTCTCTCACTCGCAGCAACGCCAACGTGGACTGAGGATATGTTGCATGAATGTAAGATGGGGAAGGAGGTGAAGACAGCGCGAGGATAAACACAAGTGGTAGGCGCGGAATGTACGAGCTAAAGGACATTTAATAAGAAAACACGGACCAGGAAGGGTGGTCTGACCTGCAAATTTCAAACATATCTTGAACGATCTGAGGTTCCAGTTGTTCGAAGTCATGCATTATAACTACCAGACGTGCTCGATTACGAGGATCGTCTTTTACTTTCGCTCAGCGAGAGGCAGGATGTGAATGATTGAATCGCTTACCTCGCACTTCGCATGCAACCCGATACCATGCCTCAAGGAGCGCAATATCATATACTGCCAGGGAGGTAGACGGCTTGCGTTTTACGGCTAGAGGCATCAATGAGTAGGTTAAACGGTCAAAGAGGCGCGTATAAATACCTTTTTCTCCATCGGGAGATCGAGATACAAAACCTGAAACGACTGCCTTCATCGCTCCCATGATATTTGGACAATCGCTCGGAAAGACATGGGTGACGAAGTGATCATTTGCGTCCCCAAAAAGCTCGCCAGTGCTTCCTTCTAGTCGGGAAGAAATCTCGTCGAAGAGAGAAGACGACGTGCTAGATGCTGCCGGAATAAGAGGTGTGGTCTAACTCGAGAAAGAAAACGGACATGTGACAGATACTACTGGCAACTCAGGGTATGGTAGCCCCGGAAGCTCATCTGTGTAGGACTTCTTCACATACTCGACAACACTCTCCACAACCGGTGCGTGGAGTGAGTGGATGAGTTCCTGTTGATGTGAGTGTTCGGAAAGGACCAACGGATGAGCCACATACTTGCATCCTTCTCAGACATTTGGCCCAGGCTGTTCTGCACAGTTGGAAGCGAACCTGACATCCTTGGGGAAAATCTCGCTCGGGGAAAAGGGATTGGGGTATTGTAGTGCTTTCCACATCATCTGGGTGATCTAGTTCAGCTGTATTGTATAGATATAATGCATATTTATGCTACCAGAATCGCTGAAGGGGATGTAGACGGTGGTCTAACAATGAAATCAGTACATGTTTCGATGGATCATTTTGTGGAACTGACCTGGGCAACGTCTTCTAAATCTGCGTCGATTGTCATGATTCCACTGTAGAGGATGGCAAAGAGTTCAAGTTGGATTGGACAGGCTTTGACCTGCCCTTAATGAGACATCATTGACGCGTCGCGACGCGTCTGACAACCTACGTTTTGCAAACATCACACATACGCAGTTGAATTCTCGCATTCAGGATGTCATCTCCTCCTAGAGTTGATTTTCCAACGTCCGATATCGATGATATCGAGATGGATGGGCCACCCCAGGATGGCACCATCGAACAATCATTATCCATAGCTCCTCCGCCCCAGCGTCTTTTTCTACAAGGAACACCATCTGCTGCAGGCACTCCTGCCCGGCAAAGATATGCTAACAGTGTCGTAGCCACGCCTATGAGCGGTGTCACCGCCAGACGGGCGTTGGGGATGAGTACTCCTCGTCGAGCACCACGAACACCTCTTTTCGCTCGTGAGTGCTAACTCTACGTCCGATTTATTGCTACTTATATTCTGTGCTAGCTGGAAGCTCTCCTCTCCCATTTCCAAGCTCTTCTCCTACAAAAACTCCCCGGAGGAGGTTCACCATCGATTCCGATGCCCCAGACTCTGAGCCTCTTGCCTTTCCCTCGTGAGCCACCATTCATAACATCATTGTAATTTAACTGATAATTTATTAGGAGTCCAGCAAATGCTCTCGCTACTCCAGTCAAGAACCGTCGCGGGGATATTCACTCGTCCCTTTCCTTGACCCCAACCGCACGGCGAACGAGGCGCGGCGATTATAACAACGATTTAAACGATAACCTCAACTCAGACGGAACTCACCTCTCCCTTCCTGCATCATCTGTTCCTCATCTATCAGCACCCGCTGCGCCCTCTGACGAGCCAGATGAAATCCGCGCTATCTGGGGAACCACCGTTAACTTGGCAGAGACGATGAAACTCTTCCGTGACTTCTTACGTGGCTTCAAGCCCAAATATCGTGCCATCCATGATCGCCAGGAGAACCTCCGTACTCGGACATTTGCTACCCCAGAAGAAGGCGAAGTTGTATTGTATGAGACGTACATGCGCCGTATCCGCCAGACGGGTGAAACCAACCTCAATCTCGACGTGATGAACTTGCTTTCCTATCCGCCGTGCAAAAAGCTCTTTGCGCAACTTCAGAAGTACCCTCAGGAAGTGGTGCCCGCGATGGATCAAGTCCTCAAAGATCTTATGCTCGAACTCGCGGACGAGGACCAGCAAGCCGGAATGGATGGCATGCAGGGCGACCAAGGCGACGAAGAGATCGCCGACATCATGGGCAAAGTTTACAAAGTTCGCCCCTTCGGGTTGACAGCTGTGAACATGCGTGACCTCAACCCATCTGGTATGCTGTCCTGACCTCCTAAATATCTTCGATGATCCTGATGTACTACAGATACCGACAAGCTCATATCTATAAAGGGTCTGGTCATTCGCGCAACCCCTGTTATCCCAGACATGAAAGTGGCCTTCTTCCGCTGCCTCACGTGCTCTCATACCGTCCAAGTCGAAATCGACCGTGGTAAGATTGAGGAACCAGCTCGGTGCCCAAGAGACGTCTGTGGAAGCGTAGGGACGATGTCACTCGTGCACAACCGCTGTGAATTCGCGGACAGGCAGGTCATCCGATTGCAGGAGACTCCTGACGCCGTGCCCGATGGCCAGACGCCTCATACAGTGTCGCTAAGCGTGTACGATGAGCTCGTTGATGTATGTAAACCTGGTGACAGAGTCGTCGTCAATGGCATCTACCGCAGCGTCCCTGTCAGGGTGAATCCTCGACAAAGGACGATGAAAAGCTTATTCAAAACCTACCTTGATGTCGTTCATGTCCGACTCAATGCAGGAGGCTCCCTAGGCGTTGACCGAAGTACACGTCCTGCGGGTGGCGATAGAATTCCGGGTATAGGTGGCGTTGGGGATAGTGCCGATGATCAAGAATTTGAGGACGTCGAAGGGGGCCAAACGCGCAAAGCACAGCTTGAGGCCAAGCTCATCGAGCTCAGCCGGCGGCATGATCTCTATGAACTCCTGTCCCGTTCCCTTGCACCATCAATCTGGGAAATGGACGATGTGAAGAAAGGTATACTTCTCCAGCTCTTCGGTGGTACCAACAAGAACATCGCAAGAGGTGGAGGCGGAGGCGGGCCTCGCTACCGCGGAGATATCAATGTGCTTTTAGTTGGTGATCCCGGTACCAGTAAATCGCAGATTCTGCAGGTATGCCAGTTGCTACTGGTGTGTTTGTAAAGTTAGCTAACTCATTGTCAGTACGTCCACAAAATCGCTCCTCGCGGAGTCTTTGCATCTGGTAAAGGCTCTTCGGCAGTGGGTTTAACTGCGTATGTGACCCGAGACCCTGACTCCAAGCAGCTCGTCCTCGAGAGGTAAGGAGGCATGACCATTATCTCGGAGGCTATTATTCATGGACTTGCAGTGGCGCTTTAGTGTTGAGTGACGGTGGTGTCTGTTGCATCGATGAGTTCGACAAGATGTCGGATGCGACTCGGAGTGTGCTCCATGAAGTCATGGTCAGACACATCCAGACAATCTTTTGGACATTATTGACATTTTCCTTAGGAACAACAAACCGTGTCAATAGCTAAAGCAGGTATCATTACCACCCTCAACGCCCGTACGTCTATCCTCGCGGCTGCAAATCCCGTGGAATCAAAGTACAACGTCGACCTCCCTATCACGCGTAACATCGACCTCCCTCCAACACTCATCTCCCGTTTCGATTTGCTTTATTTGGTACTCGATCAAGTAGACGAAAACCTTGACCGAAAGCTCGCGCAGCATTTAGTCGGGCTGTACCTCGAAGATGCACCAAACACCGGAGGCTACGATGTCCTGGTGTGTCTTGCATCACTCATCTTATTTATTGAGCTAACATTGTTTCAGCCTCTCGAAGAGCTCGCCGCGTACATCGACTACGCGCGCACGCATATCCACCCCGTCCTTAGTTCCGAAGCAAGCGACGAGCTCGTTGCCTCTTACGTCTCCCTGCGTGCCATCGGCGCCTCGGACCCCCGTTCATCTGAAAAACGTATTACCGCTACTACCCGTCAGCTCGAAAGTATGATCCGGCTCTCTGAGGCCCACGCCCGCATGCGTTTTGCTGCGCACGTAGAACTGGAAGACGTACAAGAGGCGTGCCGCCTCATGCGCGAGGCCATCCGGACGAGTGCTATGGACCCTCGCACAGGCAAGATCGACATGGGTTTGCTGAACACCGGGACTGGTGCAGGGCAACGCAAGATGCGGGATGACATGCGCAGAGAATTGCTGGCGATGCTTGATGGTGGTGCTGGCAAAGGTAAAGGTATGAGATGGGGTGATGCGATGAAACGCCTTGCAGAGCAGAGCAGTATCCGCGTTGATGCTGCAGAATTTTCTGAAGTCATCAAAGCGATGGAAAACGAGGGAGTGTTGACTGTGGTCGGGGAGCGGGATAAGAGGATGATACGCAGAGTTGAAGGAGCTTGATAACCGGGTCGTGCACTCTGGAGAACAAATTTAGTCTTATACCTTCCGTTTTCACTCGATGTATTTCCCTGTAATTCCCGCATGTATACTGTATTCTCCTTCGTGCCCTAGTCATCCTCCGGTATTCAAAATAGAAGATACCCATAGTGCATAGACACCCGCGCTTTACCACTATCATAAAGCCATATATCCTCGCTTTCACTTCGCATTCTACATGCATGCTGACCCCTTCCTCAGGGTTCACGATATCCTCGAACGGCCGAAGCATCCAAGATCCTTAATACTTCCCCACACTTCCTCATCCTCCCTGACATGAAATGGGACACCGCCAGCAAGCTATGTAAGTTGGCCAAGTACGGATGATCAGCAAAAAGTCAGGAGTGTTCGCGGGGAATGCCGCGACGGAGTCCCAAACCAACAGATAAAAATTTTGAGCAGCTTCAACATCTCCGACCTTGCAGCTTCATCCAGAACTCGTTCCTCGTTCGTAGTGACCTTGGTAAGTGATCTTATCACAATTCATCTCTCGTTTCTCCTTGGACCCTTCAAGTTTTTGATGAACACAATATCACATTCAAGCTCAACAGTCTTATAGACCTCATTCGTCTAACTGCTGACCTCCTTACTTCTGCAATTCTGATTTCTCTTCAGCATTCCCCCAAAATTTCATTTGGTTCATCATACTGATCTACCTTTTTGCAGGCGTCAAGTTTGCAATTTGTCCTCCCCGTCCGGTTGTATAGAACTGGACCCGGAATCATTCAGTAGTATCAGTCCTGCAGTTTACTTTGTTCAATCTCACCATACGTTGACTCTAGTTACTTTATAACAATCATATGAACCGCATGTATCTGTCCTGCAACCTCAGAATAAGACTCCCTGGCATTGTTTCAACTTTCTGGTATGAGGTAAGGACTGCGAGGATGGACATGACCCACCCACCCACCAGCAGCGGTCATCCTTCTCCCGTCCCCTGAATGTACTGTCAATTGATACCAACGTCACGTCTAGCTTTGCATGTAGAATGTCATCACTGTCTAGATCTACAGTGTTGCTACAATTGAACGAGAGTTAGTTCGAGCCGTTCAAGGAGAGTCACAATGTCAGTTGGTAAAATCAGCGCTCGAGCACATCCACAGGCTGACACGGATCAAGTTGAGGAAGGAGAAGACTCATTGGTCCATCAACCAATCGCGCAAGAAACCCCCAAGTCCACCTGACTGCAGTGATCAAGTGTCTTTGGGGCCAAATTTGCCGACGGGGGAGAAGACGTGAATCGTAAAACTACTAGTGAGTCTGGGCGAGAAGTATTTAACAATCGACATTCCATTCGTAGCGCTTGAGTTGCCCAGTTACCAAGTCAGGCTTCCCTCCATGAGAAATACGACTTCTGGACGCGCTGCAAGGCTATGCAAATGCAGGACCGTCCCGACCGAACTCAAACCTCGCAGACTGTCGAGGCAAATCTGCATATGACCAACTGGTACCCACCTGCAGGTGAAGGCCTTGTGACAATTCAAGCAGGACAGAGGCTAACTGAGGGGGCTGTCAACAGGACCAACTAGACTGGTAAATCTGGGTATGACTTAGATGTGGGTGGTGCGCAGGCTGGAATGGTCACATGCTCGTTAAGCCTGAATTCGAAGGGAGATAAGACGATATCCATCACCACCAGAACAAATACAAGTTGACCACCCCGTCGAGGATCGAAGTCAGGCACGTGTATCAGTATGCCATCCCATATGCCTAGTGCAATGACTTGTAAGTTGTCGCTGCAAAGAGTCTAAGGACTCGGATGAACTCGAAAGTACATGTAACATCCATTCTATCCAACAAAGTCTTCTCAATAATATTACAATGCCAAGGTTGAATCTGCGGTGTTCATAACGCAGTTCCCCGCTCGAAACTGGCCCGAATCTCTGAGGTATATTTGTCGTAGTATCGCGCAATCTGTGACTCGTCGTCAGCCCGTATTTCAAGGATTTTGAACATTAAAATGATCCACCTTTTTGTTGAACACACGATTCCGCTCATTGATGTAGGTAATGTCGCCATCATCTTCGTTGAGCCTCTTGCGGGAGAATTTGCCCTTCTTATCAATGCTACGGCGTAATGTCAGTGCTACGAGGGGACTCGGAGCGTAAGGACTTACTCTCTGTTGATCTTGCCAACTACTCTGTCGATGGCGTCCTCTGTAGGCTTATTGTCAGCGTATAACAGAGTGTTGGCATCGCGGTAGAAGCTTTCTGCAGCCATCCGTTGTTCAGCAGATGGAGCCACCTGAGGAGTGTATGTGTTAAGTGAGACAGCGAAGCGGAAGGTTCAGCAGTACTAACCTGTCCACCCGAAGGATCAAACGTTGTGAGAGCAGACGACGATGGCGTGCTGCTCCCAGATTCCGCAAGCGACCCAGGCGCCAACCCCAGCACGACCTCTTTCTGTCGATTGTATGCAGCAAGGTCCGGTTTAATTAGGTCAATGTCCTTCTTATAGCGCCGTCGAGCTGCATGGGCGTCGTCTGTACAACTATTGAGTGACATCATAAAAGAGAGAGCCAAAACCACGCACCATGGAACTCGAAATCCGCTCTCCGTGCTTTCCTGGCCTTTTTCTTTTCCCAGTTCTCATTCTCTTCTATCGTCCATTCCCAATTCTTCTGCCGCTCCACATCCTCTCCCTGTTCCTCAGCTTCGGCCTGCGTGCGCAGCGTCTCCGCAAGTTTCCTTTGTCGTTCTAAACGTGCAGCATCCCTCGCTGTCATCTTGGCTTTGGCAGACTCTTCGATGAGAGAAGCGCGATTCGCTTTTGTCGACGAACGCTGTGGCGGGATGAACAAGGTCCCGAGTTAAGTGACGGACTCCACGCACCATTTTTGCCCTTAGCTCTTCCATTTTTGCTTTTCTTGCTTCCATTGTCAGTGTATCTTGCTCCATTCCAAGTGAACTAAGGAGAGGACTGCAATGCGAATTCGAGTCTCGACGAATATCACATGATGTGACTACAGTGTGACATGCTTATGACATGGTGATGCCGGAGCGGCAAACGCTGTGCGGAGCCACAATTAGGTCCTAGAGCCGCAGTGCGGTAGCTTGCAAGGTCATCTCTATAGTCAAGCTCTGTTCTCCGATTTCGAATTCATATGCGCGTGATATGGCCAGAGCCTCTCTCACTGTGTGCCGTTTCTGACCTTGATATCAATTCCGATCACTCCAGCTCCCCTGTCATATGGCTGCTTTCTTACTACTGTGTACTTTCTGATGCTTCCACCACACTTTAGCACTCCTTTGCATGCAATTACTCGCTCCATCCACTTCCTATTTCTCCCTTTGAAGCTCTGTTTAGTTTCTGCGCCACTCTCTCATATTTGCATTCCTTGGCGATCCATCTCTCTAAACAAGGCGATTTATACTCGATCGGCTCTATGGCCAACAAAGCTGCATGGGAATGTGTTGTTGAACTATGCCGACGATCAGACGGTTACATTATGAACATCTACGACAACCCTTTCGGTGGAGTGTCATCCCTTGGTTTAGGAGATTTTCGTCAAGTCGCGCCTGTTGTCAGTGGAACAGGCGAGTTACCTTCCCTCGCACCATCTGCGAAATCTTCTTAGTTATGGACAAAAAAAATCGGGTTTTCATGCCCAACACCTCTATCTGCAGCGTCAATGACCCTGAATGCACACACATCGGAGAAGACTCCTCCGGCGAACGACACTGCTTCGTCGAAGTACAGATCCCAAACGCAACAGAAATTCATTGCCTCCCTCGTATCACGTTCTCTTTCAATCTTCAAGGCTCAAGCTGGACAGTGAATCGTAGACAGTTTCCCCTTCGAGCCGCATATGCAATGACGTTCAATGGCTCGCAAGATCTCACTGTTCAGCGCGCTGTAATCGACCTGCGCAACGATCTGTTCGATGGTCAACTGTACACCATACTATCGAGAGTACGAAACCGTAATGATATCAGCTATTCGCTCCGAATAACGAAGACAGAGATACCGCAAACATAGCACAAACAAAACGTTCTGCAACATTCAGTGACGTTCTCCCATTGCTTCCCTCTTTCAGTTCAAGCTGCATATGCAACAATAGCATACTTCATGTATATAAATTTCCCATCGCGTCCGAAGGTAGGCTGAACCTCTCGTATAACATATCTTTAAAACTGCAGATTCGGCACAGGACCAAATAATGACTGGCTCACCAAACTCGAGATGCCTAAACTAGAGCTAGGTCGTTGAATGGCTGTGCGCGCATTTTGAATGGTGATTTAGAGTGACGAAATCTGTTGGGGCCGACGACGAATTTCGGACAGGGGATGATAGACTCGGTACCCAGACACGCAGGTGTTCAAAACACAGAAGGACCCGAGTATCCCTAGGCCGACCAAGAAGGAAGACAAGTCGGTTCCTAACCGGTGTTCCACATATATCATAGTTCAACAGAATCAAACGACTTGGATTCGACACTGCAGGTGTTCAATCTCCACCAGCGTAGGGATTCCAAGAAGTTGGCATCAAAATGACTTGGTATTCATTTTTACCAATGTGGGGATTCCGAGAAGCCATGTAGCACCTCTGCCGGAGATGTATGTTTGCGGTGGCGAACTTCAAGTTAATCTAGCTAAGTAACGACCTCATTTTAACTTACGCGTCATACTGTAACCGCTGTACGGAACCACTGACAGTTCTTATGCTTAGAGAATTGATATCTTCTAGCGTCATAGAGGTTCGGCGTCCGGGCAACAAACGTTGGAACTTATGGTATTAAAGAGAGCAGCAACTTAAGCCTATAGATGTTGACATTTCCGAGTCCTTATAGATGGTTGCTTTTACTGGCACATCATTTGCCTTGCTTTCTGGCCTTTCCAGCCTTACAGCGACCTCTGCTGTCTCAAATTTTCTTGATGCAGGTCATGTTCTCCGAGGTACGGTTTGCGAGGAAATCGCGACCTCAGTCTCTCCAAGCTCTATGGTGTATTACAACGGTGCGTACTTCCCAACTAAGACCTTGCCAGCAACATATCGAAATCCCTCATAGGCTCGAGTCAATACCTGAAGGACAATTATCACTGGGCTTCGTCCAGTAGTAACACTTCTGAATGTTCCTTTGAGCCTGCAACAGCTCAAGATGTTGGAATCGCGGTTCGTACGAGCCGGCCAGCCTCAGCTTTCACTAATATTTATTGCTCTTCGTACCAGCTTCAGATTTTGGGAAAGACGCAGACGCCTTTTGCAGTGAGTTGACGATTTATTCGGCGTGCATCCGGCTTTGATGTCTGTGGGGAAGGTCAAAAGCGGAGGACATGCCACTAATCCAGGGTTCTCTTCGACGTCAGGCGTCCAGATTGCAATGTATTCGTTTTCGGACATCGATTACGACGCAGCCACACAATCAGTGACCTTGGGTACAGGTTTGGTGTGGGATGACGTATATACTACCCTGGAAGAATATGGCGTCATGGTCGTAGGGCCAATAGTTACTGGCATTGGTATCGGAGGCGTTACGTTAGGTGGAGGTATGAGTTTTCAAGTGTGGTTTCCTATGATTTCCATGAAGCTCATTTTGCTTTGTGTGTTTAACAGGGTATTCATATTTGACTAACCAGTATGGTTTGGCCATCGATAATGTCATTGCATATGAACTTGTTTTACCCAATGGAACGGTGGCTGATATAACAAGTTCCACAAATCCGGATCTGTTCTTTGGCTTGCGAGTGAGTTCTCAGCGTTTTAGGATTCCATCACTATCTAATTCTTGCATGAACGCAAGGGAGGATTCAATAACTTTGTGCGCAACTCCTATAGGTCTCTATTGATAAGCACTCTAAATTGATATGTCATAGGGCATCGTGACAAGGGTTACTCTCAAAACACATCCTCAGTCCCAAGTCTGGGTAAGAAGTCTGACCTACCTCTATAACAATGGTAGCTTGATGGTTATTCTCATGGACAGGGTGGACGGATCTCGTATTCGCAAAACAACTCCGAAGCGGTAGCCTCGGCTTTGGTCAACTTTTGGGAGAATGTCTCCGATCCGAAGGCAACTGTGTACAACACATATAACTACATCTCTGGATTTGTGCGTCGCAACAACTATCGGTGTCCTCTAATACGTATCACTGATCTCCGTATTGCAGGCAGAGATATCAACTATTCTATTTTATGATGCTCCATATCGCCCTGAGGGAATGTTCGACGACTTCTTGTCGATCCCTTATATTGAAGAAGACATCTCCATCAGGTCCTACTCGTCTCTATTGCAGCTTCTTCCATTGAATGTCACCTCCGGGCTCAGGTAGGTTTGTGTGAATTAAATATTGTCTACTCAGCTCACTCGAAAAAAAGATCCGTCTTCTATACTGTGTCAGTGGAAAATATCACAGCGTCAGTGTTGGATATGGTTGTAAACGAGACGCTGGTATGCCGCTCTTTCTCTCTGATCCCGATTCATCGTTGACGCATCTGACCAGTTTTGGGATGAAAAATTGACGAACTCCAGCGCGAAAATCGTTTCATACGATGTTGACCTGCACCTCTCCAGTATCCACGATCATACCGACACGCCATCTGCGTATCCACCATCACGAAGCCGGGGTTATTCGTTCATCGAGATATACTATGGATGGTCAGATTCGAGTGATGACGGCACGATGGTTGATGCTACCTACACAAGCGCCGATTATATGACCCAGGCGCTCACGGACTATGGTCAGGACATTGCGGATGTCGCCGTGTACCCAAACAATGCGCCTCCTGGCTTCCCTTTAGAGGACATGTATGGCGATAATCTGCCTCGCTTGCGTGCCATCAAGAAAGCTGTCGACCCGGATAATGTGATGGGGTTGACAGGTGGGTGGAAATTCTAGCTCTAGTTTAGGTATCTCGAGTTTGGTGAGCGGCTTGTTGACGGCTGGCAGTCAGTGGCCGCCCGAGACAAGGCTACCTCGCGCTAGTATAAACCGAACAACTAATGCACATACATAATACAAAATCGATTTTTGCAGGATATACAGACAACTTTGTTCTCACTAACCCTACAGATAGACTTTAGCATAATATATTTCCCAGGTATATTTGGTTGTGTCTGGACTCCGGAGTGTGCACCATGAACCATTTGGTTCGTGAGGCTGGTATCTACATTCTCTCCACCATCGCGAAGCTATTCCACCCATCCACCAAGCTCGATCACAAACCCTACAGCGACCTTCGCGAACTCGAGAGCATGCTGTTGTATTCCACTTGTCAATTATTTACGACGCAATGTAAACTGGGTAAAAATGCACCTCAAATGAAAACTCGCCATTAGCAAGGTCCATCCTGTCTTCCGATGTGTGGATGTATGGGTTGAACGTCCTGAATGGATCACCTTCGGCGGCGAATATGGCAGGGAATCCCGCTCGGTGCCATGACATGTGATCTGAGCCTGCACCAGCGCTTTGCACAAAAAAGTCTATACATGAACGCCGTGAAAACAGAGTCTTGCACTTACAAGAGTTTTGCGCCACCCACGACAGACGTGCAATACTCTCCTGCAAGTGCCATCGTCCAGTTCGTCAGTTTAGAATCAACATCCGTCGTGATAAAAGTCACAACGGGAACTTCTCCCTGGGGCACATATGCAGTCATGTCCTAGCACTCCGTAAGTTCTCAGCTCACGATGGCAATCATATTAGTCTGCTCACAAACTGAATCATGGCGCCCACTTCTTTCTTCAGCTGCTTATACTCAGACACAACCTCTTGACTTCCTAGCAAGCCAGCCTCTTCCGCAGCATACCAGTGGAACTCAACCGGCCGTTCTGGTGCGAATCCAGCTTGGACTAGAGCTCTAAATGCCTCGAGAATCGTCACGGTGCCTGAGCCATCATCGTCTGCTCCGGGTGCGGGGAGTAGGGGGAAACGGTAATTTGCAGAGTCCTGGTGAGCGCCAACAATGATGCGCGGAAGGGCGATTGCTGGATTAGGAGAGGATCGTCCAAAGAATGGCTCAAAGCGAGCGATGACGCTGGGTTGGGGGAACATGTGAGTGAATGTCTCGACTGAGAGACGGACGCCAGGAGGAGCAGTGGAGATGATCTGCAACATGAATTAGAGGTTTTAATTAGAAGAGTATAATCTGAGGGTACTGACATCGATAATCTGATTGTATAACCAGCGTGAACTCTGGACACCGAACTTCGAGCGATAATACCGGTTATGGAACGACGTTAAGTTGGCCAAATTGTTCTTCATCTCTTCCTTGCTCAGAAGCTCAGTGACCAACTTCACCTTCTCTTGATAC
>Ga0153975_1000169_pt1 | contig 19318 bp, 17 predicted proteins | sample TSGA059MetaG_FD_104694 | JGI IMG/M metagenome (GOLD analysis project Ga0153975, IMG submission 104694) | Attine ant fungus gardens microbial communities from Georgia, USA - TSGA059 MetaG | ecosystem: Host-associated > Fungi > Mycelium > Unclassified | place: USA: Georgia, Yuchi Wildlife... | reverse complement strand
TTACGACCGAGAGCGTGGACCCTATGCACCCCGTCAGGTTAACCCCCCTCGCGGTCCCAGTGAAGACCAAGATGTCATTCATGAGGATGGCCGACCTTATAGCCGTGACCGAAGTGGCGGGCACTACCTGCTTCCAGAGCAGCATCGCCCCCCTGCGGACTCATTGTCGAGGAAACGCTCTCGTAAGGACATGGAAATAGAAGCAGATGATGACGTCGATGATTCACCCGCAGCGGGTGGTTCAGGGGGAGGAGGGGATCCATCGTCCAGGTTCACGGGTAGCAATCTTTCCGATGATCGGGGGCCAAAGAGGATACACCAGGAAGTCGCTGCGCGTTCTCACGAGCGGGAGCAAGATGAGGATGGGGCGTCGGATACTTAGAGAGCCGTAATTTTTTGTTTTTTTTTGGCGGTAGCATTACCTTTTAGATGTTCTTGAGCCCGAGTACTGGTGAGATGTTACATTCTTGGTTTGTTTGTTGTCCAGTATTTCTGTCCTAATTCTTTCTATATACCTTAGTTGTCCACGTTTATCGCTACCCAAGAATGAATCGTTTGCTCGAACAAGTCTCCTCGAATAAAGCAGTCTAAGGACTATATATTTGTCGTGAGAAAGATTGCGAGCATCATGTAGACCACCGGATCAAAGTGAAAATCTTTCCCTTTTGTTCAACACAGCAAGTCTTGTTAGGGGAGTCCAAAAATATGCCACACAGAAAGAGGAAATGACAAGGGCCCCGGAAGTGGGTTCTGAGCAACTTAAACCGAAATGCCCGATCGAAAGGGCAAAGTATCATACGATACGAGAGACAGACTTGTCATCGAGATTCGGCGGCCACGGAATGGTAGACCGTTCTGCGGAAATCTTGTGCTTGGTCACACTGTATGCCGCCGTGCACAGTTTGACAATGGTGGCTCGCTTATCCCAGTATAGCTCCATTTTGCCAAGATCCTTGGACGCATATATTTTGCGCACAGGATGAAGTTGGGTCCTGCTGGGAGCGCAGCGATAAGGTTGCACAGTTGCCTTTGGGAGCGTAGATTCTAGGATGACGTCCATCATGGCAACCCTGCGACCTGTGCGCTGCGACTCGGTTGTGGCCAGTTGACGTGCCTTCAAGAGGAGCTGTTGTGTTTGTGTGGAAATGGGAGACGAGGAAAAGGTGTCAGAGGGATGCGGTGTAATGCCAACCTGTTTTTCCGAGAGTTTGGCGCGGTGGCAGGTCTGAGAGCGCGCGGAGATTGTCAGAGTAGCTGACCGGATGTGGGAAGTACGACGAGATGGCATAGCGCGTATCTGGTGGAAATAAAGTAAAAGGATTGTTCCGGTCCCCTATTGTCTGCCGTGAGGGCATGTGATTTCCTTTGGAGGATAGAGATAGCCAGGAGCTTTCCGCGACGAACTTGACTTCCATGGTCGATATTGATGGACATCTATACATGAGCCGGCGGCTAAAATGTCCATGTTGAATGAGGGGTCGTTTACACTTCAATTACATTCGAACTGGTTTTTCCAAGACCACAAAAAGATAATGATCTTGAAGAACAATTGTTCAGTTGGAAATATGGCGAATCCCGCAATGGAGGCGTTGTTTAATACAACTTCTGCCACCGATGATATAAAAATCAGTCAATTAAAACACTTTAACGAACAGTAATCTCACGAAAAGGTGCACATCAAGGGTTAAGATTCTCTTCATCAGCTTGGAGCCGAGGAAGATATCAGTTGGCTCAAGTATCTAACAAGCAATAATCACAATCTCACAGGAACCGGCGGCACATGCGCTCCAGCATGTCAGGGTTTACATATGATCGAACCATTTTTGACGCGCATGGAGCGATAACCTAAGCTTAAACAGAGCAAGATTGTGACTGAGAAGAGCTCCTTCCAGCATATCTGATGCGATATACCATGGAATGGAAGTTATTTCGTCCATTCACGCAGATCGTGCACATTGTGCAGGCAGTATCTGCAACGAAGCGGGCGGATCAACGTGTCAAGAAGACAGCTGTCTTCGAGCTTACTGTTCAATATGCATGATATTAGGAAAGAAATGGAGATTTGGAGCACGAGATAGGTACAAGACCCTGCCACGACTCGTCTAAATTACTACTTCACCGGTAAACATGGTCCGCTGCGCAGGGATTGAACACGTGTAACATCGAAAATGTAAAGCACACGCACAATGTAAGTTAGCGGCGATTTCGGCTTCAGCCCGGTCACCATTAGCGAGCAGCTTCTCTTTGTTGTACAGAAGCTCCTCGCGAGTTTCCGTGGAGAACTCCTGGTTTTGTGCTTATGCAGTTTATCAATACCCTGACGCCAAGGAAGTCCCGTTTGAATACGTACTTTCAACAATCGCATCAACCGGGCAAGCTTCCTGACAGAAACCACAGTAGATACATTTCGTCATGTCGATATCTGATATGCATAAAAATATCGTGTAAGTGGCTGAAACATTCTAGCACTACGACACCAATCTTACCGTATTTAGTTGTTTTTCTAGACCCATCCACACGAGCTTCACTCTCGATGGTAATTGCTTGAGCAGGGCAAATTGCTTCACAAAGTTTGCAAGCTAATAATATACATTTCTTAGTTGCGCACGACTCGGTTGGAGGTCTTCACGAACCAATACAACGCTCTTCACCACTGGGATATCGCCGCAGCGCATGCTCTCCGCGGAAACGAGGTGACAAGGGGCCTTTCTCGTACGGGTACATGATCGTGTAGGGCGGCCGGAAGAAATTCTCCATAACAATCCACATTCCTGAGCAAGTTATGGAGCAACTCTGAATAATTATCTTCGAAGCACATACCTCGGATAATCTCGGTGAAGAAGAAAAGATGAACAGCCTTGTCAATAGCGCTTTGTCCATCCTTGTATGGGTCAATATCCTTTCCTGGCTCGTCCTTTGCGGTCAAGCTTCCGGCACCTAGAGGCGGTGATTTTACTGGTCCTCCCAGTCGGCCAGAGCTTTCCAAAGGACTCGCATGCGAGGAGCAGCTACTATGAATGTTGCGGTACGCTACTATCGACGAGGACAGTGTTGTTGAACGCTGCTTCGCCATTATTCTGGGCGAAAGGCCCAGCACGAGACGCGGGCGGGCGAAAGACATGACGGTCAAAGTCGGCGAAGTTGCCAACCAGCTTCGATGAGGGATGTGACAAATGTCACATTAGCGTGACACCTGACAACCAATTGCAGATCTCGCATTTAGTCTCCCTTGTCATCGCTTTGCTATTCTTCATGTCGACCTCGAAAGCAAAACAAAAAGTTCAACCACTGACTGATCAGGGCACGCATGTATACTACCTAGCTTTCTCTCTTCTAACCACTTTTTTGATCAGATAGAAATACAGCAGAACTACTCACGTCTGCAGAATGATCTCCAAAGTCTTGCAGGGAAAATAGGCGAGCTGGAGCAAGAGGCAGAAGAGCATGGGTTGCGCCATTCTTCCTCATTAACAAGAACGCTGAACTTACATTACTCACCCTCCATCAGACTTGTCCTTACCACTTTAAATGAAGCACTTCAAGTCGAACCCGATCGGAAGTGTTTCCGCTTGATCGGCGGCATTCTAGTTGAGCGCACAGTCAAGGATGTAGTTCCTGCACTGCAGACAAATCGCGAAGGTGTATGTACATATACACCTCTTCCACGACGTTACTCATGATGCGCGTCTAGATCAAGAAAGTGATTGCCAGCCTTACTGAGCAATACACCGGAAAGGAACGCGACTTTGATAATTTCAAACGCGATTATAATGCTCGTCCAGTCACCAGTGCATGATCTGGTTCCACCGTAGTGACTTTGTATGATATATCAAGCGTTTGCGATGTGCGCTCGTCTTCCTCTATACGTGTTATTATTGATTATTCTCAGGCTACCCAATATTCGTTGCATACAGCAGCCACACGACCTTACTAGCCTGCCAGCAAAGTTAAAAATTCAGTTGCGGGATGTTGCATATCGTTAAGTTGACTGCTATGTGTTACGTCCTCGTCGGTACGACGCACCAGCACACACGCATGTGTTGCGTCAACACCATTATACTGTATAGATCTTGTCACTACTTGATCAGCGTCGGTTATGTCGTGACTCGAAACGCAAGCACAATAACACTAAGCCTAGGGACTTATTAATCTAATTTGCGCTTTTGCACCGGTCTCTCCATTCCATCATACATGATGGTTTTTTCAAAGATGTCATTACATACAATGCACGATCTGCATTTATGAGTCGAGCACCGAGACGTGCTTGCAAGATTTTGACCCACACTGATGAGCGCTTGAGCTTCCACGGCATCTTGACACCATAAGGGTAAACATACTGGATTGTTTCTCACTAGCACTACATCCAATGCCAACGACACTTGAGTCGCTCCCTGTTGAGCTCATTGCTGAGATTCTTGGCGACCTAGACCTTGATACACTAGTCAAAGTGTCGTATCTCTCTCGGAGACTAAGGCATGTTGCTTCAGACACGTCTCTGAACCCTTGGAGGCGCCCCATTCTCCAGAACTTGGCTAGTCACAGTTACGAGTCAACTTTCTGCCACCTCAGCCTTCGTTCCGTCGTACCCAGAAGCAATTGGATCGACATCCTTACTCTCGCACCGCCAGCCTTCTTGCTTTTTGAAGCATCACTTCCTAACTTGAAGGCTTCTGAGTGGGAGGAATGCTTCCGCAGAAGGTTTCTTCCAGGATGGCTTAAGTGGAAGAAGGATTCTACCTGGAGGGAGTCATATCTGAAGTGTGCACATCTTCTGTCGTTTCGGATACATAATTGATGCTGGTTGTAGAATATTGTATCGCGTCTGGCACAGAACTCACACGAACTGCACTACGGATGAAGCTTGGACCAAGTAAATAGTGTGTATATATGCGAATCGACGATTCTAAGCAGGATATGACCTAGGTATATCGTGCTCAATCGCAGAGGTTCAGTCAATGAACTAGAATCGTCATCGCGAGGGTTTAGTCCCATGGCCATTTTTACAGAGATGCGGTAAGCTCGTAGCATGTCGTTCATCATACGTGCATGATTGTTACTTACAAAATAATAGGCTTCAAAGCAACTTGTCACATCTGCCAGTTACAATAAGAGTTGGTGTTTTGTGCTCGATGTAGTTGTGCGACTGATATCGTGCCTGAAGGTTGTAGCCACATTTAGTGATGTCCGAGTACTCGCAATTGGTGTTCTTCACACACCTCGGTCGTCGCTGACTGTCAATCAGAATGCGCGAGCTTTTCTCCACCCCCCTGGTATCGCAGCCGGTAGTCTTGGAGCGGACTTGAACCAAAGATTGCACGACTCTCCTTATGGGGAAGACCGCCGTAGCACTTCTGGTAATGATGATGAGCCTTGCATATTGTTGCTCGATCTGTGGTAACTTTATTTCTTAGCGGTTTCGTATTCACATTTCGCGTACAAAAAGCTTATACATCCCTCCCCCGCGGAGTCACATCGCAATTATCCATTATACACTCCTGGTGGAGGTGATAGACGATGGTTGGGATCTGGATCTCTTGAGGAGAAAGGGCAACAGTGGGTGGGCGGTTTAATGTTTGTGGAATTGTCATGTTGTCGCTTGACATGCTTACTGGCATTATACCAGGGTAACCGCCCAGCTGATTAGACCGAGTGTGGGGGGGTATGCGGAAGATGAGCCTGGAGCCAGTTGGAACCATTTTACCTCGTTCACCTGGCAGGATCTATTGACAATAGCGCCTTGGATGAAAGAGAGAGTGACCAAATTTATTGATGGTCCCGGTCTCGGAATATAACTTTGCCCCCGTCTTCCGTTAACTTATCTTTTCCAACTGAACTTCATGATGCATACCCTTTGTGCTCTTCGGAATTTCAATCTTGTTCGCCTTCACATCTTCACATGAGCTGCTAGCCTAGCATCGCTTCTCAGTGTTTTCCCGATATTTGTCGTGCGGGCTGACCAAGGTGAAACATAGCACCTTGTTCCGCACTTCGGTCAACACTAGCAACTTCGGTCACTAAATTTCTCTTATTGTCAATTTTGCCTCGGCAGCTTTTTTTTTGTCCTCCCCAGCACAGCAGCGACGTCGTAGGTTTCATCTTTTGCTCGTCATAAGAACAGTAAGGAACAGATAAGTCATTTTCTTTCCTCATTAGGCGCTGATACCGCTTCGACCGTGCAACAATGGAACTGCTGGCCAAATGTAAAGTCCGCGAACCTCGAATTATAGGTCGGACGTTGATCCCGGATGGGTGGCTTGTGGCCTTTAAATCGTGGATCACTCTGTGGATCAGATCCTTGCACAACTTTTTTTTACTGCCTTTATATTCCTTTAATCGACGTCGCCGGTCAACGTCGCCCACTTTCCTTATTACTTTATATCCTGCCACAATGTCAAAGGTGAGTGATGCACTATTGGAACGCGGTATGGTTGTTTACTGAGTCTTGCGGAAACCAGTGGTCGTGCTCTTCTTGCTTGAGGTCCTTCTCTCGTAAGGGTGACCTTACCCGCCATGAACAGCTGCATACAGGATACAGGTGAGTTCTTGGGCATGTCGTAGCATCGTGCAAGCTGACAGACTCGTCTTGTAGGCCACACGAGTGCGAAACGTGCCACAAGAAATTTGCCCAGTATTCAGGTCTCAAGACCCATCGCAATACACAGTATGTATTTCTTGTTTGTGGTCCTCGAATGATCTCAGCGGTTCCATAGCACCAAGGCCAAGCCTTTCGCGTGCGGCATCGGTACTTGCACGAAGGCATTCAGTGATCCCTCGTCTTGCACTCGCCACCGAAAGGAAACTCACAGACGCGAGGGCGCGTACAAGTGCTTTGTACCAGAGTGCGGCACGAGGTCAGTTTGTGGCTCATTACTGCTGGTTCTGTGTCATTAGACTGATCATTCTATAAGAATCAAACGGCGATCCGCATTTGTCGCACACATGAAGAAGCACGGGATCGATGTCCGCACACTGGATTTGGACACCATCGCCTCGTCGGCAAATAAGGGCAATTGCAAAGAGTCCGATTTTCATTTTTTGCCTCCTTACATCCCGGATACCCCCTACTGCCCCCCGCCAAAGGTGGTTACGGAACCTGCTATTGGTAAGTCCAGGTCCAATACTACCCCAGGCGTTACTGATGATGAATTAGCAAATTGCGCTGCCCCTGCTCCGATGCCGACGAGTAACTATCAGATGCATGTTCCTCAATACGGCGGAAACTCCGGCGTGGCTGATGACTTGTATGACTATAGTTGGCCATCTGTAGCGGGCACTGGACGGTCCATTTCTTCGCTCATGCCCGTGCCACCGATGTCTACATTTCCCCCTTCGCATATTGGCAATTACCTTGACAACGTGTTCGACGACGGATACAACGGATACTTACAGTCCAATGATATGTATTCTCAATTACCATCTGCATACCCATCAGTATCGCCACCTTTACCCCCCCTTCTTGACGGCTTCATAGACTGTCTCGGGTCTCGCATGCGATCGCTTTCTTCTTCACCAGCCTCGTCTTCTAGCTCTGCACTGGATGCTCCGTCGGACTCTGCATTCCTGGATCAAGATGTATCGCAGCAATACCTTTTGTTCAGTACCACTTAATCTGATACACTTCGAGCATATAAGAACTTGACTTTTTTATTCATAATTTAATCGCAGCAACTGATTACCACTGTAGCACTACATATCTCTCTTCCTCAATATTGTGTTTCATAGCATTCATGTATTACCCCGATACCAAGTATATAATTTTTGTATGCCTCAGACTTAATGCAAGCGCTGGAGTTCCTGCCTGTCCCTGAGAGCTTGATTATTATGACAACAAACGTAAATAACGTCCACAGTAACGTCGTACACTTGCTAGGATTTCTCAAGGTCCCCATTCACTTGGGCGTCTCTCCATCTTCACAGTCCATCTTGCTCAAACATACTGTGGTGTGCGGGGTTACCACTGGCTTCATCTGCGAAGCTGTTTTGGTATCCGACATCGCCCTGGTAGCTTTTCTTACACGAAAAGGAATATGTTGGCGTCTCCACTGTACCCCACGTCCTCCTTTGCTCCTCAACTTGCGTCCGATGATCATTCCCAATTTCGCCCTGCTAGAGACATCGAAGCTTTCAATAAATTGCTTCCTCCGCCGATCGAGTTCGTAGAAGGCTCTTCTTCTGGCACCCTCGCAGTCGCGGAGGGTAAATATGAGCCAATCAATGACACACCGAAGGCACCAAAAAATAATGTGAGTGCATGAATTAGCCTTATCTCAAACCAGCTCACTTGTGTTCATCTACTAGGGTCACGAACATGCTCGAACACCCTCCGCACCCCTGACTTCCCCATCGAAACAACTGATACCCTCCTCGTCGACGACGCGTAGCTCGTTATTCACTGGTGTCCTCGACTTCTCATGGCCGTGGCCTACTGGTCATAATATCGGCAACGGCCTTAATAATATGGGGAATACATGTTTCTTGAACAGTGCTTTGCAATGTCTCCTTCACACACCACCTCTGGTCAACATCTTAATGGCGCACTCAAAGTCAGACCCATGTGAGGATAATCTTGGTATCTCCTATTAGTTGATCTTACACTCATACGCAGGTCGCGTAGGAAGGGGGGTATTTTGCATGGCATGTAGTCTTCGCTACGTGATGCTTGAGTCCCATCGGGAGAAGCGTCCTACCACGCCGTTTGTTGTTGTTTCGAAGTTGAATGGTGCGTCTTGTCTCCCTTCCTGAAACCCGCGTTCGTGTTCAACTATGCTCGTCTAGTCATTGCAAAACACATGCGGAGGGGCAGGCAGGAGGATTCCCATGAATTCCTTCGTTATGCTATTGACGCTCTCCAAAAATCATGTCTAGCTGGGTATCCACAGTAAGATCTTTTCCCTCCACACCTATCTGGCTGTTGACGAGCATCTCTGAAGAAAAATCGAGCCCAAACTTGCAGAGACATCGTGGGTTCACAAGATATTCGGCGGTCGGCTACGGTCACGAGTTACATGCAAAGAGTGCCATTATAACAGTGACACCTTTGATAGCATGCTAGACGTGAGCTTAGACATATACGGCTCAAATAGCGTGAGAGACGCTTTCCGGAAGTTTGTCGCTGTCGACTATCTTAAAGGGTCAGACAAGTATAAATGCGAAAGGTGAGCACTCTAGCCATTAGTAAATATGCTCACCTCTAATATGCAAAATTCTTGCAGATGCAAGAAGCCTGTTATTGCCGAAAAGCGCTTTACTATTCACGATGCGCCCGCAGTGTTGACTATCCACCTCAAGCGCTTTTCGCCGCTTGGTCGGAAGATTGGGCATTTCGTCAACTATGACGAACGTATCACGCTCAAGCCGTTCATGAGTGAAGGTCAATTTGGCCCAACATATTCATTATACGGTGTCATTTGTCACGCAGGCGGGGGACCAAACTCTGGCCACTATTATGCCATGGTCAAAGGCGCCAACGGCACGTGGTACGAAATGAACGATGAGAGCGTATCACTGCATCGCGGTGCCCCCATGACTTTGAAGAACGCCTATATGCTGTTTTACATCAGGGAGAAAGGTCAATCTCTTGAGGCAGCTATTAGTCGCCCGTCGATGACACCGCGGAGTATTGTCGCCGGAATGAAGAAGAGAAAAGCCTTGGACTCTGAAGACGACGATGACCTGGGTGTCAAAACTAATCGACCTTTCATCGGACCTCTCCTACCTTCACCGATGACTAACGATGCGGAGGTACATAAAAAGCCTAAAATGGACGACAAGGACCCTCAGGCTGAGAGCATCAAGAAGAAAATTGAAGCCACGAAGAAGGTTCCTAGCACGAGCACTGCCCTCACGAGCCTCTCACAATACAACGACGACGATGACGATGACAGTGAATCGCCACTTGCGACTCCCGTCGACCTTAAGCCACCATCCAGCACCGCTGAGTCAGTCACTACCTCCTCACCTCCCCCTTGTCCTCCTACCTCCCCTCCCCCTCCTATCTCTGCTACAGCCAGCACCTCGTCCATTAGTTCCATACAATCAAACAATACCCCTTCATCAGGCATTTCGCCAAGTACTTTCTATTCATCACATAAGAACGATAAAAAGCGTAAATCGCCAGATGGCGATGACGATGAGCGCACGCCTCAGAAGCACTATGCTCGCGTACCGTTACATCCACAATCTTCCAAGCACGGTCACAATCGCCGAAAGTCATCATTTGGCGGTGGCGCTAAGGCCATCAATCCCTACGGTCTGCTAGCAGGAAGCAACACGCTGCATCGAATAGAAAACTGTCGACCTGCGCACCGGTATGGTAAGAAGAAAAGGATGATCATGTAGACCAATTATTATGCTTAGCGTCACTCTGTAGAATATTCTGCATGTTCGCGATCCTTCACCGAAGGTGAAGAAAGATGTACTACAGCTTTGCTTTTATATTACCAGAAGAGAAAGTTGCAGCTTGTGCATTGCCTTCCTGGCCGTCTTCCCACCAGACAACAGTCACAGTGGTGTCATCTCGATGGTTCCTTGCAAACGGAGCAGGTATGCTCATCAACCTCCTCAAGCCATCGACATCACCTCCACCAAATGCATTCCGGATTAAATGTGAGCTGACATTCTCCTCCTCAAATGACCAAGAGCCACCAGTATTGTTTCGCTTCTTGTCCTTGCCTTCCACAGTTGGTGCTCCTGATGTTGTTGGCACAAGTTCTGGGAGAGCCGTTTTGGGAATAACGCCTTTGAGACCCTTTAGATGTCCCCCAACAAGGGCTACGACATCCTCTGAGCTGAGTTTATCCCAGAGCCCATCGGTTGCCAGTACCACGAAACGTGAAGCAGGCGAGCTTGATGGTCGTGCACCAAAGTCAAAGTCGCGGTGAGTCACGACTGGAGTGGCAGTAACGTATGGAGGAGTTTTGAATGACAGAGGGGGTGGGCGCAAGGGTTGATCATTGCCCACAAGGAAGGCGCGGCTAAGTCTAAATGCATGATCAACAAAACTGTTGCCGTTTGATCCGCCATTGCAAATTTGAAAGGAACGTACACATCTTGTACATCGCGAGGCCATTTGTATCGGGCATCTCCGAATGCGCGAGAGGGTTCAAGACCACCAAGTATGCGACCTGCTCGAATAACACTACCTGCCTCATCAGAAGGATGTTCAGATTGGATCCTGTGCGGCTAAAATAAGAGGCTGAATTGGAAATTAATCGATTTAAGCAAACCTCTTCAACTCGTTTGGGTTACGACCCGTTTGATCTTCGCTAAGGACTTCGACACGCCACGATCCCTGACCTTGGTCATTTTCCTCCCAGATTCCGGCGACCGCGCGGCTATCTCCTGAACATGCTACATATAAATGATGATGGGCAGTATCGAAGACGGCCATCAGCGCGCAGCTGCCTAAAAATGAGAAAGCGACGTTATGATATGGAAAAGATAGGCAGAAATTGCACCGCACCAGATATGGCAGGAAGCATTGTCTGTAATGCTAGCGGATGTTTGCTAAGATCGGGGAGGATATTCTTCTTTATAGATTCGGCGTCCAAGTTCGCAGCAAGAACCGAGAGGGGCGCGTTGACCAATTCCTGATCTAGTTTAGTGAATGCATTCTGAATGGCGAGGGAAATTCTCTCTGGGTTTTGAGGGTCTTTAGATAATTTTGGTGAAGAAGTACGAAATATCGACTTCAGGGTTTCCAGAAATCCGGATCTTGGGGCTCCATCTGTTTGGTGAATCAGGGACGATAATTCCAGGGCTACGGCACTGATGAGAGTCTTGGAAAGAAGGCGAGATGTATGTGGTCCACCATGACCATCCATAACGGTGAAGAACAACCAGTCACCTGGTGCAGAGGGGTCTGACGGGTCACGGGCTATGATAGCGTCTGCATGTGCATCTTCCAGAGGATCATTCGCAGCGACAGACGCCGTGGTGTAGTGCCATATCGTGCTCCCAGGCGTGGTGAAGCTGTCAGACGTCGCATCCTTTATGAGACGGTCTGAAACAGCGTCCTTTGACAGTAGAGAAAATGTGCGGGTTGCCATAACAGGCTTTCCATCCGCGCCGCGCATTTTAATGGCAAGGTCAAATGTCTGCTGCTTGGTGAACTTATAGTAGAGGTAGCTTGGTGTGCCAATAAGAACGGTTGTCGCAGCCAGTGGTTTCCACGCCCTTCGAAGCATGTCAGAACGTTGCGTTTGACTGGTATACAGTAATAGATTGTCCCAGCTAGGAAACGATGAGCATGATCCGAAAAATGCACAGCGCACGCACCTTGAGAAAGGTAGGGCGTCTACCGACCCCGATCCGCCGGTGTTAAAGCTCTAGCGCGACCTGTAACCCAAAATGTTCCAAGTAGCAACTACGCAAGGATGGTGAAAAGCTAACCTGTTAAAATCACAAAGCCAATTGACTTGCAACAAACCGGGTATTTCGATTTTCACCTTCTGCTCCTCCAAGGATTCGCTCTTCAATGTTGGTAATTCAGCCGACACATGCCAAATTTGGGCTTAAGGCGCGAACAAGCGCCGGTCACATGTGGCGTGAGAGCCATGTCGGAGATCAAAATATGGCGTGTACTCCCAGGCTGCTGTCAGCCGACGAGCAATACCACAACTTGTAGCGCTACCACGACGTGCTCCTGTTCTTTTCTTAAAGAGTCTTTATTGTCCACCGCATCCAGTTCGTTGCTACTTCAACTTTCATACCTCTTACAACGACTCTTCCGGATGACTAGTTTGGGCAACACTAATGCACTTATCCGATCATCAATAGAAGCAGGAATACAAGGGCAGCAGGACGGTTTCTCGTTGACGATGAAGACATTCAATTTCACGATCGGCAATGATGATGATGATGATGATCTTGATCTTCTCTCTCAAGCAACGAATGTAAGTGAACGATGTCCGATGACGCGCGCAATCAATCCTCAAGTGTGTCCTGTTATGTCGTCTCTCAAGCCACCAAACATCATCCCAGCCTCAAGCGGTGTGCAGCCCTCAGCTATGAGACTAGCGGCCTCGCAACAGCCCACTGTAGAATTTCTCCAGTCTCTGGGCATTAAAGTGCGAGATTTTGCGTATGAGAGTACTTTACCACCCATCGCGTCCATTCCGCGGGTCCCGCGGCAAATTCAGCCTAGTGCAAGACCGTTGAAGCGTACCAGCAGGGAATGGGATGAAGGGAATGGAGCGCCATCGTGCTCCTCACGCCCGCCATTCGGACGCGAATCTACCAATGAACCAAATAAGAAGCCAAATGCTCTCGTCCGGAGGCCCACTGAGCCACTTGAATTCGACCCCCCTGCTTCAAATTCGTGCATGACGGGACATGCAGACTTGACCAGACCTTTCCCACTCGGAAGCCAGCTACTATTCCATACTTCCTGCCGCACCCCGCCCAGGGCACCATCCGCAAGCCCACCAACCCCTCCCCTGTTCGGCTCGCCTTCCCAGGAGGCATCACAAGACTCAGAGCTAGTAATGACGCCTCCTGGAGCTGAGTCCTGGAATATTGAAGACACTAGTTCCATACCAGCTTCACAGCTAGACATAGAACCATTATCTTTTGTGGCAGAAGAAATATCTTATTCCCAGGCGGGACTTTCGCCACAGCCTTCACAACCTGCCACGTCGTTCCTTACCCCCATACGGTCCTCTGTCTCCCCCATTTGCGTTTCATCCCCATCGCAGGCAGTTGATGCTCTCGACTCCCCGCACCTTATTCCACAAATACCGATTTCTCTCCGAGAGCCCCAGCGTAGCGTCAAAACTCCCACCAAAGTTTCTACAGAGAGAGCCCCTCGTTACCTTTTGCGTCGGCGATCGCTACTGTCTGTTCACGCTCCCACACGTTCTCGATATCCGCATCCGCTCACTCCCACGAAGAAAGGAAGCCCGAAGGCATCCCCATTACCGCGTGGCAGACGGTCGCAACAGTCTGCGCTGTCCAGGTGATTTTTCAATGGAGATTGCTTTGATCATCGCACAAATTGGTGATATGGATGGGTTAGGTTTTTAACTTATTTTTTTTATTGCTGTTGTTTCAACAATCATTGGAGAGGAGTATACCTTCTGCAGAGATACGTTCCCTGTAGTTTTACGTTCGCGCTACTGTCATAGACCGGCATCTGCAGTCGGGAAGATCATCTTCGTATCCTTTACTTTCAAATTGCGCGTAGCACATGCTCACTTAACGCACACGTACACGTACCTGTATTCATATAGCAATCGTGTCAACGGATTGGAACTACTGTACTCAAATTTATCGCTTGGACATGGTACGATCAACAAGTCAAGTGAACGCCCATCGCATGTGACACACATATATGACAAGTGGTATGCACGAGTGTAGCAGTGTCAAACTAGTCCCGAAATGAAAGGCTGATTCCCAATTCGCCTGAATCTGGGGAAGCGTGTATGTGTTCTCTGCTTTATAAATAACTTTGAGATTAAGACTACAATTGATGAATCTCATTAGTTTAAACTGCATGCGACGTGAAGTGGAAGATCTTTGCAGCAGCGGTACCTCTGCCACCCACATAGCTGTAACGCCCGTCGAAGTCTTTTAAGACCAAAGATGGATGGAAGACAATAAGAGTGGCGATGTGGCGCGTCCAGTACCTTCGTCGGTGAGAGGGGCATGGGAACCCCCCGATCTGAGCTCTTCATTATTGATGGAAAGCTAAAATTGGCCAAGACCATGGTAACTGCGCCCGAACATCCGTCAAAATGGAACACACAAATGCGTCATTCCACCTGCGAGAATGTTCCGCGAACAGAGCACGTCGTCGATTCGATTCACCCTCCGACGAATGTGCAACAAAAACACACACAAACGACAGTCAAATCATCGTGCCAAATACAACTCTACTTCTCTACGTAGCGGTTGATCGTATCCAAAACCGGGTTTGTGGTAAGCTTTAATCGTGCGCTGTCAAAAGGGAGTCGAGACAATATTTTACCCTAATGAAACTGGATGAGCCATTGGACTGAAAGTTACGACCTCTTATCTTATTACGTCTCTCCAGCGTACGTTGTTGGGGGGAGCGTGATCGATCAAAGTGGTTGGTTGCGGTCCGTACTAGATCTAAGGATAATGAATTAGGTAAATTGTTATTGAAACAGTAGATTTATGTATTTTATCTTATTAGATAACTCCGATCTCGAAGTCAAACGTTTGTACATACGTCTTCGCGTGACTCCCTTCATATAATTCAGTCCGAGTCTCCCCTTCTTTTTCTTTTTCCTTCCTTCCATCCATCTTCTTGTTCATGGCTTTCGCATCCTCCAATGTCACCGTCTCCCTGCTCCCCGTCTCCCTCTCTCTAGTCCACATACCTCGATCCAGGCTATCCCAACTATCACATCCTGTCTTGAGGCAGATTTTGCAGCCAAATCCCATTTTTATAAATGTTACCTGCAACGAGATTGAACTTAGTCTCTTCGCCGAGTCCCACATGCTCCAAGATTTTGAACCGATTGCTAGACGTGACAGGCAGAGACAGAGATCCCGCTCTGGCTCGGCTTCGTCAAACACAAGACGTACCCTAACTGCTTTATCTCAAGACCACCTCGAGATTTCATACGAAAAATGGAATGTTCTCCAAATTGATTCACATTCCGATCAGCTCGGTATGTCACCCGTCGTTCCATATACCCCCTATGTATAATTCTATTCATTTCTCAAATTTCAGACAATTCTGGGGCTCGTGTCCATGAGCTCTCTGCACCATTAGCTGCAGCTGGAATTTCTATTTTGTATCAGTCGTCTTATTTAAGCGACTTCATATTCGTACGTCGCACGAAATGAATAACGAAGATATCCACACATTTTAAATCGTAATATGCAGGTGAAGGAGTCAAGGCTGCAGGAAGTCATGTCCTTGCTGGGATCAACGGGTTTTGATCTCTATTCTTCCGATCCGGAGCTACTCACTTCAAGAGTAGTCTCTCCTATGCTCTCTCCAATTTTCCCTGACGACTCCCTCATTGCCGATGTAACCCAAGACATCACAGCTGAATCAGGAGCCATTCTGACCAGGACGAGGAACAGCATCGACTCTGTTTCTGCTGCTGAAATCACTTTGCAGCACCTGAACCTCACGACATCCCCGGATGACTCGCCCGAGTCTAGTCCGATTGATCGTAAACCTCCATCACGTCACAAATCACATTCCCCAACTTCGGGCGAAGTGCGCATCTTGTCTCCCAACCTTGCTTGTGTTGGCCTTTCTGATGACAACGTTGACACATGGGGACTTAAGATTGTCAAACTTGTAGCCTTTCCTGAGTTGATCCCCGTAAAGGAACATACCCCACGACCACACAAGTCTCCGTCTTATGACGCACATCCCTCCCACGGCGTTGCTACAGTTCTACCCCCATTGCGAGGTAATTCAGACTCCTCGGACTCATTTTCTTCAAGTGACGAAGATGAGGAGGGTTACTTTTCCCACTCCCCTCGCGGTAATCTGTCTTGCACTTCACTAGCGTCCTCTGTCGCTTCCCGATCGTTTCCGGACCTATCGCAGTCTGCCCCTCTTCAGATGTCACATTTCAAGCATTCTGCCAAACACATTGTTGCCCCGCTTGCTCCGCTTTCTCCTCTTGAATCAAAACCGGCTCCACATCGTAAATCTACATTCCACCATATGGATCCATCCAGCACGATAAGGAAGCCTGCGGATGAGGGCATGCGTGCCACTGTACCATTTTTCAGTTTCACGCGCACACAAGAAGGCACTTCATTAACAACTGACGTTTCCCTTCTCGCCACGCTATTTCCTCCGAACGAGAGGCACATGATGATCTGTGCTGGGGAACTTGACGCTCTTGAGGAGCAAAGTTCGAGCGCAGATTCAGACTCCGAGGAGGAAGAGGACACGCTTTCATCAGGTGGCACCCTGAAATGCTTGCAGATTGATTTGCGGCGTTTTGGCCTTGGTACATCGTTCTTCGCTATCTCCCGGATGCATATTAACATACTTCCGTCCTCCCACGCAGATAAACATGGCCTAGTGAACCGCTTTTCTCGAGTACTTGAGCAAAACGGCATCAACCACATGTATAGCTCGACTTTTAAGACGGCCAACCTACTTGTGCGTACATCATTTCCTTATTCATAAGCCTCGTGTTAACATCATCTTCGCATAGGTTTCAAAAGCACATGCCAACCGTGCTCGAGCCTTGCTCAAGGCTTGCTAAAACTGCATCTCCGATCGCCATGTTTATTACCTATCGCATCTATGGCCATCATAACTCCATCTTCGAAATGAGGCAATGCCCGGTACCGCCAGCTCAGCCCTGCTCGACCATTTCTCATACCCGAGGAATCTAGAAGTACGTACTTTACAAAGCTGCTTCAATATTTCCGCGCCGTGTTTGCGCTCGCTATAGCGATTGATACCCCCTGTTTCTGTATCATTATGGCCTTGACGAATTCGCGTCCCGCTCAATTTTGTCCAGGGTTTCTTTTTGGTTTAATATGTAAAGCCTCTCATCTCATCTTTGCCGCGACATCTGAATCGTCGCTATGCCAGCAGCATGTTCACATCGTCACTTTTGTTTGTTATTCCAATCTCGGGCATTTTATCAACATAATGTTCTATTACATTTACGCATCCACCACGCATACTTCCGAGGATATTATGTAGTATGTAGCATTTTGTATCGTTTTGCTTCATGTTGATACCGGGGGAGGCTTCGGGAGTCATTTTGTATCGTTTTGCTTCATGTTAATACCGGGGGAGGCTTCGGGACTTCCGAAGCCTCCCCCAGTATCAACATGAAGCAAAAGGGACGTAGCTTCCTGTAAGGCGCGCGTTCAAAAATAAATGGGTCAATCGTAATATAGATTCATGTGATAAAGATGGCAGGTAAATAATGCAGGGATGCGATAAAGATGACAGGTTCTAATTGCGAAGACGTGTAGGGGTATATGATGTGACGTTACCATGCGGGGCAGGTACATATTAAAGAAAGAAGTCCTTTACCAAACAATGCACTAAGCACCAACGGCGTTAGACCGTTCGATAACAGGCAGGTACGGCAGGTACCAATCATCGAGAGGGGGGAGGTCGTCTTCGTCGTCAATGTATGTGTATGGCGTCGGAGTTTCGCAGCGAATGACAGACCGACCAGCGGACATATCTTCTGAGGTGTTTACGGCTGGTGTATCATGACACGAGTGATCGGAACAAGGGCCACAACCCAATTCGCAAGTATCCATGAGAAAGCACCCGGAAGTATCAAGGGACGGGGGCGTATCTATCAAATGGGGCTCCCGCGAGTGGTTAGGGTGGACCTCGATGGAGAAGTTGTCACAGTTTTCGTGATGTGATTGCTGGCTAGGGCCGGAGACGGCTTCGAGGGCCGAGTTATTGTGTGGAGGTGACGATTGGCGCTTGGGGTAAACGGGGAGGTAGTCGTAATCTTGGTCTTCGACCCTGTTGCCCCACGAGATCCACGGATTGTGCGGAGGAGCATCCGTGATCATGATATGTGGAGCTCTAAAGGGGCAGTCAGACTCGATGATAGAGATGCCCGAAAAATATCTAGACGCTTGTAAGATGGGCTGTAAGAAGTTACGGACGTGAGACCAGGATCTGTATAGCCAGTCAGGAGGGGCGTACCTGAGCAGGATCAGTCCATACGAAGGGCCGTTGTTCCAAACGGGACCCGGCCCCTGGTTCGTTGAATCGAACGCAAGCTGCGGGCGCCGACAAGCTTGCTTCGAATGCCTGAGAATTCATCTTTCAATCAACAGGTTTCAAGTGATAATCCGAAAGGCCGCCTACCGCAACTTTACGGCGGTGTCGGAATATCCCGTCGACCACCTCGCGGAATATTAATCGTTCAGTTGAAGAAGTTTCGACCTAATGGGGGACGATATCTTGAGATTGTATCAGGGCTAGTGACAAAAGTCGCGACTTACGGAGGAAAGAAGTTTCTTGACATTGAACACGCGAAGGGAAGCTCCCGGCCGAACGTCGCCGGACTCATCTGTTGAGGCTACAGACTGAGGTTCAGATCTCTTTGAGTCCCGATCATCCGATTCATCGTGTAGTGACAGAAGTGGGGAGTGATGATAGAATACATGAGGGGATAAACGAGGCACATTGAGGTAACAGGGCCACTGGGGATCGACCCGGTTATAATCCGGCGTGTAAAAGTCATCTGCACATGAGACAGGGGGAGTTATGACTATATGGGGAGCGATATGTGCGCAAGAGGAGTCGAGAACAATGTTGCGTCCATCCAGGCGAAATGCGAGGAGTATATCCTGATAGGAAGACATTAGAATGAAAGAGAGAAAG
>Ga0153975_1000163_pt1 | contig 19678 bp, 22 predicted proteins | sample TSGA059MetaG_FD_104694 | JGI IMG/M metagenome (GOLD analysis project Ga0153975, IMG submission 104694) | Attine ant fungus gardens microbial communities from Georgia, USA - TSGA059 MetaG | ecosystem: Host-associated > Fungi > Mycelium > Unclassified | place: USA: Georgia, Yuchi Wildlife... | reverse complement strand
GGGTCAGTGTCCCTCATGTTTCTCGAACATATGTACGTCGTGCCACGAGGACATACACGACGGCATGAGCTGTGATGAGTACAAGCGAACGGGACGCCTTGCTGAAGAAGAGCGACAAACGGAAGCATGGGTCGCAGCGCAAGGTGGGCGCGTCAAGAGATGCCCGACATGTCAAGCGTTGATTGAGAAACTCGAGGGTTGCAATCATATGACATGCAGTCTGTAAGTTATCCTGACGGGCTCTCCCTCCCCCTTGATTGCATTTCATTGATGACCTCGGGTACAGGTGCAAGAGCCACATTTGCTGGCGATGCATGGGTGTCTTCGCTGCTAACACGATTTACGACCACATGCGCAATCAGCATGGCACGATCCACGGTGACGACCCCGTCGATAATCAAGCCAATGTACGGGAGGAAGTACTCAGGCAAGCATGTATATTCGAGAACGAGGCATTTCAAGAGTGGCAAAGGAGGAATGAGTTGATAATGGCAGCAGGAATGTATGGTGCAACAGTAAGACGGGATGCGGCAGCAGCAAGACGACAGGAAGGGACGACAAGGGTAATAGTAGACGAGCCGACACAATGGCTGCAACTCTATCACGAATTTATGTGTCAGAGGCACTTGGAGGGAAGAGTCGCGCCCCCGCGCGAGATGGCCCGAGCACAGGAGGAAAGGCCGGGCTGCGGTTGTACCATCATGTAACCTGACTTATTATGCGTTTACTGTATGTACAGTACTACGGGATGGTTCTAGTCAACATTTTCATTGCATATAAGGATGATACAAGTACAAGTTACACGAGTTGGATATGATGTAGAATAAATATGCAAAGTCGAATGCGAAGGCGAAAAAGATAAGTGGAAATTCCACTGGATCGATCATACGAATAACTATAGACAGCAGATTAGTCGACCAATTCGAAATATGTCTTGAACATAGACTCGTGGCATAGGGGAGTGTTGGAGATGACGTCGTGCACATGCATGAAGAGGCGGGGGAAACGGCGAGTGAAGTATGATAGGAAGCCGTCCGGCATGGGCCCCAGATGCCGCTTGACGTTATCTGGTAGATCTTGATAGTGATGTTTCTGCAAAATACAGGTCAGCCACTCGCAGAAAGAAATTCGTAGACTGTTTTTGCCCACTTTATTTCTCAAAGCCCTTAATAAATCCTGCACAGACTTGCCGTCGTACTTCCGGTACTTGCCCAAATTTTCAATAAAAACCTTGTCTAACCGTGCATGCCAGTCGTGACCGACGACATCAAAAGCGCCAGTTTCGAGAACAATGAGGTTTTGGTCACGGGGATCTCGACACATGATCTCAAAGCGGTCTGATGCGTCTTGCAAGAAGTTCAGGCGGCGCCCAGGGTTCCAGAAAAAGGGATGAAGAAGACATGATGTCGTATCGGGCCTGGGCGCATCAGCTACAAACGCCAGACAATATACATAATAAGCGTACCTGTTGTGTGCTTCAGGATCTAGCATTTTCGTGATTAAATCCACTGCTTCCGAGCCCTCTTCTCCGAACTGCTCCAGACCGTCTAAGAATTTGGTGTTTTTTAGGATATTAATCTCCCGCTCGAAGCGATCCCCAAATGGATGTGATCCATTGGTGAGGACATAGTAAAATAGGCATCCCAGCGCAAAAATATCAACGGACTTCGTCAGTCTTGTTGGCTTGCCTGACGTTGACCCGTTCACTGCAGTACCGACGCTTCCCCGTGATGATTGTGAGTGATCATCACTCATCGAGTCGTCAAGTTTCACTTCCCCCCTGAGAATCTCAGGCGCTCGCCACCCGACAGTGCCCGCAGCCATGGCGCCATGTGCTGTCGGCAGGAAACTCGTCTGGTCCATCTCGAGCTTCTTACAAAGGCCGAAATCGGAAATGAGCATCCTCCTCCCGCCATCTTTTCCAGATGCACCCGCCTTCGGTGCAGATATGAGAATGTTTTGGGGTTTAATGTCGCGGTGAACGATCTTGAGCGAGTGCAGGTGTCGGAGCCCGGATGTGATTTGGCGGAGGGCACGCTTTGGGTCGAATGAGTTTGAGATTTCGCGGAACTGATCGGGGCTCTCGATCACGTCTGCGAGGGACGCAGGGCAAAGCTCGAGAGCAATGTAGAGGAAATTTGCATAGGCTTCTTGATAGTAATACCGAATCACATTTGGGTGATCGTCTGATTCTTGGAGAATGCTAACCTCGCGGGAGGCGAGAGTGACAAAATCTTGGAGGAGGCGCTTAACAGCTACTGCACGCCCCTGGAGGGAGCCTTGGTATACAACTGTTCCGTGAGATCCAAAACCTTGCACACGTGTTAGCAGATAAGAAAATTTTTCACTATCTTAACTCACCTAGTATGGTATCAGACACAACCAGGGAAGATGTGGCGGCCTGTCGCATCTGAGGCACCACGAGTGTGGGAGAGGGGGTATTGGGATTGGGGTTGACCACAGCCTCGGGAACATGCCCGTTCGCATCCTTGTCATCCACTTCATCCCCCATGCCATTAACGGCTCCCCCGGTACCCTTCCCTTTCTTGCCCCTGCGCCCACGTCGAGGCCCTTTTCGCTTCTTCGGCGTTACATTCTCTCTGTCACTCTCCTCAGCATCTCCGATATCAAGTGTACCTGCGGCAGGGGAACTAGGTTGCTCAAGCTCTGCGAATTGGATATTAGGCCGCGGCACGTCAACAGGGGGGTCGTCTGGTGAAAAAATAGGTCCTGGGTTGATGGCAACTGGTACGGGGTTGGAGAGAATTGGAGGTATATCCATTGTGGGTATAACAGGTGTATCTGAGCTGGGTAATGTCATCGTATCCCCGTCCGTCTTGGCATCGAAGGGACTTGGTACGTGCGTAGCGGGCATCTGAAGTCTTACACGGGAAAGCTTGGATCGGAAGATAAATCCGGCCACAAAGGCAGTGGCGAGTAGAACGGAACCAATCGCAGAAATGGGGGATGTTGGGCTGACGATAGAATGGACGCCAGAGTCGGTGCCCGACCATGGAATCCATGGTATGCTCATGGATGTATTATCCGTAATGTTTGACAGGGTGGGTATCGCCTCCACATCATCAATAGGTGAATTCGAGCTAACACCCTGATCGACCCCAGGAGGCAGCATTGCCCCAGGCACGCCAGGGAGTTGTTTGTTATTCAAAGACGAGTCGAGGTGGCGCTTGCCCGTAAGGCATCGGGTATTGCCTGGTTCACGCTGGCAGAGCTCATACAGCTTGCGGCGCTTCGTGAGACCGTCGACGGACTCGACGAGCTTGTGGTTGAACTCGGTGTCGCCGAATGCAGTCAATGGAAAGTGGTCCACACCCATTACGTAGAGTGACTTCGTCTCTTCTACGAGTCCGACATAGGCTGTGTCGATGTCCAGGGAGGAAACATCCGATCCGCGCAAAAGGTCGGGACGAGGTTGCAAAAGGACGAACGGATCTGATCTCTGGGAGCTCGATAGAACATCAAACACAGCCACTCTAGATGCTAGGTTAGAAGTGATCTGGTGATAGATGTGTTTCTTACATGGGGCTATCAAATTGACTTGTCCACATAAGATGCGCTTTCTGCAAAGAGTACGGGTCTGTAGAATCATCCTCACGTGCTTTGAGTGAAAATATTGTGCCAGATGGTAGAGAGTCGATGTATGTGCTGTCTTGCGTCTTCCGGTACGTAGCTTGCAAGACATTGTCCTGATTGTTGGGACCATATGTGGAGAAAGACAGATTCTGTATAGGAGCCTTCCGGCCATTGGGGGTATTTGAGCGTGTGAATATGGATATTTGGTAGTCTTGCGATGAAGTCTTGTTTAGATGTAATAACTATGGAAGTAATAGACACCTACCAGTACGCCCAATGAAGATCTCCGTCGGAGTGAAATTCTCCTTGTTCTGCATACAATCTTCAAGCTCATCCAAATCAAGCTCCTGCTTGTGACTGAAATCCTCGAACGGATCCCAAGGACACTCAGCATTGATGGTCTTGACTTTGCCGGTTTCCAGCTCTATCGACAACAGAGATGTCTCTTTCTTTCCTACGAAGACTCGTTCATCGTCCTCTCGTGCAAACTTGAAAGGCGACATCTCGACAAGCTGTGGCATGGAGAAAGAGAGGCGTTGGAGTGAACTGGTGGGAGTAGCCATAACATATATGTCGCCCGACTGTGGTTCAATCACGTAGATCTCGTGATGTGGGTCGTCATCGTCCGTCAAGTCGGGGTCATAGGATGGATGCTTTGTGCGAACGAGGGGCGCAAGACTGGACGGGGCGTCGGGCGTGGGGTGTGACATGGACCAGAGTTTTTGTCCAGAGGTACGATTCAGGGCGTGAAAACGACCATCTACGGAGGCAACGAGAACTATGTCGAGGAGCCCGAGGTCCTCTTTATTATCTGCAAAAAATGACCTGGTTGAATATGAAGCGCTAGTAGCAACATCCCTAGTGTTAACACCGTTAGAAAGGGCGTTGTTGAGACCAGCGTGCAGGGTGATTGTCTGGGCAAGACATATTGTCGCGAACAAGATGATAAAGGTCGAAGAACGGAATACAGAGGCCATGGAGACCCATTGACAAAACAGAAATGCAAAACAGTTTAGGGACGCAGTGCTAGCGAAAGCTGCGGCAGAGCATCCCCGAATCTGAACGAGACCACCGGCTAGACCGTAGGACTATTTCGGAGACTAAACATTGGTCCCGTAGTCTTCCATCCGTCTCATTCTTCTTCGCTTGCTCTTGTCCTTTCACCGCAGAGACTTAGGGCTTGTGCCCCGCTGCTTTAATGCCGGATATTCCAGTTGGATCTCAGATTTTTGACCTCGCTTTTCACCCCACGCACTCAACTGTATATACTGGCCTACTTAACGGAAAGGTCAAGGCGTTCCGGTATGACGAACAGGGACAGCATGAAGAAACCTTTGCACTAAGGCCATCCAAGCGCTCTTGCCGCTGCTTGGATACTAGCGAGGATGGCTCTCATTTATGGGCAGCTGGAAAGGCAAAAGCTATATTGTGTGTTCTGTTGTCACATGTGGACCATATATCTTAAAGAAATATGTAGCACAATCGATACAGTCACTGGGACGCTCGTTGAGACGCGCAAAGATGCTCACGAGTGCGTCAACCATTTCCCGATGACTCCGCGATTTGTTGATGATGGCAGTGCCCATTAAAGTTCCCCAGTGAACCGCCTCAAACGCCTCATGCCCCAGATGCTAAGCACCGGTGATGACGACGGCATCATCAAGGTTAATTGATCCACGTTATCAGATACCCCACGATCGACTTCTTACTTATCTTTGGTTAGCTGTGGGACCCGAGGAAGTCTGATCCCATCCGAGGTTATACCCATCACTTTGACTTCATCTCTGATTTCCTTTGGCTGGACGACAAAAAACATCTTATTACGACCAGGTAAGCAAGCGCCCATAGCAACAGTTATCCTCCGCATTCAAACACTCCTATTTTATATTTGGCGCGATAATCAAGCGGCGATGGCACACTATCGGTAATCGATGTGCGTGGAAAGAAAGCGGAACCGTTGGCACGGTCCGAGGATCAGGAGGATGAGTTACTCTCTGTTGTTTCTATTCGAAGGTACTTCCTCCTACACCGACGTCTAAACATACTCAACTTCACATTTACGTGTATTATCTCATGGAAAATTTTGTATGAACAGCGGGTCCAAAGTGGTCGTCGGTACCCAGATGGGGATTCTATCCGTGTTTAATCGCAGCCATGGGTGGGCAGACTGCGTCGACAGAGTCCCTGGGTAAAATCCATCCAACTCGTGCGGAATGATTGTTTGACACCTGTCCGATTGTTGTAGGCACCCCCAGTCGATTGATGCCTTGTGTACACTTCCGTCGTCATATCCGTCCTCTCACTCCACCATCCTCACGGGATCGTCAGACGGTCTCCTGCGGGCCGTGCAGCTATTTCCTACCAAGCTCCTTGGGGTTGTGGCTGACCATGGTTCTTTTCCCATAGAAAGAATTGCAGTCGATCTCGGTGGGGAAGGAAGATGGGTCGGTAGTGCGGGTCACGATGACACCCTCAAGATGACAGATCTCAGGGCAGTATTTGAAGACGAGGAGAGTGATGAGGCAGCTGAAGACTCCGAAAATGTACAAAGTGTTCAATCCTCGGACATAGACCGACAGGAACCCGACGGAGCAGATGCCGAAAGCCCACGTCGCGAGGGGACTCCATCAGCACTAGAAGCTGATAGTGACGAGGACGTACAGGACTCTGATTCTCCCAAGGAAAAGAAAAGAAAGTGCAAGAAGACGAAAAATACATTAGTTGGGAGGAGAAAAAAGGCGAGGAACGAGATTGATGCCGACCCTTCATTTTTCGAGGGCTTGTAATCGTGACGCCGACGTAGGGCACGCATATAATGTAAGACGCTTCTACTGATATTGTGCAATTATTATCAACGTCACTGCCCACTAATGTGGTTCCTGATGCACACATATACTGCCTCGTCGCTCCTCACGCAACCTCTCGATCAGGGGGGTGCAACCAGCCGTTCAGGGATCGCAGGATCTGTCAGACCCAACCGTCGGCGAGCTCGGGAAGGCTGTGAGATGTACGACCACGACTAGCGCGGTTGCTACATAGTACATACCGCATCGTCTTAACGAGATCCGTGGGCAACGTTGTGTGTTAGTTCTGGATAAGACATTATTCTTATGATGCAGAAAAAATTCTATTAATGGATGGACCTGCGAGAGTTATCAGATCCATTTTATTTTATCCGATTAACGTTTACTCATTGCTCAATTCGTAACATACAGTCTATTCTCATACTCCTGTGAGTGTGCCTTAGCATCAGACTTGCATGTCCGGAGTTTGTCCGACAAATTGATTGTAAGTACCTTAAGTAAGACATAAGTCTGTGTATGTACAGTTAAAATCACATTAATCACTGAAATATCTTCAAGGTCAAATTTCAAGTCACGTGACACAACACGGATCATAGTGGCGTGCTAGTGTTCGACTCTTTTTTTTTCTTGTGATGATCTGCAGGAGTCATACTGTAGCGTAAACATCGAATCTGTTTCAGTGACCGAGCAGCACCTTTGACGCAGAGAGTGCGATACCCATATCAATTTTGCTATACCTTCTTCATTAGACCGCGAAATGATGCTGTCACGTAACGCAATCTGCACACTTCGGGGCGCACGGAGCTTGTCGACGCGTGCATCGACTATTCTTTCAGCTCTTGATATCCCTGTCGCTGCCGCTGAACTCCCAGGCGTTTATGATGGCCAGTGGTCTGGTTCTGGAGATATACTGGAAAGCGTGTGTCCCGCAACGGGAGAGGTACTCGCGCGAGTTCGTTCGGTAAGTAGTAGGCTCACTGTGCAGTGTACTATGTCCTTTTGTTCGGCACCTAATGCTTTTATTGCTCTGAAGGCGACACCCCACGAGCTGCACGTAGCATTGGAAAAGTCTAAGGAGGCTTTTTTGCATATCAGGACGATTCCCGCTCCCAAACGAGGAGAGCTCTTACGACAAATCAGAGAAGCCCTTTCTGCGAAGGTATAGAGCCTCTATTTTTTTTGCGCAAATTCGACCCTACAAAGGTGGCTTAATGTTTATTGCAGCGTGATGCCCTTGGAGCACTTGTGTCCCTCGAAATGGGGAAGATCAAAACAGAAGGTATCGGCGAAGTCCAGGAATTTGTGGATATTGTGCGGATCTTTTGATTCTTCTTCCGATTGCTGATCTTGAAACACTTAATTTGTCGAGTGTGATTACGCTCTAGGCTTATCTCGAATGATGAACGGCAGGGTTGTGGCATCTGAAAGGCCAGGTCACACTATCCTAGAAGGTCAACTGCGCAGTCAACTCTACTTACGAAATGTTGTGCTGATTCAACTATTTGTCACAGTGCCCAACCCCATTGGTGTCGTTGGCGTGCTTACCGCATTCAACTTTCCGGTGGCTGTTTATGGGTGGTATGATTTTTTGTAGCTGGCGGGATACCTTCACTCAGTAATTGAATGTAGGAACTTCTCGCTTTCACTCGCCGCTGGTAATGCAAATGTGTGGAAGCCTTCACCGAGCACGCCACTTTGTTCCATTGCCGTAACCAAGATTATTGCAGGCGTGCTGGAGAGGAACGGCATTCCTGGTGCCGTGTCTACTCTCATCACCGGCGGAAAGGATATTGGAGAAGCTATCGTCGAAAGTCGGGATATACCTCTTGGTAAGGCTTTGTATTTAAACGGTGCAGGGTGTTTGCTGAATAGGAATGATATTAGTTTCATTTACAGGTAGCGAGGCTGTAGGTAGGGTAGTTGGTAAGGCTGTTCAGTCTAGATTCGGCAAGAGCATCTTAGAGTTGGGCGGGAACAATGGTACGTTCCCTCTCCCCAACGGGACCATGAGGACGGCTTCTAATAACGTCGTCCATCAGCATCAATCATCATGTCAGATGCAGACCTGTCATTGGCTGTACCAGCTGTCTTTTTTGGTGCTGTTGGCACTGCTGGTCAACGGTGCACATCCACGAGGCGACTTTATCTCCACCGTACGATTGCGCCAAAATTCCTTGACGCGCTTCAGAAATTATACTCCGGAGTATGCGTTGGGGACCCCCTCGTAGAAGGCACTTTGCTTGGACCTTTACACACATCCGCAGCTGTTGGAATTTACAGCGACGCTGTGCAGCGACTCCGCCAATCCGGCGCTGACATTCTTACTGGTGGAAAGAAATACGGCCAAGCGGCGTTGAGCCAGGGTAATTTTGTGGAACCTACGATTACCGTTCCTAAGACTACAGATCACGCCGATAAGATTTGGAGTACTGAGACTTTTGCGCCTATCCTGAACGTGGGCATATTTGATGAGCTGGAGCAAGCTATTGAATGGAACAATGCTGTTCCCCAAGGACTGTCCAGCAGCCTGTGGACCAGAGACGTTCGGAATGTTGGCAAGTGGATTGGCCCCGAAGGTTCAGATGCTGGTATTGTCAATGTATGCGCATTGGGTTTTGGAATATTCAAACCTGATTTATTAATATCACATTTTCAAGGTCAACGTTGGGACTAGTGGCGCTGAAATAGGTGCTGCGTTTGGAGGCAATAAGGTCTGTCACAGCTTCTCTTCTGAATGATCGACCTTGGAACCCTAACTGCGCCCATAATTCTCACCTATAGAGTACCGGATGGTCAGGACATCTCCAACTGAATCTGCTTCCCACCTAACTTCTTTACTTCAGGGGCCGCGAATCCGGCGGAGATGCCTGGAAGCAGTACGTCCGCTGGAGTGCATGCACGGTCAATTTTTCCGATGCTGCACCTCTTGCCCAGGGAGTAGACTTCTCTACATAAGCGGGTGGGTGGGGTCAAGAAGTCGATCGAGACCTGGACCACAAGTGATCTTGCGGCTGTTGCACCGCGATTGGGAATTAGGATGATTGCAGATGACACCCTATGGCACCCTTTTGTTGTCCTTCGTTGTTATTCTTGTAATCATAACTGCCATTTTCTCTCTTCATCACAACCATACCTATATCAGGACACCGGCCAGCGTCACGATGATATATAAACGTGAGAGTAAGTTCGATATCCGTCAACGAGGTGACCTGGCTGGGGAGGAATGAACGTTTGAACTTAGATGCCAGATGTCAGCCCTGCTGACATGAGTATGTTGACATGTCACCCATCGAACACTGATTGGATTAACAAGGCAGTGCGTTGGTGAAAGCCGCATCGCTACGTCGCACAGAAGAGTTGTTCCTTGAATTATAAGGCTGCCGCATGATTATCTTAGATAAATTTCTAACTCCACTCTCGCAACTCTCCTCAGCTTTGTCACCCCGTCGACGGAGCATTTAGCATCGTGTTCGTTCATGCAAACCGACGACCTTCCGTGGCCAGAGCTTGGCAACGTTTCCCGTGGTGCTACTCGAGGTAATCAAGGTCAAAAAGGTGCCCTGGGCCCTCCTGATGCCGAAGGGCGCTGTATGCTCCAGCTGCGAGTTCAACCTGGCGTGCTGGCAGTGAAGCTAAACCGACGTTCGAGCGAATGGTATTCAACCCTCGATAAAGAAGTTAACCACGCCCTCAAGTTAACAAAGACATATTGGAGAAAAGCAAGAAGACGACAAGACTAGTTTGTCAAGGATAGTTTACAAATGGGAATCACTGTTGACATGACGCTCTTGACGGCAGTGACGCACGCGCAGACCAAGATCACATGGAGTTGCATGAGTGGTTGCAGCAACTCAAGGACAAGACGATGTCTCATTTAGAAGTCCTCATGCAGAAAGGCGACATTCAAGGCCCACCATACGTGATGCCCGACGACATCGAGCTCGCTTTTCTGAGAAAGTTCATCGAACGGCACAACGCAAGGATCCCGCATAACCCCCGCTTGCGACACCTAGGTCCTAACGCACCGCAACCTCCATCCATCGACGACTCCATGGAGGTCTCCACACCGGAGATGTCTGAAGGAAGTTATCCCTCCTCCAGTTTAGTGGATCATATTGTTCGAATGCAGCCAGGTGAGCTCTGGTGGTCACTCTTACTTTCATGCAGCCACATGATTGATTGCAATGCAGAAAATGGTTCAAGTGTTTCAAGTCCAAATTACGTGCAATCACCAGGCACATCTCGCCCGCATTTCATTCGGACAACTACATCGCCTTCAACTGCGACGTATGAGCAGCTTTTACAAGATGCGCAGTCATCTGGTTAGTCACAACAACCAGTGCGCCTCATGTCGCCAAATTGATTTTCTCTATAAGGCCAATACCTTCAAGAAGCAAGGACGACTCTCGCACGCGCACAATCACAAACACAGGATGCGTTTCAGCGGTATACCGTTTGTTTGGAGGCCGAAGCTCGGGCTAGGCGGGATGTCAACGCTGCCGAACAGCATCGTGACGAACTGAGTAAGTGGATCTATCATGCTGGCGCTCGTCTCGTGGCATGGGTTATTGAAAATTCTGCTAGTGACGGCTCTTCTATCTAGAACTCAGAGTTCAGCAGGTAGGACTTGCTTATTTAAATTATTTATTTATTGCGCTCCAACCTTCTAACTTTGTGTTTAAGATTACTCGCGACAGTCATCATTACCTCATGATGATTCCTCTAGTCAGCAAGAAGTGCGTTTGAAACTCACATCACCCGATACATCCCGCTCATTCCGCCGCAGCACACATACTCATCTCATCATCTTGTCGATCGGAGACCCTCAGGCGACATGATACCATCACAAAATAGTCCCAGGGTTGATTGGCGTCAGCCCGATATGACAGCATCGTACACAGGGGCGCTGGAAGCAATTCCACAATCAGAGGTAATGACCTTTTTCTGAAACTCTCTTTCGAAACTGAGTATACCTGGTAGATGCGATCATCAAGAGATCCATCCTACATGCCAGAGCGCAAGCACTCGCGGAATTGGGAGGAGGGTGGCCAAATTGATGTACATAGTATGTGGCGAAGACCTTTTGGTTAGAAGAACCTAGTCCTGAGAAGACGACAGACTTTCAGGACCCAAATCTTCCACCACGCAAGCGTTTGCATCACCTAGTAGATCCATCTGGCCACGGCCCACCTTTGATATCTCAGGCCATGGCACTGCCTCTATGACTCTGAGATGGCAGGTCACCCGTCGGCGTTCAAAAGACGGCCGGTGGTGGGACCTTCCTATCTTTCAGGAAATTATTTCCCGCATCCTGATTTCGTGCATATTACCATATCTCCTTAGTTAGGAGACACCGTGGCCAGCATATTATTCTTCCTCGGACATATCTATACCATTCATTCTCACCATCGCTTTCTGGCTCGCTGTGTTACTACTAATTGTATTTGGAGCTCTGTATTACACCGCTTTATTACTATTATTGACTCGTCATTTTAGATCACCTCAATATCGAATGTTGTTTGTATTGGTCAGAACGACTGCGTGTTTCAGGGGTGCTCTCAGTTGGCAATTTCATGTGACCATGTGAATTGCTTGACGGTACGATAAACCAGAAAAACTCTGGTGAGTACGATGAGGTCTTCAAAGTTCATATGTGTTATCTGCCTGTGAGTATTATGCCCGATCCTCGCGTGTCGATAGTGACTCTGAAGACAACGTCCGCGATACGTGGCGAAATTCCCTATTTTACAGCATTTCTTGAGTGATACCTAAAACAGGCTGCTGCTTGGGACAGGCCAGCGTCGCGTGTGTCTTGGCTGTTGTCAGTGTATGATTTAATTAAGCTATCGCGCAATGAAGAAACATACATAAAATGGACACCGTCACACCGAAGCACATTTGTCCAATTGTTCTTTTGCGTGGCACATCATTACGTACTAACGTAAAGAAGTTGACGTTGTCGGTCAACGTTGAGCTACTTACCAAGTTAGTCAGAGTCTCGTTACCCACAGGCTGCACCGTCTTCGGCATCACATCAACACCATGCCGATGTCCAGGACCTGTGGAATGAACCGTTGGAACGCTTGGACGTGAAGCGGCTAGTAATAGTGCTCGTGTTTCCGTCGTGACCACATGGCCCGACCCGGAAGCAGCTTTACCAAAGCCACCGTGACATTCAAACCAAAATCACTTTGAATTCGTTGGTCAACGCTCAGTGGCAATTGTCTATGGTTGGCCTCACCTTAGTGGTGGTCTTTTCCACGTCCACCTTGAAACCCTTTGTCGGTGAAACACAGAAGTCATCGCGCCTTAATGGCCTGGATAATCGCGTGCCATACACGTGTACCTTCATCTCGAACACTTAAAAAGCCCTGGTCGAGCTGTCTGTCGCTGACCTTTGTGAAAATTTCCATTGCGAAGTGACCTTAAGTGCCGTAGTCTGATCTTCAGTATATCTGCCTCGCATTTGATTACAGTCCTATTCTTCCAAATGGCGCCGCAATCTAAGTATCGAAGTAAGTCTATGGTCAATAGCGCGTCCTGGTTATTCACTCATTCACCCAGCTAAACCTTGTCGCAGCTTCGTAGCGGGACGGTGTGCATATGGCAATAAGTGCACCTTCCTGCACCCACCCTCCGTACCATTTCCGCCGGCCAATGTCTTGAGACCTTTTGCCAGACAACACGTGATACAATGGTCGGCACTGCAACCAAACTCCGTATCACCTCCCGGTGTTTATTTTATGCCACCCCAGCATTCAGTAGCTGGCGCATATGTGCCCTGTCTGTCTGGCATGGGCACAAAGGGAAACACGACCGTCCACCCCGCAAATTGGAAGACTAAACCCTGCAAACACTTCGTCCGAACACAGGGCTGGTGTCCTGTTGGCGAGACTTGCAATTTGTATGTGGCTTTCTTCTCATGACGGGGAGTTCTGATTCTGAGTTTTCCGCAGTATCCATGATCCAGCCCTATCCTCACATGCTGCTGATCTGATCCGAAGTGGACGGGATAGGTATTCTAGATCCGACGACTATGCCAAGGACCCTCGGAGTGCCAATAATATCCTTATGGGCGCGTCACAGTCCCATTGTTGGGCGTATATTCAAGGAATGTGCACAGATCCTGCATGTAGGCTTTTTCACCCCGAGGACGCTACACCATGTCCGTATCTAATGCACGCTCTACTCCTGTGTTGACGTTCTGAATGATTTCCGAATTTCAATCATCACAGACATTGCATATACGCCATGTCTCCGATGGCCGAATTGTCCTGATGGTACTTATTGCGCGTTTCGGCATCACGTTCCTACTCCTGTACCAATGACAGTGCCTCCACCCTTGGCACTCCCCCCAACCCGCGTTACTATGCCGGAAATGGTAGCCACTATCCCAAATCATCTGCAGCCGACACCTAGTCGCGCATCCTTGTCATGCGACTCATACGAGATAAATGGAACAACATATTTCAATCCGCAAGTATCAGTGGCGCCATTGTCACCGAATCCTCCGATGTTCTACGATCACGCCATTACACACAACGGTTACGATTCTGCCATATATGCGTATAGTCACCCCAGTACATCATTCGAGGCTTTTAACTATGTTTACGATCAGGGGATATGTGCTGGCGCGGACTGGCAGGCCCACAATGGGTCTGATCCTCATTTTTTGGAGGGCAATGTACAGTGTTCAGTTCCTGTGCAGGACGGTGATCAACCCACGACCTTTGATGCGCCCATAGTAACATCGACTCAAGAAGACGAGTTCCCTTATCGGCCTCCTAAAAATCAGCGAGTAGGGCACGCGAGGCGTATCAGCGTTCAGATGAAGAAGGTTGATACACTAAGCCTAACTGCGGGTATATGATCTGATTCAATTTACACACCACTGTGTGTGCACGCATTTAGTCACGGGCATGATGAGCTCGTATCTCACTTTGACTATTCTGGCCGTCATCAATCTGAGACTATATTTTTAAAATTCCTGTCCTGTCTTCTTCTCTACTCATCCTTCACATCTATCACTTGCACAAATCAAATATATACCCTAGTACTTGTACAATGCTACTCAATCATCGATATCTGCAGCGGTCCTTTTGAAAAATAACCGATGCCCCTCGGTGATGTCATCAAACACCAGTGTTTTGATCAGACCTGGCGTGGAACGTGCCCCCGCTGCTCAATGATTTTCAAATCACAGCTTCAACGTACGAAATTCGTCGAGTTGTCCCGTAGTACTGTGTAACATTGTCCACAACGCTCACAACAGTCGTTCCTGCCGATCATGTCGATCACGGTGCTATGGAGCTTCCTGATTGGCCAGTTTTCAAAATTCTTTTCGAAGTTGAGCAACGAATTTGCCAATAAAATGGATGCCCGATTCGACGTGCGTTCGCATGTTTGCAGTTCACGTGTCAGGACTCCGCGTGTGAGTGCTTCGCGGGGAATCGGTGTCCGAATGTCCACTCACGATTGAGTCTTTTAAGTCATAAAAAACAAAGGTGCGCTGGCTGATCTTTGCTGTTCAGTGTTCGTCCTTCCGCATTACCGCACATGACGTCAGATCGACCCTGTGTCGCTGTTTCGTGCCTGCTAGGTGTGACTGACCCGCGGTAATACGGTATTTTTTTTTCCGGATGATCATTCGTTGGTTGATCGAACCCCAAAGATTTCTCCACCACCACTCGAAGTGCAAGGGTGTCACATCTCATTATGCGGCGGGATCAAATGATGATCAATTGTCATTTCCTGCCAATAAGAGGGTAAGTAAAAATGGGGGGCAATATGATTTCTGTACAAATGGATATATCTTCCTCGCCATGCATCGGAGGAGATGACCCCTGACACGCACAGAGGTAACTGAAGAACGAATTACACTCAGGCAGGGCCCACTTCCATTCATATTCTATCCCAAAGCCAAAGATAGGCGTACATCATGATGCGGTATAAAGAGAGACCGCCGGCATTTTATCTTAGGTTCTGGGGCATTGACAACGATCTCATGAGGTCCTCATTTGATCAATGATCAAGAGGGCTGGGGGTGGCGCCGCACGCCGCTACGATCAGTGATAACTGAATACATCTGCCATCCTCTGTCGTCGCGCTGTTTCAGGCTCTGCCGTATCTTCCTAACCACGACAGTACTAGTATGAAATACGGGTTTATCAGGATTACACAGGCTTAGACACAGCGACTTCGATATCCATGGCTACTATCTTCCAGGAAAATGAAGATACGACCAGCCATAACCTATACCATATCCACACCAGAATTCTTTATGCAACTGCTTATAATTATTGGCGCGGTGCGGACCCACAACAAGTAGCGACCATCCTATACTTAACAAATATAACTGTACAAGGTATAGCTAGATACAGATGAACAAGGCGAAATGCTCGGATGCAAAATGCTTAAAACAGATGTAAGATGCGAAATAAATATGATGTCCGACTCCTATCATTTAAACCGGGTATCACTAAGCTTGCCTTATGCTGTGCGGTAGCGCGTCGAGCTTCACGAATCAAGACAGCGTCCGAATAGGCGGGTAAGACAAGAATGTAATCAGATGGCCGCCATATCCATCACATAAAGATCTCCGCGCCTTCAATACCATGCGTGAAATCCAAAACGACGATCTTCTGGTCGTGCGAGGTGCTGCAGGGAAGCGTGGTCAGCAAGCAGGTCACAGCGGTGGAGAAAGAAATAAGTGGGAAGAGAAAAGAAAAGAAAAAAAAAAGACAGGAGACAAGACCATTGAAAGTAACGAGACCACAAACAAAATCCAAAAAATAAGAAAAACTACCCACCTAACAATCCTCCCCACATCGAACTTCACATCAAAAATATGACTCGCGTGCAAATCCCTAAACTCCCTCACCAACCTCCCCGTACCTCTCTTCCCACTCGCTCCCCGATACCCAACCACACCATCCGCAACACCCACTACGCTCGCCCCGTCCGTGTCCCCAGCGTACGTCAGCTCGCGACTCGACTCTCCCGAACGGGTCGAAGAAGGGGAGGAAGGAAAAGGGGACGGGGGAGAACTAGGATCACAAGGTTCCCTCCACTCCCAAACCCTCACACTCCGGTCATAACTCGCACTAACCACGTACCCCGTCCGTGGGTCAAAGCACAATGCGCGCACCAACAACGTATGTCCTGCAAAAGTATGCAAACATTCCCCAGTCGACGCGCGCCAGAGCTTGATCGTGCAGTCGTTGGAACCGCTCAATATCAAGTCGTCCTGCGCATGCTGGGTCAGAAAACGGGCATTGCTTCAACCAGGACGAGGGTAGAGGCAGGGACGGACCTTGAACTCGATGCACGCTAGTCCCCTCTCATGCCCCTCGAAGACTCGCTCGCACCGCCCACTCGCCGCATCCCACAACATCATCCTCCCATCCCCACTTGCACTCACCACTCTCCCACCCTCAAGCCCGATAGCATTAACAGGCCCCTCGTGCCCCCGCAGGACAACATGCAGAGTTAGCGTGGATCGGGAATATACATTGATAAGCGCATCTTTGGAGCTGTACGTGGATGTTAGTGTCCACGGTCTTTTCTCCATCGAGCAGAAGCAAGAAGCGGGCGCTTACCAACTGACGATCCACTTTTCATCCATCCTCAAATCTAATACGCCCCCAGAATGGCCACGCAACACCGTCCGCACGTCCGCACGTACCCTCGAACCGCCATGTGACGCACACAGGTCCCATACACGTACAGTGCAATCAGAAGAACCAGAGACCATCAAACCGTGCGATTCATGTTCTTCCTCGCCATCACCAGGTGACTGTCGAAGAGCATCAAAGTCTTTCTCAAACTTCAAACACAACACGCTCCCCAGGTGCGCCTCAAATGTCGCAAGACACTTGCCTGTGCGGATACACCACACTTTAATCGTTCTGTCTCGGGAGCCGGTGACAATTCGCCGCGAGTCAAAGTCGAGGCAATAGACACTGTGCAGGGCATCAATTACCAAGTTACGATAAGATAAGAGTGAACAGCTAACCTGTCGCCGTGCCCTTCAATCCGCATCACTTGCGGGGTGAGCCGTGGGTCCCGCCAACGCCTCTCGAGCATGGCGCGGGAGCGGTATAGCGTGTGCCAATTAAGACGGAGGGGGCCCAAGGCTGTACCTCTCCTTGTCAGCTCTCCGATCGTATAAGCATTGGACGGAATGCGAGCCAGTGTACTGTTGCCGTTACTCTCAGCATCAGCATCAGCATCAGTCTCGGATCTGGCCCCGTGCACAAACACGCCGCTCGATTGTCCACCTTGCCATAATGCCTCAACGCGGCCCCAGTCCACAGCCCACCCACTCGGGCCATCGCCCTCACCATCATCACCAGCATCTTCAAGCAGCGGAAATCCATGCACACCTTCGTCTCGGATGCCTGGATGGATGTAGTGCAGCGACGACGAGTCAGAGTTCGAGTCCTCTTCAGAAGAGGATGACAAACTAGGGAGGAAGTCTCCATGTGGAAAGGCAGAGTGTGACGACATTGAGGTCGAAGGCCCGAGTTCATAGGTAAAGTTGTGTGCGTAGGGATAGCTATATGCGTCTCCTCCGAATGGACGAGGCACGCGGGGCCGCACCCTTGGACGCCCGTCCTGTCCTTGCCATACTCCCCACCACACGCCGTTGTCTCTCGCTAGCGCGTAGAAGGTGCGCGAGACGAGCATGCAGGCCAGGACGGAACGGACGGGAAGAAGGGATAGGATATGTAAAGTGAGTTCGGGCGGGAGTGGGAGGGATGTTCTGGGAGAGTGACAATCATAGGTTGAAGTAAAAGTGGATGTGGAGGCTGAAACGTATGGCGAAAGAGAAGTTCGACAAAGAGTATAAGCCTGGGAGGGAGTATCAGGTCGGGGAAGCCAGGAGGCATGGATAATGGTTGAAGGAGAGTGAGATCTTGGAGATGGCGTATATGATTGGAATAGGGACCTGGAGGATGTATAGGAAGATGGGGACGCTAGATAATAAATTCAATAATTAGTACCATATGGGAAGGATGACAGGAATACATACCTGTCACTTCCCCTTCAATTGCATCAAAATATCCATCGTGATCGACCAATTCTCCCTCTTCACCATCGAGCGGGTCCAGTGTGCCATAGTCTACATCCTCGGCATATCTGGAATCTCCACTTACCCTAGCCCCGCTCCCACCACTGCCAAAGACATCTGTTGCCGAAGGACGTTTACTCTTGCGCTTCCCGCGCAAGAGGTTAGGGGAGGATCTGGGAAAGGGTTTATGGACAGGGAAAGGGTGCTTGAGTGTCAGGGAAGACTTGCTCCCGGCGAGGGAGCGGGGGGATTGGGATGATATGCTTTCCCAAAGCTTGGTAATATTGGGGCGCACGCGGCGTTTTCCACTTCCCAAGCCAATACTGTGGCTGCGTAGATAGGTATGGGTGGAGGAGGAGCGGGTGGAGGAGGAGCGAGTTGGGGAGGTACGGAAGAAGGGGAGGGTGTTACGAGCGTGGGGTGGTGAAAGGGATTGAGAGTGGTATCGAGCATATGAAGGACTATTTGGAGGAGATATCATGCTAAAATCTGCAGTTGGAGCTGGTGAGGGGGGGCGGGAGTGACCGAGGGTAGCTTGGCTAAAGTCCAAGTCGATATTAAAGTTGATATTCAAGTGGAGATTCGTGCGGTGGTGATCATCATGTGAGTTGTCATCTTCGTCAGGCAACTGCAGAGTAGATTGAAATTGGGGTGAAAAGACAGGGAGGTCAAGGGTGAGTCTGGATGAACCTGCCATTGATATTGGCTGATTCTCTGTCTGCTCGTCGTCAGTTTCAGGATCGGATTGAGGCTCGGGGGATGGATTCGCTGTGTAGTAAGGCGTGCGGGTTGGGGAAGGAGACAAGGATAAGTACCGACGACGAAGTTCACCATGGAAATCTGAGGACCATGTTTTCCTCGTACTCATAATAATATGGCCGACGTTGTGGGTTAGGGCTTTGGGTGTGTCTGCCACTTTACTGCGGGCATGCGTTAGCTCGCTGCCCTCTCGCTGTTCCCTCCTCGCGTGTTCACGTCACGTATAAGAAACAAACCTCCACGTGATTTGAACGCGTGATATCTGAAGTCAGGACGCTTTTAGCATGCTCTTTCTCTCTCTGTCGTCATCATGTCTACGGCAAACTTCGGAGACACCAGGGAAATAACTGCCCCTGCTGATTTCCATGTCCACCTCAGGGATGGTGAACTGTCGAAACTTGTTACACCCCATGTACAGCAGGGCGGTTTCTATCTCGCCTATGTCATG
>Ga0153975_1000157_pt1 | contig 19853 bp, 30 predicted proteins | sample TSGA059MetaG_FD_104694 | JGI IMG/M metagenome (GOLD analysis project Ga0153975, IMG submission 104694) | Attine ant fungus gardens microbial communities from Georgia, USA - TSGA059 MetaG | ecosystem: Host-associated > Fungi > Mycelium > Unclassified | place: USA: Georgia, Yuchi Wildlife... | reverse complement strand
GGCTAAGTCACTGGGACGAGATCTTGTACTTGAAGTATGTGTATGTTAATCCACCAGGCAGCAATTTATTTAGTGTCTTCTAGACAATAATGAAGGACTATGCTGCTCCGGGTGAGTGCCTTCCGAACATCCTAACAAGATATTTTATTTGTTAGTGGAGACACCCAGATGGACGAATCGTAGTTCCGTTGCACAGCATCCTTTGCTTTCATATCTGGCAGATTCACCCAAAGGAGAGCTCTCCACTCTGGACTGCGTGTCCTTGGATAATTCAATGACGTCTGATTCCCTCATATTGGCTTTTGAGGTTCCGACAATCGAGAGGTAGCTTAATTCCGCCAATTTTCGTTTTCTGTTCCACTGAGCCATATAAAAGGTGCCTTTCTGAATGCAGGTTCGTGTCCAGTTTCCTTGCTCAGAGGAAGCAATGTTGTCTCACTTAAAGTTCCTCTTATTCAGTGCAGTCTTCTCATCATCTACCCTTGTTTCTGGGTTGGGCACATCTTGCATAGCACCCTTGACTGGTGGAACAGCTGCTCCAGGTGATCCGTACTGGCTAGAGACTATCAACCACCAAGGAACATCCGCGTTCAATCCAGACCCAAGTTCTTACAAGGTTTTCAGAAATGTCAAAGATTTTGGGGCTAAGGGCGATGGCGTCACCGATGACACTGCTGCTATCATGCACGTTACTCTTCTCATGCCGAATCGTCGACTGACCGATATTTCAGGTCGGCCATGTCTTCTGGTGGACGTTGCGGTGGCGGATCTTGTGAATCTTCTACGTCAGTGCAGAACGCTACTCGCGGGCACATACATTGACCCCCAGCCTTTAGCATTACTCCAGCCATCGTGTATTTCCCTGCAGGGTTTGTTTGTTTTCGTTCTCATCATGAGATCGACTGTTTACATTAGACAGGACTTACATCGTCTCTTCGGCAATTCAGACGTACTATTACACTCAGATGATTGGAGATGCGAAAAATCCTCCAACTCTCCGTGCCAGTTCATCATTCAATGGATTTGCAGTCATCGGTACTTCAGTTGTCATTTCATTTATGAGATTGGCTCTATCTTTTGCCTAGATGCCGATCCCTACATTCCCAATGGTTGGGGTGCTCAGTGGTTCACAAATCAAAACAACTTGTGCGCAGTTTTTCAGCGTCTCTTACATTGTAGCTCATTCACTTCTAGCTATCGTTCCGTTCGCAACCTCATCATCGACCTGCGGCAAATTCCTGCAGCGAATGCTGCAATTGGCTTGCACTGGCAAGTTGCACAAGCCACTTCGCTGATCAATATTGTGGTGGAGATGTCGATCGAGTCCGGAAACAACCACCAAGGCATGTTCATGGAGAATGGAAGGTGAGCAGATCACCTTCTGGGTTTGATCTTGACTTTTAACTGCCATTACTAGTGGTGGTTTTATGGGAGGTAAGCATCTATCCTGACATGAGAACAACAACATGACGCTCGCTCGCTCAGACCTTGTATTCAACGGAGGTAGATTTTTGCACTTTCTTTTATTCTTCTTGTAGTAACACTTTTCACCAGGAAAATACGGTATCCAAGTCGGTAACCAGCAGTTCACCGTTCGTAATTTGACGGTAAACAATGCTGCCATTGGTTTGTCCTCTCGTCCGTTAATAAGTCACCATACACTAAATATCCATGTCGACCTATAGCTGTCTCTGGCATCTGGAATTGGGGTAATTTTCAACTTGGTGAAAATTTAGACGTGTCTCACATTGTTCCAGGGTTCACATTCCAGGGAGTTACGATTAACAACTGCCAAGTATGCTTTGATATTCTGTGTCTTGTTGAAGAGAACTGACAGATAACAGGTTGGCTTTGATATAGCAACAGGTGGAACATCACCAAGTGATCAGGTCAGCCGATCCCAAGCTTTATACTTGCCAGTAGCTAAATGCTGTATAGACTGTTGGCTCCGAGGCTATCATTGACGCGGTTGTGACCAATACCCCCATATTTGTTCGCACTTCTAAAGACAGCAATGGTCAACTCGCCGGCTCCATCGTTCTTAGCAATATCAAACTAAACAATGTCCCTATCGCAGTTGGCGTTGCTGGTGCAGCCACAGTCCTTCCTGGTGGTTCGATCACAATCGACTCGTGGGTTCAAGGAAATGTGTATTCCGGCACCAGTGGGACCAAGACTTTTATTCAAGGAGACACCGTCCCTGTATACAAACCCTCGAGCATTTTGGATAGTACTGGACGCATTGTCGGGAAGTCTCATCCTCAATATGCGGACTATGCAACCAGCCAGTTCATCAGCGTCAAGAGCGAAGGTGCGAAAGGTGATGGCTACACAGATGATTCCGCCGCTATTCAAAAAGTAATCAACGAGGTATGTTATATTCTGTTCTCCTCTTGTAGTCAACTAAACGCCCTTTTCTAGTACGCTGGATGCAAGATCATATTCTTCGATGCCGGGACGTATTATGTGACCAACACCATCACCATCCCTGCAGGAACTCAGATTGTCGGTGAAGCCTGGTCAGTTATCATGGCTGGCGGGAGTGCTTTCAGCGATGAGAACAATCCGCTGGTCGTTATAAAAGCAGGGGATGTTAACTCTGAAGGAGTCCTGGAGATAAGTGACATGCTCTTCACCACTGCCGGCCCTGGTAAGTAGAAATTGTCTTTCTTGTTCACGAAGCTGATCCCTCACAGCTCCTGGAGCAATAATGATCGAGTGGAATGTGCATGATCCGTTCGGTCAGCAAGCTGCTGCAGGAATGTGGGACAGTCACATTAGGTCGGTCTTTGTTTTTCTTTTGTGTTTTAGACGTGTTAACGACGATTGCACAGGTTGGGTGGAGGTAACTCTTTTCATATTCGCTGATGGAGAAACGTTGTAACTCTTCCTCACTAGCTGCTGGTACAAATTTGCAGCGTACACAATGTCCCTCAGGCTCCATCAACGCTGAATGTAAGGCTGCTTTCCTCGGGATACATTTGACTTCTGGATCGAGCGCATACTTCGAGGTATGACAATTCGAAGTTCCAGAAGTCCTCCAATCATGATATTGTCATATAGGGCACGTGGGTCTGGGTTGCCGATCACGACCTTGATACACCTGGCTCTCCTCAGACTTCAATCTTTGCTGGTCGTGGGATTCTATCCGAATCACATGGTCCCGTGTGGTTTATTGGTACATGTACGTAGCCTTTGTGACTCTTATGATGCTCCCTGACAACTCGACCCAGCTTGTGAGTAATTACCAGAACACAATGCCACAGAGCTTATCATTGCAATGTAATAGCCGAACATTTTACGCTATACCAGTATAACCTGGTCGATGCTCAGGACCATTATATTGGCTTCGTCCAGACCGAAACAGTAAAGACCGAACTTCAAGTCATGTTTGCTTCCAGCTGATGCACGCTATAGCCATATTATCAACCCGTCCCGGATGCACCGGCTCCTTTTAGCACTGTCTCATCTTATCATGACCCTACCTTCTCGAGTTCAATCAACCAGGCCTGGGCGATGTACGTCCAGTCTTCGAGCGACATCATCATATTTGGTGTGCACTTTTCACTTCATTAGCTCTTGTACACTATTGATCAAGCGTGTATAGGCGCGGGCTTCTACAACTTCTTCCAGGTGAGGAGACTGCTCCTGTTTCTTCTTTTTGCTGCTTATGATTCGTTCAGAATTACAACCAAGACTGTTTGGACACGAACACTTGCCAGGCGCAAGTCTTCAACGTCGATCTTCAGTCGAGCGTCACTGCATACAGTGTATCGACGGTAGGAATTACTTACCAGCTCAGCGTCTCACAGAATGGGGTTATCCATTCCAGCGATAATGATGATGGCTTCCAGGAGACGTTCACGGCTTGGAGCATGTAGAAAGAAATTGCAGTTAGCTTTTGTAGCATGTAGTATACGAAACGTGAAGTTCGAGATTTTGGCAATAAGTAATACAGGTCCTTACGCGGGCATACAGTTTTATGACTACGTCATCGGCATGAACAAGATATCATCAGCTATGTGTTTACAACGTGCTCCGGGAAACTTTCAGCAAAACAGTCCTAATTGAGAGTAAGAATTTGCATGCGCTCCTCTCGTGCGGCATACAACAGCAAATACGGGAAACCTTCGGCTTTTCGCTTGGCAGCCGCCTCGCGAATTTGGTGAGCATATGGCATGTGGACAGTAGGCATGGACACGGTGATACCCTTCCAAACCTCTTCATCTGTGATCCAGGAGGCGCTCTTTACCAGGGTATCAAAGACCGCGCTTGGAACATCAACAGCAAGCATAGGCATCCCATGCTGCATTGCAACTTTGATGTGCCCGGCCTTTTCGTATGCTAAATATGCGTCAGTAAGTTTTGGAATAAATTGACTACCTCATCGGTGTTACCTCGATCAAGAAAAATTTGTTTGACTTGCTTTCTCTGCTTCTTTGCATCGATGGGTAGAATGAGCTGCACTTCAGGTACGGTGGATGCGTCCTTGGATGATGCAGGAGCCGTGAGAACATCGGGGTAGGCAGAAGAACCTGAGGTAGCCAAGTCTACGCGCTTCTGCTCAGCAATCTGCTGTTGAAGCCAGCTGACGAGTTCTTGGCGTGAAACTGCCCTTCGATCAGCCGCGAAGGTGGGAAGAGTTCAAAAAAACATACCTTCATACTCTGTGCCCTTCAAGATGCTTTTCACCTTGAAAGCAGCCTGCTCACGGCGTGCAGTGCGCGGGCGAGGATAAATTGCAAATCTGGTACCAGACATCAGCATAAAAGGTTCTGATGATCTTAGTTTTAAACATACAATATTCCTTCGCGTGATAGGTCGGCGTGACTTTCATGTTCAAATTCCATGAGGTTGGCATCATACATGATATCGGCGCTGATATTATTTTTCCACAGTAAAGAAGCGACTTCCAGACGGTCCTGCAGGTAGCCTGGCTGGTATGAAAGAATGTATACATCGCATCTGCGAGGACTCCAGAAACCGAATGACCGCTGTTCCTTGATGAGTGCTTTGACGGAGGTGCTCTGGAAGGCCGCTAAGACAACCGTGATCTTCTCAAGAGCAATTTGTACGGCGAATGCGCAAATAGGATCCGATCTTGGTTTTGCAGCGGCGTACTGGGATATGAGATTGTCGTACCTAGCACAGATGTCAAGAGCTGTCAGATTTAATGTTGGATATCATACCGTCCAGCTGCTGCGAGAATGTCGAGCCGCCTAGTTCGTCTAACTACTTCGATGCGAACACCTTCCTTGAAATGCATGTGATGAGCACCCCACATCAAGGGATGGAAGAAAACGGGGAAGGAGAAGCCAGCGGCTGTGGCAAAATGTATCGTTTGCTTAATCTCTTCCACGGCGGGCTTCATGACAGTAACAAGGGTAGGCGAAATCTTCTCAAGTTTGGAGAGGAGAACGTCGATATCTTCATCTATTCCTGCGATCAGTTCATTCACATAGAAAGCTACCATGTGTGATCACCTATTTCAGCTAGCACTTCTAATTCGTCCGTCGTACTCCTCAAGAGTCCTTTCTTCAACAGCGAAGCTCGCTTTTGTGACACGCTAGATTTGGACTGATTGATGATTTCCATCACTGAAGAACGGAGCTCCTCAGGAATACGATTCAAAGCAAGGTCCACAACTAACACTATGTCAGTGAATTTCAGTAAAACACGCATAAAAACATACCCTTGGAATGAGAGATATGGATCTCATAGTTCTGAGCAAGGTTTGGGAAGGTGGTCAAGCAATTGCTGAGAAGCGTAAGGATCTCGGCACCAGCTGCCATCAGACCGTGCTTGGTGTCGGGAGTGATGATGTCAAGGACTGCTGCTTTTGTAGCCTTCGGATGTCCTGAAGCGGAACTGCCAACGGAGAAGTAATCATTACAAGAACATCTCGAAGAAGCTTTGAATCACTCGCTTGGGGCGATAGATATTCGCGATATGGAATCGCTTAATCCTTCGTGCACCCTCTCGCGCAGCTAACCGAGCGAAGGGAACCAGCGCGTTGTTTGGCAAGCAAACCAATTCACCGTGACGATCAATGAAAGTAGCATGGGTCTGGCTCTCTTCGGGACTGGCCGATGGCACTAGAAGTGGAGGTTCAATATTGACCGCACCATGAAGTCGGAAGATGGCTGCGACTCGGTTTTCAACAATGTCGTTTAGATTCGCGTGCTCAGGAGTTTCAGCTCCAAGGTCGTATAAGTGGCTTCGGACTAGCTCAACAGGCCGGCTGAACAAGGCAGACAGCACGCCCTGATGGTACGGTGAGTCCGGTTTAGCTGCCATTTGAGCATAAGCATCATCAGAGTCTTCGTTCAGACATACACCTACTCATCATCCGCAGAGCTCCTTTGAAATATTCATCTTCTACTCTAGGAGGAAGAAGAGGACTTTGGGAGAGTTCCAGGGCAGTCGGGCGCTGTGCTGGGTCATGGCGAAGGAGCGAAGCAATAACTGCAATGGGTCAGCATAAGGGAAATGATGTCAAAAGAATCAGACTAACTTTGCTTTTGGCGAGAACGCTGAGCATCCCAATCGCGAGGGAAGTACACCTCGGACTTCCTGAGGTCTTCAAGCACGGCTATGCGCTCCGCTCCGGTGGAAAAGGTATAGTTCATCTCGAAGAAAACGATCTACGAAATATGGGACCACGCTCTGATGCTATCTTAAAACCCACTCACCCCCAAGCTGTACATATCGGCTTTGCTGTGATTGCGGGGTCCTCGTTTCCTGGACTGCACTTCCGGAGCTATGTACAACTTAGTTCCAACCTCTGCTAAATGTTAGCGCTGATTGCGGTTTGACAGGTTGTGACAAACCGAGTGTCAGTTCAGAGTCCGAGTGGACGACAGACGGAGATAAATCTGAGGGGTCAACAGCAGCTAGACTCGACGTAGCCAAACCAAAGTCTCCGACTAATTGTGATATGAATTCCAGTATTCCAACACTTGAAAGCACGTCGGAAGGACTCGCCTTTGCAGTCTCCTTTGCCATCTGAGTAGAGGGTAAGGGTATAGGAACAGCGATGTAAGAGGACTACATACCAATGAAGATATTGGTGAGCTTGATATCTCGGTGAAGCTGACTTGTCGTGAGAACAGCCAGCAAGTCAAGGAGTGAGTTTTGGCTTACAATACCCATGCTACCCATATGCACCAAGGCATCAAGGATTTGATAAAACAATCGCCAAGCCTCCTCCTCCGACAAACCCTCTGCTACTCGCTGCATAATCATTCCCGTCAATTCGCGCAAGGTAGTTCAGTCAGAGGTCACACCTCTTTCAGTGTCTGGCGCTCGACAAATTCCTGAGTGAGATGGTTTCAGCGATGTGCTCAAGATCCCGGTAGATCTTACCATTTGTATATAAAGGGTTCGTGGTTGGATGGTATCCTTCGGAATATCTACTTCGTCGCCCATGTACTCCGAGGAAAAGAGATTACCAAATTCCCCGTCGCTGTCGCTGTCATCATCCTCTTCATCGTCTTCTCCGTGGTTATCATCCTTGATCTCGGAGCGGGTGAAATGAATGCTCGGAAAAGACGTCTTGTTCGAGCTATAATCATCCAGGTCTTCCATCTTAACCTTGAATGGATCAGACTTTTCGCGCTCATGAGACTGGGGTACGGATGTCATTCCACTCCCGGTTCCAGAATCAGACCCCGTATCAGAATATGAGGACGTTCTGCTCGAATTCGGCTCGTTGAACTCAACCCATGTTGTGTAATATCGGACGATAAATCGATGCGAGAGCCTACTTAAGGCGTTTACTTCGCGAAACAGCTTGTTGTCGTCCTTGTCTGATCGTAAGCGGATCTTCTTGACTATGCATCGGCGCGAGGTCAGTCAAATACCCATTCCACGAATTTCGAATCACGTACCTGCATAGATGCGGCTATCAATTTTGTTTCGGGCCTTAACCACAGACCCAAAAGCTCCTCTGCCCTGGAAACCAGCGTGAGTGAGAGTAAGGATAGTATGGATCATAATACCAAAAGTTCAAGCTCCTCCCAATCCTCCTTCCAACGACTGGCCGGGGCAATGCGCTGTGGAATCCGGAAGTAGTCTCCCTCCGGTGAGCCAAAGTACCCATTTGGATTCGGAGTTCTGACATCTGGAGAAAGAGGTGAGAACGGAGGATATAGGTATAAACTGTCAGCATTACCATTGCCAACAAATGGGATCACAGTGGGACTGCCCACTCTTCTTGGGGACTGGAGAGGGGCCGCCGATGCAAGTTCCGCCAAAAGACTCAAGCAGGATACTTTCTTCGCATGCATCAACATATTCAGTGCGCATGCTTGAAGAGTGGGAGAAAGAGCAGCTGGGGCGCAGTGTAAGCCCAACTACAGGACATGACACAATATGGATTACCGGCTTGCACCGCCTCTTTTGGGTCACTAAACTGCCGCATAACGTCTCTTCCATTGACCATTTGCATGAAAATCACACCGACGCTATGAATATCACGACCCCGAGTGTATGACAGAACAGACTCAAGGACATCTTTGGATAACCTACGATGCCTATAATGAGCCCTGACGTATACTATTCGCATCACTCACCAAGGTGTAGGGCGTATAGACTCCTCCTCGTTCACGGTTGACATGCCGGTGCCAAAAGGATTAGACTTGTGGTAGTCCTTCAGCCGTGCATGATATCCAACCTTGCCTATCCTGACCATCTTGGAGTGCGTTCTATTCTCTCGGGTAGCAAGATAGATGCAAGAAATGTCAAGGCCTATAACAAGATGAGTTACGGTTTAAATTTTGATCAAGACTCGGATCGCACCTCTGTGAACTATGTCTGCTGAATGGACTGCATTCAGTGCAGATAGAATCTGACCCAGATATTCCTAGAAGAGGAGCGAATTCGATATTACCATGATACTCGAGACTCGTAACGCACTGATGCTCGATCTTCCCGAAGACGTTCGCAATCCTCTAGAACATCCTGCAATGTCAACGCTGGCCGTTGTTCCGAGAGAATAGTCAGGCGTGGAGGACCACCAGAGTGAGGGAAAGTTAGCTTGACAGCGAAAGTGCTTAGGAGATTCGGATGGTGAATGTCAATCAGCTTCTGGATCTCGGCTTCTGCAACGGTCAGCTTTTTCTTCCCTTTAGAACAATTAGCTAACCGCTATCGCTATAAAATGAGGCGTGTTGATCTGACCTTGACTAGATGTATAGTACTCCGAGTTGAAGTCGATGGTATGAACCTCGAGTGGCAGTGTCGCGTTCACGTCATCACACAAGGGATCTGCAAGGTATGTGATACCCAGACACTCTTCCTCGACGCGGTAAATATGATAGACGATACTAAAGCAAAACTGAACACACCTTTCCGTGGGTGAAACATTTTGACGGCGTTGAAACGGACTCCCCTGAATTCGATTTCATTATGAAATGACTCGGTGAGGGTATCTCCGGAAGAGGGAACTTCAGTAGCATCAGACTGTGCCCTTCGCCGAGCTGCCTTATACTTCATCTCCTTCGCAAGCAGATGCCTCTGTGCATCGGCCTGGATTTGTTCCTGGAGTTGTTCTGCACGCTGCGCTGCTAACTCGAACTCTCTTTCCGCTTCTTCTTCCTCTCGCTGTTTCCGCTCCTGATTCAGAGGTCAGCGATACAGACTAGAAAGACAATGATAGGATCATGCCCTCTCTTCTTCTATAGCACGCCTCGTCATCTCGGTTGCAAGAGAGCCAGAAGCTTCAATGGGAGGATGGATATGATCAGCCAGCCATTCCTGAGCTGATGTAATGATCTGGTCAGAATGATTCATTGTGAGTCACTAGATGGCACAAGGTCCGCTTGGACAGCGAGTCACAAACACGCACCTGGAAGACCATTTCAGATCCCCGAAGTACCTGTGCCTCGGCGTGAATAGCTTTCTGAAGAGCTACCTCATGATCGCGGCTGATGCCGCGAGTAGGCTTCTGAAGAGTGAACACGGGAGTGGCAAGGGTGGGATATGTTTTAGGTAGTCTAGAAAGACAATTGTCAATGAAATTTGTAATGATTTGGAACTCCTCACTTGGTATGTAAGTGAAAGTAGACCTTGGAGGCATGGGTTGGATCGGGGTGAGTGACTTTGATGATGAACTCAGGCAACCTGACGGCTCCCTAGATACGTATTATATTGAATCTAATCAAGGGGAACGCGTAGACAAACCTTCCAAGCCTTGGGTGGTGGGGGCTCAAAGAAGTCCGTGTCATATATGGATTTCAGCGCAGTGATTTCGAGTTGTTGAAGTTCCTCAGTTGTTTCCATTGTGAAAAGCAGAAGAACGCGTTGCACAGAGGCGTTGCTGGATGTGTATGAGGGTCCGTTGGACCTCAGCACCTCAAGCGATCATGTCCAAAACTCTCTTGTCTGGAAAGTCTGGCGAATCATCAAATTGTTCTAAAAACGGGCAGTATTGCGGCATGTTGCTAATAGTTATTTGGCTTTGTGTGCCAAAGGCCTCTATTCCTAACAGGCGTCAACAAACCTCTCTCAAAAGGCACATACTATGATGCGGGAAGCAGTGGCTAGTGAAGATATTCAGAAAGTCCGAAAAAATGCGCGTGCAACCATTGAACCAACATTCGATATAATCACAATATCTCTAACGTCCCGACTTCTGATGTAACATGTGAGATATCTGAGTCAATGAGCCTATGGGGAAGGGCAGCAACATGCCATGCATTAATTTTGACGCAATGATTTGAGCGTTTGAGGCTCTTAGCTAATGTTATGTCTCCACTCCACCGCTCGACGTGCATGAATCACTCGAATCATCAAATTGATCTAAAACGGGTAAGTAGTATTGCGGCAGTGTCGTGAAAAGCTCTAAACACCAGTGAAACGAACTGAAACGTTCAACTCTATGTAGTGTAGTCTAGACTCTATAGTTGCGCATTAGACCAGCCGATTTTATAATAGATGTATTCTACGTCTTCTCCGAGGTCCCTTCCTTGCACAAAATCACCGTGCGCATCGCACGTAATAGATTCCTTCGATAGTATCACCAGATCAATATCACCTTTTGGATCAATATCGCATGCCTTGACAAACACAGACTCGACTGTACTCGACTCGAACGTGTGCGTTGGTCGCAATGGTATCACCAGGTGAAAAATGGCAGGGGATAAGGTGCCTTCGCAAGGGCGACGTAAAAGCTCTTTAAGACAGTCCTTTATCCAGGGCGCGTGGTCGACTTCGTAGATGATGTCCGCACCAAAGACTACATCAAATGGGTATGAAAGACCACCATCTAGTTGAGGAGAAGTGGTTGTAGAGAAAGAAGACCAATCGAGAATATGTGTAGTAATAGAATGAGTCGAGGGGATGTGATCGTTCGTGGGGGGGAAGTTCGCGCTAATGTTCGACCCGAGGTTGGCCAACACTGAAGGGTAGAAGTCGGTAGCGACCACAGAAACCTCGCGATTATCGAAAGACGGCAATATATGCAGTAGTTTCGCAACCACCAAGCTAACCAGCCCTGTTCCAGCTCCAAGTTCGAGGATATTGAATCTACGTGATTGAGCATCACTAGAGGACAAATTCAATCCAAATCGCTCAGGATCTTCCACTATCATGTCTGCCAAAACACATGCCCCACCCCACGTCTGAGCTCCAACACTTCCATAGTCATCATTGTCCACAGGAATATCTGTCAACTGAACTTCCACTCGCCTCTGGTTATCAATAGAACCAAAAGTAAATTTACGAGTTACTGTTCCAGTAGCAGAAAATCCAGCACAAATCGCGAGCAGTGACGCGGCTTGTTGGAATAACACTTCCGTGTGAGCGAAGGTGGACTCTGGTTTCCCTACATCGTCCAAACATACATCCCCAGAATGCGATAGCTCTTGCCAGACTTCGAGCTGTGCTATAAGAGCAGTCAACCATCGCATGGCATACGAGCGTTCGAATGCATCGGATTGGATAACTTGGACCTCGCTATCATCTTCATGACGAAGTCGAGGTTTTCGGTTCCCGTCGCACTCGGGGGCCCGCGCACGTTTGCGGCGCGAGCCACGAACTTCTGGCTTGTAAAGGAAATGCAAATAGTTCAAGGCGTCCAGAAGCTGCGCGGCAGAAAAACTCGCGATTTTGGCAATCGGTGGAAGATGTATGGTCGGGGGATAGATAACGGTCATTTCAAAGCGTCTACTATCCAAGGAGGGAGAAGATAGTCGATGGAAGTGCTAACACACACTCATAACTAGGCTTGAATGTTGAATGATGGAAACTTGAGAGGAACTTCAAGCGAGCGGTGTATGATCGTCGATCACACGATCCAGGCGTGTTTACTCGTATTATGGTCCAAACAAACCGCATCATGCTGACTTGCAGAATCATATGATGATCTGGATTCTGCATGTCAAGATGGACAACTCCAGTCAGCCTCCTGCTTCATTATCCATCTCATCTAGCTTTACAAATGTCCCCGCCTTCATGTCACAATCGTCATTGCACGACTCCATCCATTCCGATCCAAATTCACCAGAAGCGCTAAAGCAGAATGTCCAGATTGCGCTCGAACACGTTGCAAGAATTCAATCACTGGCGCGTAGCTGCATGCACGGCATGTAAGATTTTCCACGCCCGCATCACGCTTCTACGATATTCAATGAATACTAGACAAAACGCGTATCAAGCAGGAAACAACCCAGCACATACAGCAGGCATGTAATCTCTACTTTATATTATAAATTGTATTTTAAGTTTCCGCTTTCTAGCTGAGCGGGTCGCACTTACGCAGGCACTTCGTTCGCTCGTTGAATTTGTTCGACAAACTGGCATAGGCGCATACCCCTTACCGCCCGAGTCTCAAAGTGCATCATCACCTCCCACACAGCAGCAACTCGTTGATAGCATTGCTCGCGAGGTGCAAGTGCTATATGAGCGCTTCAAACGCATCCAAGAGAGCAGTAACGTTGCTGCAAATTTACTTGGTGCCGCTGATACCGTCTCTCGTGCACGATAATCATCAGTATCAATTCTATTGAATTTTATGATACTAGGCCAATCAAGGTATCACAGTGCGCAGGCTAACCAGCTCAGCATACACATTTGAACTAGTTCCTGTGCACATTGCTCGTTCTTGATTAAGCCGGTCGGTCCAGAAGATTGCTCTTTCTTGCCCAATAATTTATCCTTTTCGGCGTGTGCTGTCTGGGTAATTGATAACATACTGCCAACTATTCGGGCAGCACGCGGAAAGGAGACTTGATAAGAAACATTCTGATAGTATGGGAGGTGGGAAACAGTGGAGTCCACCAGATACCATACATCAGACTGAATCCAGCTTGCTGTGGTATCTGTTGGACTCCACCACGGGCAAGAATAGAGTAAAAGGGCGAAAGGGCGATCCACCGAACACGCTGACACAACTTGATGGGGACCGTGAAGCCTTCATTTTCTATCTGGAGAATGATCAACACCTTCGCTAGTAAACGGCAATAGTGCAGGAAATATAGAAACACGGACTCACTTTCCAGCAACCAAGGATATCGATATTGAGTAGTAATGAACATACCATTGCCATGAGACCTGACACTACGATAGTTCCTGTCTGGAGCCCTGTCAAGGAGTTCGGTAACTTCTTCATATCCAGGGAACCAGTGTGGTCTCCGGTAAAATGCGATAATGCACATCAAGAAAGCTGTCTCACGTGGACACCGGGGATCAAGGAAGGAAGGAACTCGTCTGGATGCAACTGCTCCATCACCCAGCAACAGGAGGGTGTACCCGGATTGGTTACAACACGATAATTTACACCACTGTACCCTTAATACCTGTACGGCGTAGCGATACGAGACGGGAAGTACACTGGCAGGTATGTAGGAGATATCGTTAGTAATGCACAGCTACAGCTACAGCTACAATATCTCTAGTGTTCTAACATCAATCAAGTTGTGAATGGAAGCAGGATCTTGGACTTGTGCGATGATGTGGTTATCTGACGCGATTCTCTTGTATTCTCCGCCCCACTGCTGCGCTAGCAAAAATGCGCTGAAATGCTGCCCAAGGCGAACGATCAATCGCAATGCTCGCGAATGAGACTCTGAATCAACGGGCCCATATTCTGTAGGAGACCTGGGCGGGCTCCAATCTTCCACGCTCTGTATATTGCTTGCAAAGTCGGGCAGCTCGAGAAGAGAACGATCCCAAGGACGGACAAGCAAGAATTGCTGGCGAATGGGTCTCATACGGGAGAACTGAATCAACCTGTCTTCCGTGGTGATCAGCAGTTCATTAAGCCCGTCGGTCTTTACTTCATACGTGATCTCCTGGTCATGACCTGCTCGCCGCCTGATTTCTGTGACAGGGAATATGATACAAGGGATATGCAGTCGGCAGTTCGCGAAACGTGGGGCACGCAAGTTGGAAAGCTGGGCATAAAGTTTCGAAGCTAAATCCACAGCCATGGAATTCCGCAACGAGGAGACTGATATTTGAATCTCATGGTCCGACGGAGATGGAAGCGTGTATGGCGGAGCTCCGTACGACGAGATTTCTGCTGGGAGACAGCTGTTGAAGTCGGAAGGTTTTCCGACCCAGTCCAAGGCACTAATGTCGCCCGACCGGGCCACGATCTCTTGTAGAAGCCGCCCGAGCGCGTTTTGCTTCTTCTCGCCGTAAATTACAGGTAGGTGGACGCCGAAGATGCCGAACAACGAATATGCAACATCTTCCTGCAATGTGGTGATACGCATCGACGCCCAATGGAGTTTCTCTCGGGCACCTCTCATCCCTGGGCGGAAGGAAATAAGAGCTTGTGGATCGATGCCTGTCGCGTATTCCAACTCCTGCATGATCGCGATGGACTCCTTGTGGTTGGGAGAAAGATCATTGAGATACGGGGTCCAGTTGTTCTGATAAAAGAGGACAATTTTGGGAGCCAGGAATTCTTGAAACGTCCACCCTCGCCTGTTCCAAACACTATTTGTCAGCGCGCCGGGTTTAGACGAAGGTAGGACATCTGATAGATGGACGATCGTAAGCGCCGAGTGGCGATACCAATCAAACATCGAATTAACTGATTCTTGGACTTCAACATTATTATTCTTGTCGATACAGCATGTGTCGCTCCACGCCCAGCGATACCCCTTATCGCGAGCAGCATTACAGAAGGACTGCAGCTTCACAAAGCCGTCAACGGGATCCAAATCGTACACATTTTTGTCCTGGATGTCGTGCAACAGCGGCTCTTTCCTTTGCCACCTATGTGATAACATGACATAATGAAAGAACGTCGCCACCACGTCTTGGATGCGTTCCATTCGAAGGTTTGCATGTTTGACAGTTAATGACAAGAGTTCCTTGTACTCCGTGCTGGTTTTGAAGGCATTTATCTGTGCCTCTCGATTGCATAAACGCCCAGTGGTGGTGTTGAGTAGGCGGGGCGGGGCGTCTTGCATTTGAGCGTCAATGACTTTTCGAATATCGTGTTCCGCTTCGGACGGAGAGATGTACTGGTGGCGCAGGTCTGTAGACTCTCAGGTATCTTGACGCATGTGTTATTTGGGGCTTACTTTGTATTTCCGTGTCGCGTGCTTCGTCCAACTCGAAGAGCATGGATTGAAAGGCTTCGATCGCTTCATCATAGCATTGTTCGCCATGAAGTGCTGCATGCTTCAACTGGTATCCAAGGTAAGAATGAGGGTTGAGTTCTATCACCTGCGTACCCAAATAAACTTAGGCTACCTAATGGATAGATGTCATCGCACCTTCCGCGCATCGAGCAGCGCCTCCTTCCATAGCATTCTCCCTAGCTCCGCCTGACAGCGTTTTGCAAATATGGTGTCGGTTGCACAATCGAGATCGATCGCCGCCGAGTATAGCTCAATAGACTTGTCGAAGTTGCTGGCAGCAAGGGCAACATCTCCACTGGCAACGAGATCAGGATCTCCATTTGCAGCATAGACTGCCCTGCATTCTTGCTTGAAGGCTGCGTGAAATGCAGTGAGGATGGTAGCCTCGCGAAATGACTGTGACTGAAGACTTGCCCGTGCACCACTCACGACAGCTGGCCTTCGTAGATTCATCGCTCATATCCATCATCCATCGATATGATTCGAGGGCCTCTCCAAGTCTATCTGCATAAAGGAGTGCACGGCACCGTTTCTGGTGTGCAGTTTGCCACAATACCTTGAGGTCCCACCCGAAAAGCTGCACAAAGTGAACAGTTTGATGGGAAAACATTTCGGCAAATCACTCAACGTACCACCACAAAGACATCATAATTAGGATGAATTATCAATTTAGATGAGAGAGCGTTAGTAGCGACAGCAGCATTGAAGTGGTCAGCAGCTTCACAGTAACGTGCGTCATCCAAGGCATTAATTCCAAGTTGGACACGTAGATATGACTGATGCGCAACGTTTAGAAAACTTGGTCGAACCTGACAGGTCGTGCATGATACTTACTTCTACGACACAACAGGCAAGAGTATCAAAATCAGGACAAGCGGCAGCTAGCTCTTGGACGCGCAACAATGCATCGTCATGTTCATTTGCATTGAACAGAGCAACAGCCTGAAAAGCGTAATGAAACAGTGGGTGTATGAGAAAATTAAGCCCACCTTAATTAGAAGGAGAAGATGGCTAGTCTTTAAATCTCCGTCCGTGAACATGAAGGCGATGTCGAATGCTTTCATCGCATCCCGAAGCTGCATCGTCCCGCAGAGGGCGATTCCCTTGGAGATATAGCCTGTCAAGGAGGGCTGAATACTGATAGACTGCATCACCGAGTTAGCTTACGCTAAGTGAGGTCACGATGCATCAGTGTATCTCACCCTAAGTGCATCCTGAAGCGCATCGTTCCAGCTGGATTTTCGCGCTGCAATAAATGAGCGATTGGCATAGAAATTGTGATCGTTTTCATCAGTGCCGATATCTTGTGTCAACAGTTCCTTAGCGTTAGCCAAGTCCCCAGTTATGAACGCATCCCGGACTGTTGTGCTCATAGCGAGGATCTGCATGAAGTTCGCATTGCGTTCTAAGAGTCCAGGGAAGAAACATGCCTTGTAATCCAGGTCTTGAGCCTTGGCATGAAGATTATGTAAGTAAGATGGGGAAGGGACAGGAATCAATGGAAAATTACCTTGCTTGCCGCCTGTTCCTCCGAAGCATCCTCCGGCAAAGCGTCCTGGGCGAAATGAGATGACGACAGCTTGAGAGATGAAAGGTGGCCTGCCTCTGATACCTCTTCCTTTGGAGTCTCCTCCAGTAAAGACCCCTCGGGCACTGCCCACTCTGTGACCATTCTATTTGCGCCTGCGCTGAGGATGTGGTTGCTATATGTAGAGAAGTTGACACAGTACACTTCGTCGGAGTCCTTAAATATTGCAATGCTTCGTTGATCTGAGAACCGCCAGAGCCGCACCTGATTATCATAAGATGCGGAGGCGATAAGGGTGGCAGCAGAATTGATGGCGATGGCAGAAATAGAGTCGGCATGACCACTCCAAGGATCACCGACCTGCTTCCATGTCGATGTATCCCACTCCCGTATGGTGGGATCTGCATTAGAGCCCGCTGAGAGAAGGCGTGTGCCATCAGGAGTCCAAGCAAGTGAAAAGTTCCATGCCGAATTGATTGCAGCGTGAGCCTTGAAATTCGTGATACGTTCCCTTGTGCATGGATTCCATATTTGGATATCCTTGTCTGTTGCAATGGCCAGGAGTTCACCAGAAGACGAATACCGAAGACAGTTGACTTCATCACCACAATTGATTGGATTTCCTTGCACCTGCCAAGTTTCCGTGCACCACAGCTCCGTCGTTTTGTCCCAAGATCCAGTAGCCAGCACTGTGCCATCTGGAGAGAAGGCCACCGAGCAAATTTGTTTACTGTGGACTTTGACAGCTTGGATGAGACAGTTTCCACTGTCTCCATGCCAGACGATGAGCTCTCCGCTTGTATCGCCGCTCGCTATCAATCGCCCGTCTCCTGATACCGCCACTGAACGCACCCAGCCGCGATGCCCCTCCATTTTCTTCAACACAACTCCGTTTCTCATGTCCCACAGACTAAGTGTCTTGTCGTACGAACATGTTACTATCCGGCGTCCATCAGGGAGAAATGCGAGTGCGAGCACGCTGTCTTTATGATCTTTAAATGTTCGATTGGGTGTGGTAATTCGAATGATAGGCAGCGATGCTCCCGCCATTCTTGTGGAAGCCTGGGTAGATGGCCTTGCACTGCGACTGAGAGGTGGACGTCTTGCTGTGAGCTTTTCGTGCTGTTTGAAGTGCTTCTAAGTTCCCAGCCCTGCCTCGTGACTTGTTACTACATAGCGCTATTCGCCCTAGTATCAAAAATAGTCTCCCGTAGGCAGACCAACCTGATAGAACTTGAAGGAATACAGTCGTTCTTTCTTTATGTATGAACAAGTCGATCTCGCGGATTTTGCATTCCGCAAGAATGAGCCTCGCCGTCGAGAGATCCATTGTCGCTGTTTGGTGGTTGATCACTTTACGAGCGCTCCCAACAGCATCTTTTGTGAGATACACAATTCTTTGTGCATCATTTAACATCCGGGTGTGATTAGCACGCCCGAAATCTTGCAACAGCTCGTCTATGGTCGATGGTCGGGGAATTACAATAACTCATCTTCAATGCCAGGTGGCCATTGACGACCCCAACAGATAGCCATGCACACGGAAGGCCATTGATATCGATGGATAGAAGATAAGAGTCTTTCTGCCAATCGTGAGGGTCGTCACCGTCCACCTCAATTCGGGGAATCGCACACCCGCGATGCCTGAAATAGGGTGCGAAAAATGATCTTCGCATCCTGACGCAGATTTGAGCGCCAGATAACCTGACTGATACTGGCCAGGGCGGAACCCCAGAAATTGAGTTACCCAAATTTCGGAATTGCGCTGCATTGTCGCAGTGACAGCAAACACAGGTACGTAGTTCTCGAGTCGTGCTCGCAGTGCGCACCCACACTAGCTTGATACACTGGCTTGGAGTGTAGTCCCCACGAATCCAGAAGGTGAGCTTCATCTACCACCATCAAAGCGAGGCGGTTAATATTTTTTGCCAGGTAGTCCAAAACCATACGGAAGCGGGAAGAACACAGCTGCTCGCGCCGTAGTCATTCTTGCATGATTCATTAACAGTGCCTACAGTATGTCGGATAAGCACACCCCCCTGTCATGCTTTGAAACATGGCTGTGGGAGAGCAGAGCTTGACCCCCGCCTAGTCATGCTTGAAACATGGCCGCGGGAGAGGGCAGTTCGACTCCCACGCCTAAGAAACCCTTTGTGATAAGCTCAGCCAATTTGTTTTTTTATATCGAATTATCATAGTTACATTTGCAGCACTGATATCTCTCTGGTAGTATATCGGATAAATACACCCGCCTGTAATGCTTGAAAGATGGCAGGCTGTGGGAGAGCAGGGTTCCACTCCCCGCTTAGTCATGCTTGAAACATGGCCGCGGGACTCGAGGGTCGACACCCTGCCTAAGAAACTTTTTTGATAAGCTCAGCCAAAATTTTTTGTCACGGTGTCGAAATCATCGCACTAGTATCTTGCCGGGCAACAGTGTCAGCTACTAGGTACACTATCGTTACTCCTCCCCTTGGATATGGACCGAATGGCTACGCCACTCACCGAAGTGGGATTTCACATCCAGGAAGGCTCAGACGTTGCCTCGGTATGACGCCGGGGACGACGTCGAGCGACTCAAGGAATTGTCCAAACCCTTGCTAATACACTTCTATGATCTGTATACCACCGTATTGTCATCAAGAGAAGATCCGCTATCAAGACAACCCGAAAACCCAACTACCAAAACTCCAAACTTCCCTGACTCGCAATGCTAAGTGTCGGCCAGT
>Ga0153975_1000151_pt1 | contig 19921 bp, 23 predicted proteins | sample TSGA059MetaG_FD_104694 | JGI IMG/M metagenome (GOLD analysis project Ga0153975, IMG submission 104694) | Attine ant fungus gardens microbial communities from Georgia, USA - TSGA059 MetaG | ecosystem: Host-associated > Fungi > Mycelium > Unclassified | place: USA: Georgia, Yuchi Wildlife... | reverse complement strand
GTTGAAGTCAGCATTGCAGCCAAGACGCGGCAAGCTACGTATTGGCATTGTGTTATTCCAATCCCCGGCAGGAATATTGACTATTTACCATAAGTGAATTAGTATCCGGGAAACTTTGGATATAGTCATGACGGACGGCCGGCACCGGATTTCGGAGGAGTAATATGTCGTTAGTGCCATGTTTGGTATATTGCTGCCGACACAAGAGCGCTTTGTTCCCATCACTTGACACTGTCCGCAATCGGTGTTGATGCTATAAGGGCTAACCGATGCATTGCTGGCCATCCCGATGCCCTCGATCTCGTTTTCCTTATTCCAAATGGTCGAAATGACGTGGTGTCAACTTGTAGGACAAGGGATTCATGCGCATCCTCTATCACCTGCTGAAGCAGGGGGTGATAGTCGTCAATCATCTGTCAGAAGTTAATTGATGATGTTTTTTGAGAAGACATTGGATCGGCGTCTTTCATACGCGATGTACTAGACTACAAGAGCAGGTCAATTATCAACGAAGGTCGCACTCAAGTCAATCTCTCTCTAATCCGTGTCCTCACTCAGAAGCCTTTGTCTATCTTTGAAAAGCAACCAGCTCAATGTTTTATCATCACGAACGGGACTAAATGATTGGATCCCGCAATTCTCTGCCCTACTAAAACAATACCATGTTTGCTGAACTCATCCATTACCTGCACAGGTTGCGGACCAGTGGCCGCCATGTGCTCAAATTTCAATATCGATAATAAAAATTGTCTAGTGCTGGAATATCCTCAAATAAGCTTCATGAAAAGCTGGTAGTTGGCAGTCCTTATTCCATACTTATTCTTTAAAAATTTATCTTGATATTTTTCAGGCGCAAATTAACTTGCATGGAATTATTTTACGAAGGCTTTAAATCCAAAGAAGAACAAGATCTATGAATCGAAGACGATAAGGAAACCCCTGGGCTTTCCAATCTGACTGAGGAGCATAAGTCTGTTGAGCCTAGTGCCATTGCGACGGCAAAGTGGCGGCATATCTTGGGTATGGTGTCATGTTTGGTGGATTCAGATTACGGGCTTTTTGTCGGATGTGTTGTTTCTTAGACTTATTTCGTCGGTGGATAATTGTATGTCTTGGCAACACTTGTGAGCGTTTGAAGTTGAATGAGTTGTACAATAACGATAGGGTTCGTACAAGACACAATCAGTGATGGATACAGTACCAGAGTTCATACACCAGATAACTTGTGCTCTCGTGACTGGATTCTTCTTGGGTGAATTGAAAAAAATATTTTTAGTATGACGAACCCTTGTACAGCAGTATAAAACATGAAATAACTTAGACCTTGTCATCCGACTTTTCTGCATCCGTAACTGGAGTTTTCATATTCTGGACTCGTTTTCTGACCTCCCCTCGTCTAAGGTGTCCGATCTCCTGAGCATCATTCCTCGCCTTGGTTAAATTAGCCAATGCATCTCGATGTGTTCTCTCAAGACGAAACGGAAAAAGGAAGAAACTGGGATACAGTCCTCCCAATAGCACAATAACTCCCAAACCAACCATCAACCGTTCCCGAGGTCCACCCGCTGATTTGGCCCATTCATCTCGTTCATGCTGCCGTTGCTCGTCTTTCATAGCTTGTCTTCGCTGTTTCAGATATTGTGCGTTCTGTGAGGTACGACGTCTACGGTGAATTTCGGCCATGTATGGATCAAAACCTCCTGTCGCATTTGTTCGACGAGAAGGGTTTTGCAAAATGCTATAGGCAGAGCAGATGGCTTGGAAACGAGTGTTTCGCTCATGAGGGCATGATGTGTGTGTTCGTGCGCAAGGTGAGTCGGGATGGTGTTGTCGGACAAGTTCATAATCTGAGACCATCGGTTGTCAAGTTTAATAGATATATGAGCTGAAGACTGACATCGAGATTTCACATCGGCTGACGATGCACCTATCGGCAGATGGAAAATCTCTAGAGGAGTGGGCCTAGGAGCCTTTGGAAAGGGATAGAATTGAGAATCTGGGTTTTTGGCTGTTGCTGAGTAGTCAATGTCTGATAATGTTGTTGCGCGGCGCCTCAACATGGACACAAGAGATGGACGAAGCAGATATTGCTCAGAGGTGCATAAACAGTGAGAATGAAATAACATGGATGAAAGTATTTAAGGAGAGGCGTATTTGAATTAAGTGGAGCCAGACAATAAGAAGGTAGCTCTAACATAATACGGTAAAAATTTACTTTTTTCAAGTTACCTTGTCTACAAATTTTGGAAATTGGTTTGTTCGAAAACGAAGCGCTCGTTCGGTACCCCAACTCAATTGCCCTCCACCATGCCCCCCAAAAAGGCCAGGCTTAACAGTCAGAAGACCAGAGCTGCTAAAAGCTCGGCACGGAAGCCTACTCTAGGCAATGACACCACCGTCGACGGGTATGTCCCTGCCAGTTTTAGACACAATGGTTATGCATGGCACTCATTGATCTACTCATCTATTGTTTCTCTCTGCAGATCGAGTCCTGCACCACCCATGACCCCCAGCTCTTCATCTGCAGGGTCCACTGACGTTGAGAACCCATCGATATCTCCTCCTCAGACAGACCCTCCTGCCCCGGAACAGGAAGATCCAGTCGCGGCCGCAGAAAAGGTCAAGGAACAAGGGAATGTTGCCTTCAAAGCCGGGCGATATGGCATGGCTATCGACCTTTATACTGAGGCCATGAGTAAGCACACGACTGTGTTGATCGCTTAAACTTCAATAAAATTACAGAACTCAATCCCACCGAACCAGCCTACCTAACAAACCGTGCAGCGGCGTACATGGGCATTAAACGATTTCGACCAGCTCTCGAAGACTGCCAGCATGCAGCTACCCTCCAGTCCTTCTCTTCTTCAAAAACCCTCCTCCGTCTCGCCCGCTGTCAGTTTGCTCTCGGATCACTAATAGGTGCTTCATCTACAATTAAAGACATTCTCGCCGTAGAACCCTTCAACACGCCGGCCCTTCAACTTCGCGACAAGGTCAAGTCTCTTGAGAGACACATTATAAATTTCGAGGCTGCGAGAGGAAAGAAGGATTGGGGACTTGCAAGACTTGCCCTGGACAAGTGTGTTCAAGCGATTGAGGGAGAGGGTGGGGAGATTCCCGAGGAGTGGAGAATAAAGAAGGCAGAACTTGAGTTGGCGAGAGGGAATTGGGAGGGTGCTAGTATGGCTGCAAAGTCCGTTGATTTTTTTTGCAAGTTTTGCTCGTCTTTTGAAATTTTCAATTATTTTTACAGTGACGCCCTCCGGATGAACTCCAACTCGCCTGATATCCATGTTTTACGCGGACGTATCCAATTCATAGAAGGTAGATTCGAACATGCCAAAATACACACACAAGAGGCTCTCCGACTCGATCCCTCTTGTGAACCCGCGCGGAAGCTACGGAAACGTATAAAAGACGTGGAAAAGCTGAAAGAAGAAGGCAATGCGGCTTTCAAGTCGAGTGAACTCAGAGAAGCAGTGGACAAGTATACCCAAGCACTGGAGGTTCGTGTTTTCTTGTCACTTTAGACCCTTTCCTCACATACGTACTATGATTATGTGTAGTTGGTTGGTGAGTCGGAAGAGGAAGGGAAAGGTGGACAGATCCGCGCAACTCTACTCTCTAATCGCGCAACAACGCTTCTCAAGGTTTCTTTTCTTTTCGCCCCCACTCGACCACTAACACCTACTTGACCTTATCAGCTCTCCAATCACAAAGAAGCACGTTCAGATACCGATGTTTCCCTCCTCCTTTGCCCCAACTCATTCAAATGCTTACGCACACGCGCCCGATGCAATTTCCAACTCGAATCCTTCGATGCTTCTGTAGCTGATTTCAAATCCTCGATCCAGCAAGCGCAAACTGAAGACGGCGCCACAGATAGTGATATCCGTGGGTTGAGGGCGGAACTGAAAAAGGCAGAAGCGGCATTGAAGAGGAGCAAGACAAAAGATTATTATAAGATATTGGGTGTACCTAGAGATTGTGGGGATGCAGATATCAAGAAGGCTTATAGACGGGAGAGTTTGAAGCATCATCCTGATAAGGTGAGTAGTAAGCCAATGACCACGCGGAGACATGAATATTTCGAATACAGGGTGGCGAGGAAGAGAAATTCAAACTCGTAGCTGAAGCTTATGCAGTTCTGTCCGATTCACAGCGTCGTGCGAGGTACGACATGGGTGAAGATGAAGACGGGATGAACGGTGGAATGAGCGGAATGGGAGGGAATGGATTTGGCCATGTTGATTTAACGGAGCTGTTTTCTCAGTTTCATGGAGGAGGAGGGGGTGGGTTTAGCTCATTTGGTGGTGGTGATGGTGGTAGCAGTGCTGGAGGATTTAGTTCGTTTGGAGGGAGGAAGGGGGGTCGGGGATTCCAATCGCAGGGATTTTCGTTTTGATCTCCATTTGTATAGAGGGAAGGGAAGAGATTATGATATGCCGTATTTTGTTGCGGAATATGGAGAGCAAAGCTTTGTTATCTTGCATCTTGGTCTATTATATACTGAATGTGAGTCTTTGCTTCAAACAAGACTAAACCACTGGAGGCATTTGGGTTCGTTGATCACACTGATCACCCCGTAGGAGGCGTCCTCTCTTTTCTTATTAGTTTTGCTCTGGGTCTCACTCTATTGTCTGGAGTGTAATTCAATGTTCATGAACAATTATTTGATTTTTGATTTTTCCTTTTACTTCTGTATTGTGGTTGATTGAAGCTGAAATAGGGTGATTAGATTGGCCAACAACTGATAGATGATATATCATTCTCTGAGCTACTTCAGCAAGGTCTGATCACCTGATCAAAAATTCAATACAGGTGTATCGAAAATCAAGATATTTTGATCGCTTCGATGGTGTAATTTCAGTGATTGCTAACGCTAACATGCCGCGTGGATGTTGGATGTTGTTTTCATAGATCACAGTGTGATGAGTGACGTTATTATCTGACGGCGTGACAGATGGGGTTGAGTGAATGCTCCGAGAGCCCCACTCTCATCCCGCTCCTCGGCTCCTTATCTATCTACCCACATCCAAAAAAGGAAGTCATTGTCATTCATCAAATATTATCAAGTCTTCACTCGTTTTGGGAATGACGGACCTGAATTTGGCAACGGTTTGATCGACTTCACAAGGACTGTGATGCATGACCCTAAATAACCTCTTTCATGAAATCACCCCCCCCGCCTGCGTGATCCTCGTCGAAGATGCTTAGCACCACGAACAAGGTCTCCTTCTCATGTGTGATGTGTGAAGTTGTATTTCAAAAAATGCACAGAGTCAAGGCCTATTTAATATGCGCAGTTCCAGAAGGACGACTAAAAATTCAGTATATTGATTGTCGCCCTGCCTATTATTCTATTAAACAAAATGTCTCCCTATTATAGCTGCATACATCTCCCTGTGTTCCCGTCGCAGCACTCTGGATACTCATCCCTTTCTGGAGCCCTTTCCCCACCGCCTTCCCAGTTCAAACATTCCTCCCGTTATCGAGTACCTCAATCCATGGCTAAAGCCACCGGACGACCTATCTCCCGACCAGTCTTCTTCGACTATAACGGGTACTTCCATCAAGGAGTCTTCATCGCCGACTTCAGTACTCGTAGTGCAAATGCTTTGACTGAGATGATTGCTGGAAGCAATGATCTCCCTTTGGCAAATACTCCTGTGAAGGAAATTAATCTATGCATCAAGGTAAGGACTGGTTGTGTGATTACCAAGTCAATTTTGTGACGCTCATCTTTTGCTCAGTGGCCGGGTTACGAACATTTGTACTGGTCGTTTAGTACTCCTGCGAGTTCCTCGATGACTCTCGTTCAACTCGGTGCCAGTATTGCTATGCATTTTTGGAGATTCGTCGAAGTTGGTGATGCTCCTTTCACCAATAAAACCAATCCCACTGACCCTGTTTCTAGAAAGCTATGTCATCTACAACCACGTGCAGTCGGTGGAAGATTGGCAATGAGGGTATCAAGTTCGAGAAAATCGTTCTTATTGGCCTCTACAGCATTGGAGGCGATGTCTGGCAGGCAGATATTGCTGTGGACCTTTGAGCTTGTATAGGAAATCGATCAAGATTCTCGCATAAATTATCGTCGTAGTTATTGATTGGATATCGCATCGTTACTCTGCCACGTTCTCCTCACGTTCAATCATCTGTAGCCCTAAATTGTATACTCAATAGTCAAAGGAATAACTCAATGGATTGATGAATTGGAATTGGTTGAGCCTCAGGGAGGCTTTGAGACCCAGCTTGCTTGCAACTAGCTTGGTCCTGCGATATGAAGAGTGCTCGGATACATAGAAGAACGATTTTTATCATGCCAGAATACAAGACCAAGATGCTGCATGTTGGAATTTAGCGAACAATAAGCGAAGACAAGGTGAGAGACATTATTGTCCTTCTGAGCAAATAAAAGATTGATATCATCCACCGCCAACCCAGATCTTAACAACATTGTACTGTTACATTGATAATTCCCCGGCGTCTCACCATGTAATTATCACTGCACTGACCTCAAGAGTATCCATGATCCATCAGAGTGGCAGTGTTTTTGCTTGGTCATGCTTGCCACTCACTACTTGGTCGTCCCCTGTCTAGGCATTTGCCCTTACAAGAGGTACCCGTATGTATGAAATTATTTCTCACATACATAAGATTTTAAATTGACTGTATTTTTTCTAGAAATCGGCCCAATTCTTTCACAGAACGTCTGTGTTGATCCTTTCTAGATAGCGTTCAATCGCGCAATTATACCCTGAGGACACTACAAGATCCTTACCTGACTTCAGTTACTAGAGGTGAGGACTCGCTCTCGCTGCCTGCAGCAATACTGACGAGTTCAGCTATACCAAAATTATGAATCCACCTTCGTATGCTGTAGTTCCATCCAACCAAGAGAATGAAGAAATGCAACATCGTGAAACGGGTCGCCCAGTCACTCATATGCAGACCCTTTACATGCCCATAGAATCACCTCCAACTCCTGCTCCTTCCCCTGGTCCGGTCCCAAATTGTTCCTCGACTTATCCTTTGGGTCTTGCAAGTAATCACCTTCTCAACACACATGACCCTGTACTCAGACGACAGATTCTTGCCTCAATTCTGATGTCATGCTCGCCATCCGAGCTTCTGTTCATCTCAACGACAGTTGCGCCGTTGCTCAAGAGAGACTTCCTCTTTTGGCTGCCCACGGAGCTGTCACTGCACATCCTTAGTTTCATTGACGATCCCACATCACTTGTACGCGCATCCATGGTCAGTAAACGCTGGTACAAACTAATTACAGAGGAATACGTGTGGAGGCGGATGTGTCGAGTGCATGGATATGAAGACTTTGATGAGTGTCCTGTGGCCCGACAAGAAAGGGACGTCTTCCCGGTTTGGAAAGAAGACTTTTCTTATCGCGAACATTATAAAATATCTCACATCACCATGGCAAACTGGCGTAAAGGTGGTCTGCTGCTTCAATCTCATCGTGTCCCCGTTGCCAACCCTGACAATGGAGTCGTTACATCACTAGCATTGGACTCCGATTGGATAGTCATAGGTCTTGCAAGTTCCAAGGTTCATATATTCAGTGCCAAGACTGGTGTCCTCGCACGTACTCTCGTAGGGCATGAAACAGGTGTCTGGGCTGTTTGTTTAGTTTCGAGAGGTGGTTACCCTGTCCGGCCCCCTCGAGACGATGATGTTCGAAAAAAGCGGAAAGGCGATGTGGAATCCCTTGGTTTTGGTATCGACAGATTGAATATCTCTCAAAACCAGGAACAGTATATTTCGCCTATGTTGAGGACGGCTTTGGGGCTTGACGAAGATAGCTCTTGTTCCAACAACGCTTGGAAGGACCAACCCCAATCACAAGTGTTTCCAGGAAAACGAAGTGACAACTTTACATCCCAAGGATGGGGTCAGCCAGATGCACTCGTTGTCAGTGGTGGTTGTGATAAAGTGATCAGAGTATGGGACGTTAAAACTGGGTATGAACAGTAAACTGCCATTTGCGCTAGCAGGGGTCACAATTTTCCATTTTCTGCAGGTACTGTGTCTACATTTTGAGCGGACATACATCAACTGTGAGATGTATTCGTGTTCTGCATAACCGACCGATTGCAGTCTCGGGTTCTCGAGATGGGACTGTTCGTGTTTGGGATATTCAACGCGGTCGCGCCTTGCGCATCCTTCAAGGCCATCGACATAGTGTTCGTTGCTTGGATGTTTGCGGAAACAGGGTCGTCAGTGGAAGTTACGATACGACTTGTCGGGTAAGTGATGAATCACTGGCCGTCGTTGACTCCCGTGTGACCCAGTTTTTCTAGCTGTGGGATGTTGACACTGGCCAATGCCTTCATGTTCTCAGAGGTCACTATCACGAGATCTATTCCGTCGCTTTTGACGGAGTTCGGATTGCATCTGGTGGCTTGGATACTACGGTTCGTGTATGGGATGCGAAATCAGGGTGAGCATGATTGATCAGAAGGATCAATCAAATTTTGGGTTGACAGAACTTATCAGGGATTGTGTAGCACTACTTCAAGGTCATACTGCCCTCGTTTGTCAAGTCCAACTCTCTCCTGAGATCCTTGCCACCGGTGGTTCCGATGGGCGCGTAATCACATTTGACCTGTCAAAGTATACGGTGCTGCATCGTATCGCAGCGCACGACTCCTCCGTCACTTCTCTACAGTTTGATCATAACTTCCTAGTCACGGGTGGCAACGATGGTCGTACGAGGATTTACGAGACTGCTACTGGCAACTACATACGGGATCTAACAGATCCGAGTGAAACGGTTTGGAAGGTCGCATATTTGAAGCATACGTGTGCAATCATGTGTAAAAGAGCAGGCCGGACCATTGTTGAGATATGGAATATGAGGCCCAAAGGCCTATAGATTGTCGGAATGTTATGTGTATGGTTCAATGCTTACTTTCTAGATAGTAATGCTAATCTGGCTTATTTATTATACTTTATGGCATCGTCAGAAGTAATTTGCTAGAGTTGTCTTTGCTAGTTGTTTGCTGCTTAGGTAATACCGAAGATGTTGTCTTAATTCATTCTCCTGATCTTGACTACCATCCTCTGGATTATGTCTGTATTCAAGATTGTTCCCACGATTCAACAATATGATTGGGGGAAGACCGGAAAGAAGTCCAAGGTCGCTTTCCTTGCAGCCTCAGGTTCGCCTGGCTTCAAACTTGAAGGACAGGCTCCGTATGCTGAGGTATGTATTACTCTTGGAAACATAAGGATATTCGACACTTTGGAGTTGTAGTTATGGATGGGAACTCATACATCGTCACCCTCAGAACTGACAGAGGGCGGGGGCCTCCTCGCTGATCACCTCAAAGTTCATCCGGAGCTTATCGGCGACCGTATCATCGAGCGATTCGATGCGGCAAGTGGCAATCTCCCCTTCTTGTTCAAAGTCCTTTCTATCGAGAAGGCTTTAAGCATACAATCGCATCCTGACAAACGGACCGCTGAAGCTCTCCACGCTAAACTACCCGAGATCTACAAAGGCGTGTCTATAAGCGACTTTATCGTGGAAGTGTTTTGACTATCATTGAACATCTGTCTTTATCAGACTCCAATCACAAACCAGAGATGGCATTGGCGATCACTCCTTTTCAAGCTCTTTGTGGCTTCCGTCCACTTCCTGAAATCGCCAGGTTTCTTCAGCTAGTACCGGAACTCGCATCGCTCATACCAGCCACTGTCCTTCAGACCTTCCTTTCTGCTGCTTCTTCAAGAAATTTTGGGGAACAGATGGAGAAGGTCGTTCTCAGGAATGTATTTTCTGCTATCATGACTGCTCCAGAGTTGGACTTTAAGCATCAATTGAGACTTTTGGTATCAAGATACAAAGGCGGCGGTGCCAAGACGACTGAAGGAGAGACTCAGGAACTCGTAGACCTTGTTGTTAAGCTCAATCTGCAATTTCCTGATGATATAGGCGTTTTTTGCCCTTTTTTACTTAACTATATCATCTTAAAACCTGGGGAGGCTATATTCCTTGGAGCAGGAGAGCCTCATGCATATCTCTATGGAGGTAATTGGCATATCTGATTTCATCATGTCTGTGCCTGAATAGATGCCTGTTTAGATTGTATCGAGTGTATGGCCAACTCTGACAATGTTATCCGAGCAGGACTTACTCCCAAATTACGTGATGTTCCCAATCTTGTTGCGACACTCACGTACGAATCCTCCAAGGCGTCGAAACACTTTGTCACGCCCCGTCCACTTGGTGCAGACTCCCGATTCAGCACGTTGTATGACCCCCCGATTCCTGAATTTGCGGTCATCAAGATAGATATTCCTGCAGGAGAATTGGAACGACACCTGAAGTTCAATGGTCCCAGTATCACTATCGTAATAGAAGGGAAAGGATCAGTTGACTGGGATGAGGGTGAAACAAACTTGAAGCTCGGAACCGGCGATGTGTTTTACGTTGGAGCTGGGACTGATATCAATTTACGCGCTGATGGGGACAGGCTTGTGCTTTACCGTGCATTTGTTGAAATTCAATAGTAAGTTTGGAAACCGATTTTACCCAATGATCATGAATAGCATCTGAAGAGAAGATTTTGGAATCATGAAGTCATTTCAAAGACGTATTGTTGTAGAAATGAACCACCAGCATGAACAGTACCCTGAGCTACGGGGGATTGTTTCCCCTCATATGCAGATTAGTTCAGTTCTGATGGTTTCCTACTGAGATATCAAAATCGGTAACTCGAGAGAAGAAGCTACTTTTGATTGGGTTTGGAGTCATCATTTCTCTTTTGAGAGTAGACCTACATGCAGTGGTGTTGGCCACTGAAGTTGACATATCTATCGCCTACAAATCTGAAATATAGAGCTGAACTTGATGTATCGAACTAACTCTGTCCTAGCTGATAGCTGTCAAAACCAACCTATAATCAGGATGACTTTGACTGCTAGAAGAACTATGCAGAGTTGCGTGGCTGCTTTCCCACCTCCTTCACCCCTGGAAATACTGACTAAGCAGTTACTGTCATGTCAAACTCACATTTTTCAAAATGCAATAGAAAAGAAAACGAAGAGGAAGGGATTTTTAGTAAATGAGTCAACACCTGGTATATTCTACCTCCGGTGAGCTCCATCCATTAGATGTGCATCTATTCTCTAATCAGGTCTATTTCGACTTCAGGAGTTCCCAGGCTTTCATTCCTTCAACATTTATCACATCTAATTCAAGTAAATTGAATAGAGCTCTAAATGTTCTCCTGATTATAGTATGACTGGATATCATCCTGAGTCATTTTTCTTCAGTGATCTGCTGAGAGTAACAGGTGCTAGAATATTTTCCTGTATGGGACAGCTCAGGATGTCTATACCGTACAGAAAAGTCTAGAACCTTCTCAACAATCAGGGGCAGCACCATTCGAAAGACAGATTACCATAAGAGGAGGTTGTGTGACATACAGAAGGGATGACTCAGCTTGGTTTGTTGTTTAGGTCCATGTGAAGGTCCTTTGTCTCTGTGATTGTGTGAAGGACGATGATTGTCATGCCACGATTCAATGCAAGATCAGGTTATGGCTGAATGATATATATGGGGCTCAATATCACTCCATCATAGACAGCCATTGGCTACTCTAATTAATTGAGAACGATGGTCGGGGACTATCACAGCTTGGTTCATACATACGTCCATCCCTCCCAGCTTTCTACTTACTCTTCTCTTGCGGGTGCTCTGACACCTGCGACGGTGACTTGCCAGTTTTTATCCTCAACCCGCAAACGGGTGCCCCAGACTGCTTGTAAGGGCACCAGTGACCCTGCTTTCTTCCCAATTGGCTTCGACTACTTCTCCCAGGCGAGACAGGGAGTCGCGCTTAGAGACTTTGCTATCAGGAGCCAAAGTGCACTCACTCAGCTTGTCTCTGGTGCTAACGAGCATGTCTTGGCTGGGCTGGAACTCCGCAAAATTGATCTTCGCATTATGGTGATTGTCATTCAAAATGCAATTATAAAGACGTACTCAGGCCGACGCTAGTGGCTTGGCTATGAACACATTGATGGTTCATTCACAATCCATGTCTCGACAGCGATTACAAAGGGACAGCTTGGTTCCATGATCGCAAGACAATTCCGGAAATTCTGCAATGTAAGTCTGAACCATTGCCCATGGCGGTATTGACATTTGTGTCCAGAAAGCTGCCTCCTCTGTAACGGGTGCTCCACACTGGCGTATAGGTCCTGACGCTATCACTTTTGACCAACTCTATCTTGTTGCACTATATAGCTTTGGTGGTGGCATATGCCAAGCAGACATTGCCGTTGATCCAGAACCAGTGCATCAATAAAAATATCTTGTTCTGAATTTTCTAACGTGCTTCCATGTCATTATCATACCCTTTCAAGCAGTCCATCACATTCTGTATTATACAGTGTACAGTGGATACCGGTTACTTGTGTGTATACTTTATTGATCACCAACCTCTTCTATTTGCTGCGCATTCGACCACCATGCTACTGGACCAAGACCTTGCTCTGCAATGGAACACTAGAATTTCAATTAGCAAAGTTGCAAATGGGAACGGAAGAACCCACTATGATGTTGTAAGGAGCTCGTTTTGGCTCTCGCATAATTTGCACCCCTTCAGCCATCTTTGGAGGGCCAGGCTCATCATCGTAGAAATCTTCCGCCTCAACGCGTACTCGGAGCACCTCCCCTTGGTCAATATACATACGTTCGGAGACAGGAGAATCGAGGAGCTGTTGAGACACTGGTGCCTCGGAGTCAGGGAGCCAGAAGTGCGCACGTTCGTTTGGATCGCTAGAAAAAAAGTCTGGTAAGAATGATTTTTTCTTTAATGAACGGTAGGAAGAAACTTTTTTTTACAATGCCGCTGGCTGTGGGAGATACACAGCTGGAATGTACATGTCATCAAAAAATCCCATCGTCACTAGCAAGGTGTGAGTAAAGGGCACAGGACCCTGTATTGTCATGCACGAACATCGGATGCCGTCTTCATCAGAAGATTTGACCTTGGCCACGACGACCTCCGAAATGAAGGGCCGGAAAACGACCATGCGGAACACGACTGCCTTGAAGTTAGTTTAGCCTTAATCCTATTATGAAGACACAAGTAGCGCACCTTGATACCATAAGTATCCGTCTCCGTAGCGAACTTTTCCTTCGCCAACCGTGTTCAGGTCGAAGACAGTAATGCAAAGTCCGATATCATGCAGAACACGGTTAGCGTATTTTTTATTGATCTCGGCAGTTATGGCCTCTTCTGCAGGAATCCCAAATTGCGATGGATGAACTGCTGCTGTATCCTAAAGCCAAGGTTAGGCTGAATCTTGAGGGTGGATAAAATTGTAACGAACCTTGATTATAGCTAGAGAAAACATATCGTTTTGATTTCCCACGTGATGTCCCAAAAAATTCCATATTGCTCCAAACTTTGTTCCTCTCCACCTGGTTGTCTGGCAAATCCTTATCCTTCTCATCAATTCTTCAATAAACCTTAGAGCTATGTCGGGAAATAACGCAGGAACTTCCTCAGCTAGCTTTCTCCCAGCAAAGTCATGGAGACACTTCGTTGCAGGCGGGTATGTACGCTTTTCACGCCTGACAAGTGTTTGAGAGGTCCTGACAAAATGTTCTAGTCTCGGAGGAATGTGCGGTGCAATTGTAACGAGCCCATTTGACGTGGTGAAAACGCGTCTTCAGTCGAGCCTGTTCCGTGAGGGCCATGCAACACTAGGCCTCATGACTAATGGTTCAGGTGGCGCTGTGTTACACGGTCCCAGACATGGCGGTCTGCTGTGGAATTTTGTGGAAACAGGTCACATCCTACGGTGGGTATGTCTCATTTACGCTCCTCAATCTTCTAACTCGTTTCTGCAGTGACATTTACCGAGATGAATCTCCCCGCGCGCTATTCAAAGGTCTTGGGCCGACGCTAATTGGTGTCATTCCAGCGCGTTCAATCAATTTCTTTACCTACGGCAATGGAAAAGTTGTCATTGCCAATGCATTCAATGATGGCCGTGAAAACTCTTTTGTTCATCTCTCTGCAGCGGCGCTTGCTGGTATCGTCACCGGGACGGCCACTAACCCTATATGGGTTGTCAAAACTCGAATGCAACTATCCGCATCCCAGCTAGTTGACGGCATCCCACTGGCTCGTCGGAGTGGTATCGGTGGAAGCTGGTTATGCATTCAAAAGATCTTCCGAGAGGAGGGGATCAAAGGGTTCTACAAGGGGTTGACCGCGAGCTATCTTGGAGTGACAGAAGGGACGATTCAGTGGGTGCTATACGAGAGACTGAAGAAAATGACTGCAAATTCAGAAAGAAAAGGCGGTTCAACAGAGTGGCTAGGTATGCTTGGCAGTGCAGGCACTGCTAAGTGTGTTGCGAGTCTAGTTTCATATCCTCATGAGGTTTGTCTGTGATTCTTTCTATATCTCATATAATCTCACATCATTCGCGCAGGTTCTCCGAACACGTCTTCGAGAACCATGTGTGAACGGTGTTATTAAATACACTGGTCTATGGCAGACGTTGAGATTGATCATTGCAGAAGAAGGTATCAGGTCATTATATGGCGGTCTTAGCGCCCACCTGATGCGAGTCGTGCCCAACGCCGCAGTCATGTTCTTCATCTACGAGGGTATCCTCAAGTGGTGAACATCATATGTTCACCACCATTCTGATTCATCCTCAGCCACCTCGTCTCACTCCCTCAGCTGCTATGACATTTCTCGTTCAGACAAAAATCACAGCGCATTTCGAACAGGCAACTTCACTCAACTTTCTATCCTCCAATACTCCAGTTCCTAAAAATCATTCATACACACCTGATGTTGCCCCCTTTCCGCCCTAGATTATATATGTGCTCTCATCTAGTAGAAATTCCCGTACCGGCCTGCCTGTGGAAACAGCTGCTTCTCACAATTCATTTTTAACGCCTTTTGTTCTTACATGTATAATTTTTTGTCTTCCTTTGTTTTATTTCTAGGATTGCTTTTCTGCTCAATTAATACACTTCGGCTTTCGAGCCAGCATTCACGAGCTGTGCAGAATGCGGAATCAATTGCAAAATCGACTCGTTACGCACATATTCGACATAGCTGAGCGCCACAAGGATTATTTTATCATATTTAATTATTGACAAAGTTTTGTCTGGTTATTTGTTATTAAAAAAATTTGCATGAAATGTGGCCAATGTGTATTAAAATGGCCAAAACTAGTAATGGAATATAATAGAGACTAGAGCCCAAATATTAGAGGCAATAATTAAGAAATTATGGCAACAATGCAAATAAGTAATCTAAATCAAAAGAACGCAAGTATTAAAAACGAAGTGAATTTATGTAGCATGTAAGAAGCCAGTGACGGGTGTAAAGGCAATCGGAGCTGAATCAATCAGCTAAAATACGAACAGAAACATAAAGTCATGAGACGTCAAATCATCTAGGTATCAATCGATCCATTTGAGAGTAAACAGGCGGAGGCTGAATCAGTTTTCTTTCATGACTTCATTAATTGGAGTATCATCCTGTCCTTTAGGCCTGAAAATTACTGACTCATCAATTAAACTCGAACCACGGACCAAAGGCGGGCGACTGTCGGGCTTCGAGAACATCACCTTTGGATCGGAGAATATTGATGTATTGTGAGAAAGAGAATTTGGCTTTGTATGTTTGACTGCTTCATCTGGAAGAGCAGGCAAGGGGATGTTTGGTGGTGCTCGAGCTTTAGGTACCGAGGTAAGTCTTCGAGCTGTTCGTCGCGGTCTAGAACATATTCATAAAAATTCGAACCAACAGAAGCAGAAGGATGGACGACCTACCGGGACAAAGTGAAAGAGCCAACACTTCCACTTCGCATTCTGGAAAAAAGATTTTGAGAAGCAACGCTAGAATCGTCACTGCGGTCTGCCGTAGTCGAAAGCCCGTCTGAGCCGAGGTAACCCGAACTTTCATTGCAGCTGTAACCCAAAGAGCCAGTCTGAGGCAAGCGCTGCTGAAATAGAAATGCATGACTGGCGCTCCTTTGTGGTGATTTAATCATATTCATTGGCGATGCGGAATAAGTGAGGCTGGAACGACGTCTTCGGAGATGAGGCCGCTGTGCATTCTGCCTGGTGGAACCCACATATACAGAACGAGACTTTCTACTGTCGGTTGTAGGCATTGGTCCCCGAGCGGAATTGACATCCAACGTAATATCCAAATTCTCAACATCACTATCTTCGTCCATTGAGAGCGGACCATGTGTTACGTCAGGAGACGAAAGAAAACCCGGTGAAGGTGGCGAATGAGTCTTATTATGCGCATGTCTTGACGCTGAAAGGCCAGAAGAAAAAAAATCAGAGTATGTCGTGGACATGGCAGAAGGAAGAAGTAGAGTGCAATTTGAATCTGAATTATAGAAATTAGATAACGCGATTTTGCAAAACTGGGACTCGCCTATGAAACGCCAAAACTGAAAAGAAAAAGTATGAGTGAAAAAACACAAGTACGAGTTGAAAGTGCCAACAACGAGTATAGTCATGTGCACAATCCGGCGGCTTCCGGGACTGGTTGCGTGGCAACTGGACTGGTTAGACTGCAAACTAGTCAGTGCCCTAGTCCTTCGCCTGGTCTTACGGATACCTTGGAGCATCCCAGCCATAGATTACACAGTCAACAGTCAATGATGTCATTCGAAGCACATGATCATCTTGGTATATGTCTACTTATCACATGGATCTACTCTTTGTGCTGATTTACTTTAATTAGGATTCAAACATCGTAACATGTATTGCATATCTTTCAACACCACTACATCTATTCCAGTCCTTTGGAAAAGAAAATTTGTTGAGTCATGACAAATTGTATGTTTGGTGCTCTCATGGTTGTATTCAACATCGTCATTTCATTCTTCGAGGACAGATGAGTAAGTTCAGCATTCGCTCTGGCCATCCGCCCGGATCCCAGTGCTAATGACAGGCAGAATGCCCAAGCTAGCTTACTGCGCGGAGAATGCCTAATAATATCTTCGCCGTCTAGTCCCGAATGTAGAGGACTCCAACTTATCAGGTACCCTCGGAATCGTTCCGGTAATAACGAACCCAGCTCCAAGTCTCGTTAAGCCTTCTCGATCACGAGTTAGGCCGAAATAAGTTAAGCTTCTCACTGGCGCTACGCCGTAACCAGATGTACGTTGTTTCGTCGATGTCTTCACCCCTCAGGTAAAAGCCACAAACAAAGCAATACTTGTTTCCCGTCTCCAGGATAAGATTTCCTGTATGTGGCCCTTGGAGCACTCTGTTTGGACGAGGGCCGGAATCAATGACACTGTGGCTATTCCCGATCCAGGCGTCAGGCAACTTAGACTCTGGCTTGATGAATGAACATTGGCACTTCTCGATCACCGTCCACGTAGATGCTCAAATATAAATTATGAGAATGTACTGCCCCTGTTCGCTTGCTTACTTCCTTCTACCAGCTTCGCTCTGATGCTGGACAAAATTATCCTTCAAAGTTCTTCGAGTACGGACTCTGATACCTCCCTGGAAAAGGGTAGGGTTGAGAAAGCTCGACCCAGCCCACAACATGGATATCAGTAAAATGGCCTTTTTGACACGCTTCAGTGGTAATGACGGCTTGCTAGGTATCATTTTAATTCCCATGACTTGGATAGAGTTCAGCGTCGGCTCAAGCAGCGGCACATTCAGATGTAAGGTCATAAGTGCCATATCACTCTTTCTTTGAGCTTACCCATCCTTTAGGATAGCTGTGGGTCACTACTGCATGAACTTACTACTCATATTAACGCCTTCCAGATTGCTGGTACCATTGGAACAGGTCTCTTTCTCGGATCTGGAGGGGCAATAGCGACAGCGGGTCCTTTGGGTGCATTGATTGCTTACGCGCTCGTCGGAACTGTGGCTTATGCGTATGTGATGCTTCTTTCTCTGAGCTATGCAAAATTTCTAAGATCACAGGCAGGACTCTTTGTTCACTGGGTGAAATGACGACATGGGCGCCCATATCTGGGACATATCCTCACTTTGGTACACATCTATGGTCAGCCATCTTATAGATTCATTCACGTACTCATTATTATAGCCGGTCGTTGGGTGGATCCGGCTCTAGGCTTCGCTGTTGGTTGGGTAGGCTTCTCGTTTACTGGAGACACTGGCTGCTTATCTTCATTCTAGAATCATCTCTATAGCATGGTGTATGTAACCCTTCTTTTTTAGTTTCGTAATCAGTTCCTGACGCACAGTAGGACAACAATTCCTACAGAAATCAGCGCTACAACAATCTTACTCACTTTCTGGGACTCAGACGTACGCCACATAAGTTATCAACCTTGATCATCATGATTACCGACCCTTAATAGCTCAACCACGCTCCTATCTATATTGCAGTGAGTGGCTCCACTCGAGAAGCCCGTACGCATACCAACTCATTGTAGGTGATATGGGTGGTCATCGTTGCAATCAACTTATTTGGTGTCAGGTAAGAACCTATGACAGCTCTAGTCGTGATGTTGACGTTATTCGTGCAGATGGTTTGGAGAAGGTGAATGATTCGGGGCATTTAGTCAAGCAAGGAAAGCTCATTACGGTTGATTAGCCGAGTTTTGTTTTGCCATTATCAAATGTAAGATATCAGAGCTTTAAGAGGTGCCAGGCTCACTCGGGTGATATTTAGTATCTTTGATCATCGCCCTGTTAATTTCGGGCTTGGTAATTGACTTGGGTGGGGGCCCCAATCATGAAAGGATCGGTTTTCGAGTAAGTGATAAGTTGAATACAAACTTGGCTAGCCTTTTATGTCATTCATCAGCATTGGCGCAATCCAGGCGCAATGAACCGTGCTCATTTTGTCAGCGATCTTGACATAGACCGTTTCTTGGCGTGGATAAACATACTCGTACCTGCGGCCTTTGCTTATCAGGGTATGGATGTTGTCGCAATGTGAATCCCATTACATCTCGACCTTACTGTGACTAATTGATGACTTGAAGCGCTGCCTCAGAAACTGAAAACCCTCGCCGCAATATTGAGAAAGCGATTCGACGCGTCTTTTGGCGAATTCTCGTCTTCTACGTGAGTATCATGTACCTGTGATTGCTATCTGAGGTCTGATGTCTACCTAGATTCTGGGTATACTAATGATAGGCATGCTAGTCGCATACAATGATCATTCCTTGCTTCAAAGTGCGCTTCTTGAGGTCCCGGTTTCATGTCACTCATTCGTGTGTGTAGGAACGGGGACCGCAGCACAGTCACCTTTCGTGATCGCTATAGAACGTGCAGGTGTCCGAGGTATATTACTGTCAGACGACATGACAAACTTGATTTTTGATTCTTCTCTTCCAGTTTTTCCCCATATTATCAATGCTTGCGTCTTCTCCAGTGCTTTCTCGTCAGGGAATACTATCCTATTTGGTGCATCGCGACTCTTGTATGGCCTTGCCCTTAGAGGCCAGGCTCCTAAAATTTTCACACGATGCACGAAGGACGGTCTTCCATTTCTTGCTATTCTCGTCTCTGTACGTGGAGCCACTCCAATCTTCTGATTTCTTGCGTGTTGATGAACAAGGCTGTTTTTGGTGTCCTCGCCTTTATGACCGTTTCTCGTGGGAGTGAGACAGTCTTCAAGTGAGCCGTTCTGAACGTCTTAAACGTAAACTCAACCTGCTGGAATCTTCTTTTGCCCAGTTGGTTGATTGGACTCACAACCACGAGCAGTTTTTTCTCGTGGCTCGTAATCAATCTAACGTTTACTCGCTTCCGTGAGGACAACTTGATGAGTTTGATTGAGTACTGACTATTTTCAGGTTCTGGGATGTTGTCCCAAGGGATTGATCCGAAATCAAACAGCTATTATAACCGATTCCAACCTTGGATTGCTTATTGGGCCATGTTCTGGCT
>Ga0153975_1000148_pt1 | contig 20088 bp, 18 predicted proteins | sample TSGA059MetaG_FD_104694 | JGI IMG/M metagenome (GOLD analysis project Ga0153975, IMG submission 104694) | Attine ant fungus gardens microbial communities from Georgia, USA - TSGA059 MetaG | ecosystem: Host-associated > Fungi > Mycelium > Unclassified | place: USA: Georgia, Yuchi Wildlife... | reverse complement strand
GTATCATATTGGGATTCTTGTTTTTAGATTTGGCTAATTATCTGTCATATTAGTAGGGTGGATACGAACCTATATGACGAAGCACTTGATGATTTTGGCAACGACCCGAATGACTTCATGTAAACTTTCGAGTACTACCCAGTCAATTTTCCTTTGGTCATTGTTTATCCGTCATCCACCTTGTATCAAATATCTCCGGGAATAATGAGGGTCCATATGAGCTTGTCATCGATATTGGGGTCTGATTGCCATAGAATCGCCATTTAGATGGAATATCGAAATCAATGGATTGAGTGATATTATAGTCCATGAACCATCCAAACTAGTGCTACAGACACACAGAATGCAATGCCTCACATATGTAAATATAATTCCACCTATGCAGGAACTCCCAGAACAAGGGGTTGATTATGAAAGCGAGGCGAAGCACAGTGCGGTGCACGAATAGGATATAAGGAAGGAAAAACGCAGTGCTTCGAGGAATTAATCAATGAGTGGTAGCTGTCAGAAGCATAAATTAAGTTCAGAAATACCCAGGTTGAAAGCCTAAAATCTTGGTAGGAAGTGATCGCAGGCCTGGGGAGCATCTGACAGACTGGAGACACTGGATATGCTGAGCCATAGAACTACGATGAGTCCCGTATAGGCTATGAGCTGTCTCCATCGTCGATATTTTCGTCTTCGTCCTCAACGGCTTCATCGTCAATTCTTCCCTCTCCACCTTTCCACTGACGTTCCCACAAAGGTTCGCCCTGACACGGAAGGGAGAGCGCGGGATGATCTGAAGGCAATGCTGATCTCGCATGTTCCAACCTTGTGAGTAGAGATGAGCGATCACTAAGAAGCTCATTGATGTATTCGATCGCTGAAAGGATGATTGAGCTACTTGAACCCAGCTGATAGACGCCCATGAAGGGCCAACATAAGAGATAAGGAAGGAATGCGCCACATACTTTTTGAGAGAACAATATTTTCACTTCGTGGGCCAGTCCGCCCGTCAGTTTTGTCTTTCTCTCCATCTCCTGCTGCATCCTTCTTCTTCCGCTTTGATCGCGAAGGTCTAGCAGATGGCCCACTGATCATATTCATGCGAGCGTCTGCCTCTTCTTCCTCCCGAATCGCTTCTCGTAGGGCAGGGACCGTGTCACATAAAGCTTCGTATCCGCGCCTGATATTAGCGCGGCGTTTTTGCTCTGATTGAATATGATTGGCTTTCTTCTGGGAAGGTGATAGCAGTGCCTGTTTCGTTGAACCGGAAGCGATTGCATTGGATGATGATGACGTTGCAGGAGGTGATGGTCTGCGACGCTTTGAGGACCCTGAAGTGACTCTCGATGATGATGATCGTTTTGTGGATGGCCGCTGGTGCTGGTCTAGCCGAACCTGGGTTGGCTGATCAGGAACACTAAAAGGGGATTGTGGAGTTGCAGGTGTAGTTGTATCCGATGTGGGGGCGGAGGTTGCTGTAGGCGAGAGATGGTGTGTATGAAGGTCGGTATGGTAGGGTGAGATAGATAACATGGGCTGCTGCACATGGGCCTTGGTGTTAAGAAAAGGAAATGTCTCGTGCCTTGAGAAAGACATCTGCCGATTAGAGCATGCATTTGGAAAAGTCTGATGCTGTTGCTGCTGTGATAGTTGGTTGGGAAGTCCACAAGGCTGTTGTCCGAGAGTGTCCCAGTAGCCAGAATCAAGAGCCATGAGATCTTTTGTTGCCTTTGCAAGTAATTCCGATGAAGGACCAGATCCGAGAAGGTCGTTTTCTGAAGCAGCATTGGTGCTGTTCAGAAGAGCCCACTCAGAGGGCGACAGATCTGTGTAGTCCAAGGCAGAAAGAAATGACTGGAATGCATGCGACTCTGCGGGGGTGAGGAGACTCATAGGGGGATGCGACAAGAGCAACATGTGATTCTCTCTGTTATATGTTTCTCTTTCCGGTGGCAGTGCTCCGGCCGGCTCAATATTGTAATTCTTCCACCATCATTGGTTGGGGACCAATTACCGGTGCAATATACAACTCCTTCTTGCCGTTCTCTGGTCCGTCTGTGTTTGTTACCCCCTAAAAGATAGTTGTCGAGAGACAGTCTCCCCACATGTACCTCATCAATTCTCCTTTCCTCCACGCGGCCTCTGTTCTAATTCTGCAGTTAGTCGTCAGCAGATATTGGTCAAACCACTTCTCAGGAACTGAAGAGTCATCTCAAAATACCAACCGTACCAACTATTCCCGATGCATTCTCATGGGAGTGGACATCTTGAACTTTGTCCCTGGTGATTGGCCATGATCCCCGAAGATCTCACGGGCTGTGCGTAAGGTGGTATCTTGTCATTGTTATTGTTACGCTCGACTTATCAACGCTCGAGCTTCATGCCATATACCCTAATGTTCAGCCGCGACATCTTGTAAATTTTCTAAACCCTTCTGAGCAAGATCATTGTCGAATAACCTTCCCGAATGAAGGTGGCGCTGTTGTCAGTGCTTGTCTTCCGCATCAATTCACATGATGGATTCGTAGTCTGCTCACTTTACCCATTGACACAACGAACGTGTCTTGGTCTTGTTCGAGAACACATACTTTGAGCATATTCCAACCTCATGAGTTTTACCCCAGCTTGACATCCTGATCATAAAAATTACAAAATCTCTTCGAAGGGCCTATGAAATCACAACTTCAAAGTTCTACCGTCTCTCCTTCACGAAGAAATGCAACCAGACATAACTCATAGTAGTGAAAAAGACGAAAAAGATACCAAGCAACGAGATATTCGGCCACCAGAATGACTAGGCAACAAATATGAGCACCGTGATCATCATACCTGATCTATCATCGAACTTACCTGTGCCCTCAGACCGAATGTTGATAAGATAGTAGCTGCTGGTACATCAAGCTCTACCCCATATTTGACTTCCTTCAATTGCAGGTATCTCAACTCGTTCACAGCGAGAGCCTCAAATGCAGCATGGAAGAAAGAGATAGTATGTAACCACTGGAATGCGACGGGCACAGTTTCGCGGTTGATCAAGAGACCAGTAAACATGAGGCTGTACAGGGAGGTTTTTTTTAGTAAAAATGTGACTCAGATTCCAAATAAACGCACTTGAACAACATGACCAAGGTCCCGACCAGACTAGCCACGCTGATACTATCAAAAGCGATGGAAAGGAGAAGAACGACACTTGCTGTGGTCATATTGAAAAGGACCAAAGTAAGCAAGAATTTCCAAAAGCCGGCAACAGTGGGAACAAGCCCGACAAGCCCATAAACGATACCGCCAAATATCAGAGGCGGAACGAAACGCAAAGGAAAAATATCAAAGAGAATCTGAAATCCTCAAGTCAGCCTTGATGCAAGGTATGTCAATTCAATTCGACCTTCCTTAGAAGAGAAATATGTGAATGTTGAATAATAGCCGTTAGCACTAGTTCAAATGATGAGAACAGAAAACAGCCAATCGACAAAGGATCACGCACCGTTCTCTCATGAACAAGATCCTCTCATTTGCAAACAAGCCCAAACTAGACAGACAAGAGAATCCGAACAGAGCCAGAGTAAAGAAAAACAGGCCTAGGCGATTCTGAAATCCAGCAATATCATTCCTGGAATAGATAAGTCGACAGGTACAAATGAGACTGTAAGGCACATACGTGACACCGCGATAGAATGAACCAGAAATGACTGTAGATACAAAGGATCAGAGCTTTTAAAAGTAAGCTTTGGAAGGGCATCACTCACTAGCGAGAGCAATGGCTGATAAATAATGAGCGGTCAGCAACGCAGGATCACGGTACAAATTCTTGAATGCTCTTCCGCTCAGAATTCTAAACTGGGTAGCCCAAGATACCCTCTTTCGACCTCTCAAAAGGAGAGTTTCCTCAGAGATATCAGACAACTCATCAGCCATTGAAGAATGAACATCTGAGGCAGCCTGTGCACCCTCGATTCTAATGTCTCTAGCGACAGAACTTTCTGCATAAGCTTGGACCAGTGCAGCGAGGCCAGGGGAAATGGGAGTTTCAGATAGCTGGCCATGACCATACGTGCTGACAGCGTTCAGTATCTGCGACGTCTTTTTGCGAAGATATTGGCCAGTGGACGACGTGACGGAAGGTTCTGCGTCCTCAGTTACGGGTGCGTCGGACGTAGTGGAACGGACGGAAATAGGCACAGAATGTGGCACGACAGCGAGAGGAAGACCTTGTTCTTCGTCACCGACCGTTAAACCTAGTTCAGTGGAAAATGAGTCCAGTTGAGGACTATGGCTGCCTTTAGGTTCCATCGTGATTTGCATAGTCAGATCAACTACAAAAGAGTATTAGAACGTAGGTTACAAAAGCAGGAAAGAACATCGTACTCAAGTAATCAGCAATGTTAAAGCCGGCTGGACAAGGATAGCCAATGGACGCGAAATACTCCTGACATTTGGCATATGCACCAGAATACACGAGTTTTCCGGCAGCCAGGACGGTGAGCTGATCAAAAAGAGCAACAATGTTGCTACGGGGTTGGTGAATGGTAAAGATGACTGTGCGATTGTAGTCTCTTGCGAGCGAAACCAAACTTTCAACAACATTGAACGCATTGAACGAATCCAATCCTATTCAAAATCACAAAGGGGTTCCAAAATCGACAACTGATTTGCTCACCGCTCGTGGGTTCATCCAAGAAAAGGATTGAGGGGCCTGTGACGAGTTCACAGGCGATCGATACTCGACGCTTTTCACCACCGGAAATAGAACGTGTGCCTATAAAATCATTTCTCAGGTAATGACAGGATGGATAACCGTCCAGACCGTACCAGTATCACCAATTCTCGAATCTTTGATGCCAAGAATGCCAAGTTCGTTCATAGTCTCTAGTGTCCTAAACTTTTTCGCCTCGAAACTCATGTCCCTGGGCAATCTCAGAAGTGCACTGTACAAGACTGTTTCATAAACAGTCAAAGTGGGCATCAAGGTATCCTCCTGGTCAACAAAACCAGTGACCTTCTGAAACTCTTCATCCTTCACCTCCCGTCCATTCACTAACATCGTACCGCTTACTTCACCACGCTTGTTCCTTCGTGCCAGAATATCGAGGAAAGTCGACTTTCCTGCGCCAGATGCCCCCATAATCGCCATAACCTGACCAGATTTGATGCTGCCAGAAATATTGTCCAGTATAAGACGGTCGTTGAGCTTGTACGACACTCCAGAGAAGTAGAGAGATGCGGGTACATGGCCGGTCATTAATTTCGCTGCTTCCACTTCGGGAAGGCGAATCTTTCCAAAGTCATCTCCTTTTCCAATTCGTCCGGCATACCAGAGAACTGTCCAGAGTACAAAATGAGCCGTTATATAGAGGAATTCTTGGATGTATACCAACCTCCTGATAACACGACTACGATAAAAATGGCGCCGGAAGAGCTGAGTGCAAGCCAACGTGTATTGTTAGGCTTGGGTGGTTTCTAGAAAAACAATAAAAAGAAAAAGAATTATTGAAGGAACAAATGACTCACCACATAGCCTGGAACTTGCGAATAATGAAGGCATTCCCCACCTTGACACTGTAGCGTGATGTAGGTGTCACCAAAAATGCTGTTTATGAGGTCGTTCATGGCTGGCTCTTCGAATTTACAGTCTTTGCCTGACTTGCAGCTGAACTTCGCTGGTCCCTTAATCTCTTGCTTCAGAAAATCTCCAATATCTATGAATGATGTAAATCGCTGACCGAGGATTCGAAAGGAAGAAGCTCACCAACGCTACCAGCTTCACCACATATAAAACGACCAGGCACACAGCTACACTTGACCTTGTCGCAGGCATATGTCGTAATATTAGAATCATACCCCGTTTGCCTTTCCGATCTACAATCTTCCAATCCGCAATAAAAGGACTCAACTTCAGCAGTCCAGAACTGGAAAGAACATGTTGAATCCACTTTATTGCAACTGAAAGTCACTTGAGGTGGACGACCTGGAAGCATATCGAGAATCTTCCTGTCTGTAAGCTGGATCAGTCATCGGAGCTCGCGATCCAGGTAGTATAGGCTCACTAGTGACATTGCACATTTGATGATTGCTGAAGACTGTCTCTCCTCCCATATAACAGGTCATATTCTCAGAGTGTAATTCGTCTTCTGAAGGTGATATGCCCCCCTCGAGAGGAAACCCGATACAAGCATTATCGTTCTGACAAACTAATAGCAAATCAAAAGAAAGTCGTGAGCAGAAGATGTAGACGCACCATTACAATTTATTCCTCCCCACCCATCCTTGCACTTGCAAGATTCGCCCTCTTCCCGTGGCCGCCTATGGTCCCTGTCCGCCAAGGAATCACATTCTGAGAATGATTGACGCAAATATACTTTAAATGAAGACGAAAAACATACGCGGTGTGAGGCAATCAATACCTGCCCATCCTGGTGGGCATTCACATTGTCCATTATATTGATTGCAGCTCCCATATTGGCCACAGGTAAAGGCTGGAAGCATGCAGTTGAAGCAAGGAGGGCATCTACCTGACGAGGGTCAATGCTTTGAATCAGATCAAAATCAGAGATTGCGCTCAGTCTATACACACCAGGCCTTGAATCAACGTTTAATAATTCCTAAGGGAATTACGATTATTATGAGCTGACGGAACCTAGTACCTTGAGTCTCAGTCAACTCACTGGTAATAACGACGCTCCATTATTAGATCTGCGAGAAGTCAGATTATGGCCACGAACTACTGACACCGACGATGTTAGGAGTAAATATAGAGAAATGGGTATGATTCTAAACATTGACGCCATGGGAGACAACGTCAACGGTCAGTAGAGGTGACGTGATAATATAACGTCGCGTGACAGAATCCGGTAATTAGCACATTCGGTGCAAGTTCATGCGCTCGCCTACAAGTCTAGCTCTCGATGCATCTTTCTTCCTACTTGGCTGGTCATATGTTGTCGTAGCTCCTTACACAAAGGTCGAGGAGAGCTTCAATATTCAGGCAATTCACGACCTCCTGACCCATGGTTTTACGCCGGGCAAGTTAAAGAATGTGAGCAGACATCGTACGCGCTGAACTGTATGTTCATGAACAAAAAGTTTGACCACTTCATATTTTCTGGCCCAATACCACGGACATTCCTTGGAGGCACTCTGCTTACTTGCATAGTCCACCCATTTATCAGTATAGCGGCATATCTCAATCTAATATCCTCCAAGGCAGAACTTCAAATAATTGGTTCGGTTGTTCTGTAATACCCTTGAATTGAGCTTATAAGATGCAGTTCGCCTTGCTCTGGCCACGGTTAATGCACTTGGACTTACTTGTTTCCGAAAAGCGGTGTCGAAGCGATTTGGGTATACAACTGCATCATTTTTCGTGCTTCTGACATGTAGCCAATTTCACCTTCCATTTTGGATGGGCAGAACACTACCCAACATGTTTGCATTGCCATTAGGTACCTTAATTATTTTCAGGATTTTTTTCGACTCAATGCTGACATACTTTTCATGGTCTTTAGTGAACGTGGCTCTTTCTTGTTTACTCGACAGCGGCTCGACAAATGTACCCAAAAATTCTTGGAAGTATGCTCTTTGGTTGCTGGCATTTTCGTGCATCGTATTTCGAGTAGAATTGTTGCTTCTCTGGATTCCAGTCACCCTTCAGTTATTCATTGAGGGTCAAGCGTCGCTCTTCTCCCTTTTGGTAACCAACTTCGCTGCAGCAGTTACTGCTTCAGGTGAATCTAGCCCTAATCCTACTTGGGACTGGCTATTTCTGAGAAACCACCAGCTACAACCTTCTTCGTTGATTCTTACTTTTGGCAAAGAAAGCTCTTGCCTGAGCTTTCCTCCTTCATATTCAATGTCATGTATGGCAAGAGTTCTAATTGGGGGGTAAGTTGATTACTGCCCTTCGTAAAGGTGACTCATTATGTAGTTCAGGTTTCCCCATGGCAAGACTACTTCACTGTACACCTTCCCAGATTGCTCATGACGGGCTTTCCCATCGCGTGCATTGGTTTGCTTAGCGACCCTAAAATCTTATCTCTCCTGTTCCCCCACATAGTCTTCATCCTTCTCATCAGCAATCTGGGCCACAAAGAATGGCGATTCATTATATACAGCATCCCTGCTTTCAATGTAGTGGCTGCTCGTGGCTTCAAATACCTGTGCGTCTTTTTGTTTCCTAACTGCACCATCCGCGTATTAAACCAGATCAGCACCTTGAAAGATAAGAAAACTCGTTTCGGCCAAATTTCATTCTTAGTCGCCGCAGGCGCATTAGTCGCCAATGTTGCTATGACCGGTATCCTTGTCCGGATATCCATGGCTAATTATCCAGGTGGTGATGCCATTTTCGCCTTCCATGAACTCATTCCTTCAACAGTATCTGGTCAGTTCTATTTCTATCAAGTTCTTCGTACATTCATGGTGTACATTAGCACCTCCTCATGTCCACATTTGTAACCTTGCCGCTCAATCCGGAGTAACGCTTTTCCAGCACCTACACGCTCCACCCCAACCCTCCCTATTGCTAGGGTCCCACAGCGTCGCTCCATCGCTCCCCTGGACGTACAATAGGACAGAAAACCTTTCTCTTGCAGACATCTCGTCAGCATCGCATTTCACACACATTATTTCTGAGGTGTCTCCTTCCGATCCGGATGTTATCCAAAGTTGGAGACTTTTAAAGGAGATCCCGGCTTTTCACCGTGTCGTATTCAACAAGAATATCTTGTTGGAGCGCCCTCACACGCTTCAGCGCAGGGCCTTTGATATATTTTCCATTGAACAGAAGAATCAGCTGTGGATTTACGAGCGCAACTAGACCAATAGACCAATGACCAAGTTCAGAGTGCTGTATTCTCTCCGGCATTCCATGCCATGTTTACGCATTCTCCCAAACAATATATGGGTCCCACAGCGATGATTCAAGCACATGACTCTAGTCCATTCATTCCTCTATCGGTATCAGAATCATCACGAATATAGGATCTTGTTAAGTCATGCACTGAACTTTCTTGTGTTGTAGCATTAAACACACAAGCAGCAGAACCATGTTCGAAGGATGCTTGGTGAAACCTGCAGCTGGCAGACTGTGAGTCTGCGAGTCTCGGTATGTCTAAACAACGAAGAAGCTTGAATTTGTATTATCTGGAAGTTCGCGGGTCTTGCTGGTTCATGTAATCTACAAAGCCCGAAGCCCAACGCAATGCACGTACACATTGATCCTGTCTATATTTCTTTAATCTTGGATATGTAGACTGAATGATGAATCAATCGATTTGACACACCTCTACCAATCGGTGTAATAGTGACTTCCAAGCACGGCTTCGTAAAATTGTTTTTACAATTTAGAGAAGACAACCAACTACTCAGCAAGGTGAAAGATTAAAGATCGCACAGAAGTGAGTAAGGTCGTTGGAGATCAAAGGTTGAGGTATATTGCTGTAGGTACAATGGGATCATAGGGACTTCTTTGATCGTTGTCCAAAAATACCTGTCCCAACACGAACAATATCAGCTCCATTCTTCAATGCAGTCTCAAAATCACTCGACATCCCCATGCTCAGGAGTAGGCTGCCTGTTGCTTCTTGTCCCCACAGAGTGCCTGCATGTTTTTTGACCAAATATTCTCTGAGAATATCGCGTGTTTCCCGAAGTCTCTCGAAATCCATATTCTCTTCTGTCTCAGAAGCAGCCAAGGATTGCTCCAGAGATCCAATTGTCATCAGTCCCTCAAGATGGAGTCTAGGGCACTCCATAATGACATAGCTGGCGAGCTGGTAGAGTTCCGACGATGCAACGTCAACATTCGGGGAAAGAGGTGCAAGTCCTGATTTATTATCTTCCCCGGAGGTGTTCACCTGTAGTAGAACTCGTAACGGGGTGACGCGATCTGTGGAAATGGCTTTATTCAGGGCAGCGGCAGCCTTTGCTGAAGTGAGAGTTTGAACGCAATATAGATTGGGTATTGCTAGCACATTATTTTCAGATTTCTGCCAACTGTCCAGAGTTGAAAGCCAAACTTACAAGCCAGAGCTTTTGCTTTGTTAGATTGCAGAGTCCCGATGAAATGCCAGCGAATTTCAAGGGGCAACTGAAAATGTAGTCAGATTTATGAAACGATGAAGATGAATGCACCTACAAGTGAGGCTTTTTCAATCAGTTCTTGCACGTAATTCTCACCAAAGTCGAAATGAGAATGTCGGTAGCAACCCAAAACATCGGATGCAGACTTGTATTTCGATACTGCAATCAGTGTTGGCTTCCGACCAGGGCTCGATGCTGTCACGCGTTGACGGATGTCGGTTAATGCCTCCTGAAGCTCTTGATTACGCTCCGATGAGGACTGAAGAGAGTCGCGTGAAGAGCTCATGTATTTTTGTATGTATAGGGATAATGAAAATCTGGGGGTCGACCTTACGAACCCAGGTGCAAAAGCCATCAATTCGTGCACGTTATGTTTTAGACATTAGAGGAAAAACATCCACGTGATCGGTGCGAGAGAGTGACCTGTATTTTTATATACCGCAACAAGCAAACAGGTGACAAGACGGGGTGGATGAGATACTAAGCCGTACACTGCTGACTACACCAAAGCTTTAGGGGGGCGTCTGCCCGAAGTCGGTACAAATTAGGTGTGAATACTGGTGGTGAAATAAACGTGCCCTTTGAGTGGTTGGAATGTGATCAGTGCTCTTGAGTACAGGTAATTTAGCGCTGAGACATGGGGGCCTTAGTCTACAATTACTCAAAGGCTGTGCCTGTTTGACCGCTTTCATCAAATTGACAGACTCAGTATATTTGATTTGGCCTTTAAATCGGGCTTCCACTAAGGGGGAGAGATCAGTGTGGGAAATTGAACCCTGATCGGGTGAGCATCATTAAATGATTACATAGTCATGATCATTATCTGTAACTTGATACTCCTATCTGGCTCATGTCATGACCATCAGCAAATAATGCTTCAGTGCTAACTTTATAACCCCTGAAAAAATTTGTATTTAGTTGATAATTTACCAGAGATTATCAAATCCAAATTAAATTATTGATGACCACAAATCGTGTTTTGACAATCAGACCTTGCTTTCCCACAGGAATTATTTTAATCATATTTGATAATATTGATCCACCAGCACAGTGGATTGGATTTCATCAATGACGGTTACAACTATTTAGAGAATCTCGATTGATGAAAGATGTTTCAATGTTTCTCTGTGATCTTGGTCTCATAGACCAGATTGCTGGAATGGAAGATGAAATTGTCTTAGGCCCAGTAACATAGGGTCAAGCGGATAAATTAGTGACTTCTTGAGCGCTAGGTAAAATCTCTTATAATGGTTCTATTATGCAAATGATGTCCTACCCATCCTTTGTGTCGATCATAGGGAAAAAGGATGCTTTCACTGCTTATTGGCTCTAGAGTAAATGTTACAACTTGACAGCCAGTTGTCAAATTTGAAATGGTCTCCTGCAGAAATTTAAGCTAGGCTAGCATCATTGAGATTATCTGATCTGTTGAAATTATGCAATGTAAATTCAATGTGATGTATCAGAGACTCTCAATGTAGTATCGATCAGTTGATTTCCTTTTCGGGATATAGAAATCTTTAACAGAGGACAGGTTGGAATTGAGGTAGTCTAGCCTTGAGGTTCGGAGTAATGTAGTATGAGGGGCAGAAGCCAAGATGTGAGTATGCAGGGCCTGTCAACTAATTGACCAGCTGTTTAGAGGTTTGTGGGGAGAAAGGTAGTGTGACATCTTGAAATGCAGCTAGTTTGTGTATGATACAAAGGTCTATTTTGGGATAGCTTCTCAAGAAATGTGTTGACAAGTGGGGCCATCTCCTTGTCATGTTTTATGTTCGACAGCATTGTATAGAGCAATATAGAAAGTGCTTGTGATACTAGCCTACTGTACAAGGGGTTAGCTATAAATCTTTGGCAATTACAAAGCATTGATCAACATGAGATAAGAGGCAAGAAAAAATACTGCCATGGGCAGGGGTCGTACAAAATCAGGAAAGAGAGGAAGAGAGCAAGCATAGTAATCAATAATCTCACAAATTCCAAGTTGATAACATTTGGTGGATTAAAATTTCTGTAGACTATAAGGGCCACGATGTTTTGGGAATATAGCCTCGAAGTGGCTCAATTGTACTGTTGGAATGTTTTTGTGTAAAAACTTGGGCTCGGAAATGGAAAGCCTGACGGAAGCAATGCCGTTAACGATCTTTTGGGGCATGTGCTGTGAGAAATCATTTATCACCTGTGTTAAAGATGCTCATAAACCCTTATAAAACCCCCGCACCTATTAAGCCTCACAGATTTCGTTCCATTTCTCAACAATTACCTATCATCTCCTGTGCTTAGTCTCCTTGCTCGAGATTTCTAACACATTAGCCATATGGAAAATTCTGATAATTTTCGAGCAGGAAATCTGTTTAGGTGCGTAGTAATTGTTAGCTTTGACCCATAGACCGTCAAACAGGCTGATCGCTACACTCTCTGCACAGACATGTAGCGAGTGAGATTGACGATGGCGCACATTGGCCTGCTCATGCGATGCGGCCTGCATATCCTGATTTAAGGTGGAATCCAGTATCGGGCATGTTATTGAGCTTCACGGTCACTTGTTATCATTGAGCTGATAGCATATCTTTAGATCTCGAAAGTAACCCCACTACGCAAACGGTATTTAATAGGTTCTCGAGGTCATCTATCTCTTTGGTAGAGCCAGGATCGCCGTTATGTGAGGCTGCGATTTAGGCGCTCAAACAGTTGCTTAACAGCCTTCCCCTACAACAGCTTCTCACAACATCACTCGCTCTCTTCAATCGAGATACCCAAATGGTGTGTGTTGAGAACTCCATCAAATCGGGAACTCATCCACTGTTGTAGTCAGCTCACTGCTTTTTGTACCGCCAAGCTGCAAACAAGAGGGCTCTACTCCTTCATTAGACTCTTCGTCACTGTCAACTCCCCTCACTGGGAAGTCAGCATTCTTACCACTTACTCCTGATCTAGGGATGCAAACTGGTATCTAGGATTTTCAGTCTACCTTTCTTATAACATTGACTCGAGACCTAGGACTACATCTGCGGATGTCTGATCATTGGGATCAATTGAGTCTCCAGTCCCCTGGTCATGTATACCCTGTTGAGAATGGCTTAGCCCCCGATCTAACAGGCTTGAGTCTCAACAGCCCCAATAGCTACGATGAGTTCGGATTTCGGATGGCAGGACACTCTCAGGACCCTCGGCATTCTTCAGTTCTGCTGGGATCGGGTCAGAAACTAGAGAATTCACAATCCAGTGCTGATCTCGACCCGCTTGACCTTGGAAAGCAGCTCCTTGATCTCAGCGGGCAAGGTTCAAGTTTTACCGGATCTACCAATAGCCTGCGGAATGTCGATTACAACATGACAATATTTTCAGCTGGACACATCGACCACAGCACTCCTGCCAAAGAGATTTCAGATGATGCAAGTTGGGGACCAGATCTCTTACTTTCGCCTTTGAACGATATTGGCGGTCTTCCTCTCGAGCACCCGACCATAGAGGAAATTTCTGGGATTGTCATTCAGTCTGCACAATGGTGTCAGACCGCTTCACGCACACCGAATACTTCGCAAGGCATCAGTGATCATCAGCCATCACCACATGTTCATCCTGCTTCCAATTTGTCACCCTACCCTACGCGTGATAGTCAAATTACACATTGCCACAAGTATGAAGATGATTCCAGTAGTTCCGTACGTTCTGCACTGGAGGGCACGCATGTAGAACAATCCAAAATCATCAATCCAAAAGGTGTCTCAAATCGTACACTGGCCGCCGCAATGGCCAACCGTAAACGCGAAGCCAAGTTCCATTGCTACATCTGTGGTGACTCTCAGACTAGCAAGCAGAACATGGAGAGTACGCGCCTCCCTTAATACTTGGTCATTCTGCCTGAAGTTTGTATTATAGACCATATTTCTTCAAGGCATATGCAGCTCAAGAGATTTAAATGCCCTGTTGAAGGATGTTCAGCTAGATATGGACATGCACGTGGCGTGAACCGCCACCTCGACGGTAAACATCCAGGCTCTCGCCAGAAAGGCAGACAGGGTCCCTCTAAGCGCACATAGGGTTTCGGGAATTCTCGGGAAGATAATCCTCCGTTTATGCTGGACACAATTTTCTTTTTCCTTCATATAATATTTTAACATTTTTTTCAAATCGTCAATTTGTTACCACGGCGCTCGTTCGCAGTCTGTGGTTAATATTTTAACATTCCTATTCTCATCTAGCGTAGGACTTGAGTTATTCGCTCCTGATTTGTAATTCTCCAAAGAAGCGCCTGAAATGCGAATTCAGATATGTTCATTTTTAGTCTGGGCTCTTGGCTAATGTTCATCATGATCAGAACTGATCATTCCCGAGTCTTTTTTGACAAAGAAAGAATTTTTTGGTCAAGGGCCATGTGAAGAATTTCAGGGTTGACCAGCACAGCCAGGAATGCGAGACACAGGTTGAAGACAATAGCAGTTTAGTGCGATTCTGGCATTACCAGACAGAAGAAAGAATCGTGTCACACAAACATAACACGATGACACCGGAGTCCTAAATTGAGAATTCTCTCCCCAGCTATCTCGCAGCACCGCCTTGGGTCATGTCCTTCCTTTTGTATCAGCACTTAAATAGCTCTGCTTGTTGTTGTCTGTTCGATACCGTCTTTCCCTGAACCTTGAGTATGTCTCTCGCTGACAACGGTGACTTTCCTATTACCATCTCCGTAGAGGCTCCCTATGAAGATTATCTATACGAGCCTTCCCAGTGAGCTTTGCCTTTGAATGGATTTCTGTCTTTGTGCTCACTTTTGTAGACTAGCATCTGCTATTGAAGATCATCTGTTAGATGGCACTGGTCAATTCGAGGACAGTCTGCTGAGCCCCATATATCCATGTACTCCGCTGTCTTGTGAGTATAATCTTCCCTGGGTAGCAACGTGTCCTAAAGAAAGTAGCTTCGCCATCTTCTCCCGAGAGCTTGTACGCCTTTGATTCAAGTATCGCACACTGTGAGTTTCTTCAGCCCACTAGTTATGCGCCGTCCTCATGTTTATTAGCGCCGTTGGATTCTGCCATGAAATCACCTCTTTCTGCCGTCTCTGAAGACCTTGACGATCCACCTCAGCCTACAGTGGCTCCAAGAGATGTTATGTCAAGTCTTCTCGATACCTTGTGGAGCCTTCCTACTATAGACCAAGAATCGAATGGACATATGGAGCCTCTCTTCGGAACGAGCGTTGAAGATGCGTCTTCCCAAGCCCTTCTTGCTATCGATGGACTCCATCCGTCTATCCCATCATTAAGCACGTTGTTTTCTAAGCAGAACTTAGTAGACCCTGACAGGGAGTGTTCATCTCAATCCTCAACTACCGTCTCTCGCCACTCCGAATCTCCCCATACCGGACTTTCTGCACTATCTCCTTGCTTAGACAGTTCAAATTCTCCATCTCAGTCCTTATCCATCTTGCCTCCACACAAAATACAGTACCACCCCAGACGTAGTTCCGTGTCTTCTGATTCCTCACTTCGGGTCCCAACATCGCCCAATCGCAGTTCACCTCGGCAGCATCCTTATGCACGCCCGACAGCAGACTCTGGATATGCGGCTGCGGCAGAAGCAGCATCGATGACTCTAGAGGAATATATACTCATTGTTGAGGCTCTTCAAGGGGAAGATACATTCAAAGGATGGGATTGGAAGAGCGGTTTGCCTGAGCTCGTCAAGCCTGTCGTAGGATCACCTCAGACTAGGAGGGCTAGTGAAGAACGTCGCATGGACAATGCCACCTTCTATTGTCCGGTCAGAGGATGTGGCTCTACTGTCACCAAGAAACACAATTTAGTCTGTCAGTCAATCAAGTTGATTTCCCGGACAATTGATTAAATCATCCTCTAGATCACTTGAGATCTCACTTTGACCCTGAGCCTGCTTATCGGTGTCACATCTGTCAGAAAGCCATAGGACACTCTGCTTCTCTCAAACGGCATCAAAGAGCACATGGCCCTGAACTGGTTGGTACTACTGAGAGCAAGAAGACGCGCGGAAGGAAGAATTGACGTTCATCTTCTAGCCTTTCTTTCCCTAAATCTCATTTCGTCTTGTCTTACTTTTGCACTCTCATATTCTGCATTCCAGATACCAGATATCCGCGATACTCGTAGCATACGTTTCCTTGCCATAACTATTATCACACGGTCTCATACGTGTGCTAAATTTGCTTTCATGACTATTACTTTACCTGGATTCCATGGAATGGAAACATCTGCATGTCATCATTGTTAACATACCTGTCGAATGAAGCAGTGTGTGATCTGATAGTTCAGAAATTCAGAAGCTCCGGCAACATGGAATCTACAGCTTCTGGTCTTGTAATCTTTGGCCTACCGTGTGCAAATTCGCCTCTTGCAAAGGAGACACCGGCTGAATCGTGCTGCGCAATGCCCCACCATACTCGCATGTGGAGGACATGATGCTAATAGAAGCTGCCCCGCCACAGTAAGTGCTGTTAACCATATATAGGGTGATTATATATCTGTATATTGTTGCATGACAGTTTGATCTGAACACGCGGACGGAAAATTGAGATAGTCATCTGTTTTTATTGATTCCCATTTCCAAATCCCAGATGAGTCGTCTGTTTGGGCTATTCTTATCGATGATTTTTTTCCCACCTTATTCAGCTATACTGTCAGTATTCAAAGCATCCGGGATACTGTGTTCTACATCAGGATCATGATGAATCCCACTTTCTGAGGAAGCAGATGCAGGTCTGAGCTCAGTTGTTGCATCAAGTCCTGGAAGGCACTCAACAAGGTGATATTTTCTGGACAATCGGGCCGTGAAGACCTGCAATGTCCTGGAGTACTGCTCGAGTCGCGAAGGCGTTTGCTACAAGGGGAAACTTATTTGGTCAAGGTAAACGTTAGTTTGATGATCACTATTGGTTGTTGGCTGTCCTTGTTCTACCGGTACAGTCACCATTTGACCTCTTCCATTTCCAACCACGTTATCAGCTATTGCATTGCATGTCTTCGAGCTTAGTAATGGACTATAATTCACTAAGCAGGCCAGGACCGAACCAGCCAAGACTGATCCCGGTTGGTTCAAAGGAATTGATGTTTTTCAGGTGACTCGCAATCAAACCTAGTCGAACCTGGATTAGATCGATTGAGCTCAAGAAAGTGTTGTATTTGACCAGTATTGCGTAACAGCACTCTGAGAGTAGTTTGGAAATTTTTAGGCTAGGCCGTCGAAAAATTGTTCGATTCAGGGTTTGCCATAATCTATCTAATCATCCACTGGAAATCTTTTCATAGCCTACTGAATCGCTGATCCATTGTTGGGGCACATCATTGAGTTTGAGATATTATTTATGGATGGGTACCAAGGGGTCTGGACAAGCTGTGCAGTACAACATTAACCTATTTGCCCACTGTGCTGAAGGTGTCACGATCGAGAGGCAAGCAACAGAAATCGAGTGTTCTATCAATAAGGTCATTTTCTGCGGAAAGAGAATAGCTCACTTCACTGATAGTATGCACTTTTTATGTAGACTGAGATGATCCTGCAGGAGATCATGAGACAGATTGTAAAGTACTAGGACAGGGAGTTGAGACATGATCAAACTGAGCCCCATTAACTTCTACCTAAATTCATCTGCCATCTGCCATCATCGACGTGGAATTCCCCGCTTGGATTCAAAATCTCTGCCTATACGATGAAATATACGAGAGTTGATAATGACAGTCAATGCCCAGACAAATCTAGTCAGTCATTAAGAACTTTTACGTAAGTGACAGTGTTTTCAGGCTTACGGTACTGTAGAGAATTGTGATTCCCGCCGAAGGTCAGAATTTCATGACAGCTAGTCTTCCAGCTCTCACCTTGCCAAATACCGCCATAAATACCTGCACAGAATGAAGAACTACAGCGAGAATTCAGAGATAACCACCTGGCAAGGAGACATATATGTTTACCAAAAAGACAAATGAAGTAGCGGCCTCCATCACGTTTGAAGCGGAAGAGTATGTCCTGGGAACATTGATAAGGGGTTGCGAACGTACTTGTAATGAAGAAGAAAATGTTGAAAATGTCCCAAGCCGTCTGCTGTATATATCAGTACAATTCTGAGCGAAACGATGGCGATATATATTACTAGGACAGAAATTTCCAGAATGAGAGAGGGGATAAATTTTCGACCAGCCATAGATAAACACTGATGAAGGTTCTTTGCAACACCGAAATAGCCTACAAAATCTTCAGTCCAGTTCAAAGAGCGAATGACAGGATGAATCGTCGCACCTGGGACCTCCGAGAGTATGAGGAATGTAGCCGTGATTATCAGTATCGCTACAGATGAGGCCATTAGACCAATAGCATATGTTGCACAACGGGATCGGTCCCAGAGCGATCGTAAGCGATAGATAACCACACCTAAATTTTTACTGTTAGTTATGCTCTGTCACAAACCAATGAGCACACCCTCTGTGCCAACCACTGATGCTTGAAGGAAAAGAGTCAAGATAATGATGTAAGTTTTGCAACTGCAGATGTTGAGTCAATATATGATGATTACTGAGCCTTCTGAGATGCTCACTCCTCTTGGGTCAAGTTAGTACTGAAGCCACCCATAACTTTAGGCAATACGTTCAGAGTCAACATTCACATGAAATCAATGTTTTGATTTACCTGCTGCGGTGTATACTACGAGGGCCTCAGATGTGTGTCTTCCCCATAGGAACATGACTTTGAGCCATGTTCTCTCCCGTAAATTAAACCATATGTCTTCTATTTCTTCGTCAAAATGTATGCATCTGTCATAGAAAAGGACAGAGAGCGCTGCAGCTTTTACAAAATCAGATCATTACAAGAGGAAGATGACGGTAGGAAGAATTTTACCACTGAGATACCTCGCACCCATGATAGGTGATTCAGAAATGTTGGGGTCAACGTTCATTTTGAGATGTCTAGGAGACAGGAAGGTCACGATTTAAAGGCCAAGCAAGGTCTATTGAAGATATGAATCACCGATTTGTTGATGATTTTCAGATCCTTAATTCGGGTTGCATAGACCCTGAGTGATGGAGAAAATTAGAACATGCTTTTTTTTATTACAAGTTTGATGAAAACGGTCAGATGAGACTCTCAGTTCCTGTAAGTGCTGAACTGAAGGTTTGGAGACGAGGTCGGTGAACAGCATCTTTACAACAGCTTTTCAGAGCTATATTTTCTAAGCCATTTGCTATCGATCTGACCCACAGTAAGATGAATTGACTCCTTGGTAGAGTGTCCAGTCCAAAACACAACAGTTGAGCAGAGAGATTGTACCCATGCGCAACTAACAATGGTGGCGGATGACCTTGCAGAAAGTTTATCTGTCGGAACAGAATGCTAAATTTGGAAGTCCGGCATCACTCAACTCAACTGAGAATATCAGAAAATGCCCTTTCGGACTTTCATTGTTCAATGCTATGTCATCTAACAACATTCCATCAGATCCCCTTGTTCCCAAGGAAAATGTGATGATAAGATCTCTGATTTTGAGCTGACTAATAGGGAGCCATGGGTCGGCTCCCACTAGGCGCACAGGTCTGTGCCGCTTAGTCATCCATTAGTCAGAGGATAAGTCTGGTTATATTAGGCCAAATTCAACGCGAAATTCCACACATTTAATTCACCAATGAATTTGACTCGAATAACGCGACCGTGGCCATGGCCTTCCCAACCGACTGCCTCTCTCCTATAACTCTTAAGGGGTTTTTTCCTGAGAGACATTTTGAGTTGCAAGAGGCCTTATTTGTGTCAATTAATCCTTGGGCTAAATCAGAGGTTGATACGAGAGAAAAATGGCTTCTTAACCGTTTTCTATGCACGTGATCAAAGCCCCCAGCCTCCCAATATGCTAGACAAGCGCCAGATTAAGAACAACTATGCAAGGAGTTGTCTAAGGGTTGGACTCTAAATCATTGTCTCGATGAACACTATGCCCATCCTAATGTGGAATTTCGCATTGACTTATTCCATTACTGATGGATGACTAAGCAGGACAGACCTGTG
>Ga0153975_1000146_pt1 | contig 20185 bp, 19 predicted proteins | sample TSGA059MetaG_FD_104694 | JGI IMG/M metagenome (GOLD analysis project Ga0153975, IMG submission 104694) | Attine ant fungus gardens microbial communities from Georgia, USA - TSGA059 MetaG | ecosystem: Host-associated > Fungi > Mycelium > Unclassified | place: USA: Georgia, Yuchi Wildlife... | reverse complement strand
GTCCTACAAGCTGTCTAACAGTTAGAACCGTTTTCACATCTAGTTCCATTAACTTACCGATAGTCAACAGATTTGTGGGGTTTTTCACTATATATTCCACGCAAGGCCGGGCAACGAAACCACTTCCCAACAAAAGTATCTTTTTTTTGCTAGCACAGGAATTCTCGACTTCAGCTGCACTTGCGGCACGCCCAAACAGAGGTCGAATGTCTTTACCCTCGTCCAACAAAAGCTTCGCGAACTCAGGAAGGACGAAGGCAGAGCGATGGATATCCTTGTTGTAGTACCTGGTATTTGTGACCTCACGAATAGGAGTACGCAGATCCCTACCGGCCTCCTTGGCGCACAATATGAATCCGATTTGTCCACTCGGGTAAGTGGGGATGGTGCAATAAGCGTATTCTGTGGTTTGGAAAATTTCACTAGTGAACTTCCTCAAATCCGCGATAAACTCCAAGTGTAACCAAAGGCACTCTGCTTGATTACTGATATATCCACCTGGTGCGAGGGCATCGTAGAGGAGTTGGAAGTAGGCCTTCTGGAAAAGAGCTTCTGCAGGACCTACAGGATCAGAAGAGTCGGTGATGATAACGTCGTAGGTGCCCTTGTTATCAGCGAGGAATCTAAAGCCATCACCGATGTGAACCGTAACACGAGGATCAGAAAGGAGTCCAGACATGTGGGAAAGATATTGTTTAGATACGCGGATAACAGCCTAAAAATATGAATGAGCGCTGGTTTACTGTAATAATATTGTGTCGACCTACCTCATCTATGTCACAAAGAACAACTTGCTCAACAGTGTCATGCTTAAGGACCTCACGAACTACACCACCATCACCGCCCCCGATAACGAGAACCCTCTTTGGGTTGGGATGAGAGGCAAGAGGTAAATGTGCAATCATTTCCTGATAACTATACAACCAGCTTGATACAAAACCATTTGGAGTAGATTATAGACGTACGCAAATTCATCACGTTCAGTACACTGAATGACACCGTCGAGGACCAGAACATTGCCGAAGGTTTCTGATTCAAACACCAGGACATCTTGGTACAAAGATTTTTCAACGTGGAGGATTTTGTTGACCCTGAGAGTCATGGCTTGACCTGGCCATTGAGGAGATATTTCACGATACCAGCCATCTGCATGTCCCTGACATTAATCTGCCGTAGTAAGGTAGGCATGTTCAAATAACATACCGGAGATACTAGTATGCGTCAATGGAGCCATTTTTATTTGCTCGAATGCCTACGATGGTTGTAAGAGACGATTCAAGTCTACCTGCATATCATCGATCGGAAATTTTTCAGTCGTCACGTTATCAGTATTCTGATCACAGCTCAAAACACAAAATCCGTTAAGAAAACACATCGGATGTCAAGAATACACTGCGCTGGTGAATGTGTTTCTTTTTCGTCTAGCGCGTTCCAATAACAATAGCAGTGGCGGGATCATTCTTGTGGTATGACCCTCAACAAATTAGGCATGGCCCTGGACAAATTAGGCATGGCCCTGGACAAATTAGGCACGTCCCAGTAGCAAAGATTTATGATCCAGAGCTATTAATCCAACGTGAGGGTACCGATTCTTATCCATTAGGCTAGTCCATCTATACAATGATGGTAGTTCAGAGAAAGAAAAAAACAGTCTCTGACTGTCGGAAGAAAGTAGCCGTGGACACTTTTTCCCGGCGGCCATTTTCAAATCTAATATATGAGACAGTCTTGATTAAAATTATATCTGCCATCAACTTGCTTTCTTCTCCTAATTATTTGAAACTGAAAGGACATTTTCCCAGGAAAGTCATACGTGAACATCGAAGAAAATGAATCCTGTTGTAATGACCGCGAAGATATCTAGTAAAAATTCGAACTGTTTGAGTATGTGTAGATAGACGATGAAAATGACAGCATCAACATGCAGGGGTGATTAAAGCGTGGTGAAATTCAAACCGCGCTAATTTGTAATCTATATGAATCATTTTTATGAATCTGATACGTGGCACAATTTTCACTGCGCTTTCAAGCCTGACCCAAATGTTGTGCAGGCTCTGATATCCATTCCACCCTGAGTATTCCAAAATGAGCGAACAAAAGATCTCACGGTCAGAAGTCTCATCGAGTCAGACGTCTCGTTGACGTTGACAGATTCTTGAAATTATTCGACTCGCAGTCGTTTCCCCTTTTGGGCTCCAAGGTGAGACGGAAAATTAAAACTCATACCCAATGTCACTATATTTCAGTGATTGGCACGCAGCGGCCGTGCACAAAATCGGACTTTTCGGGTGATGGCAGAATTCTCAGGGGTCAGAAATTGACAATACACGAGGCTACTTGACTAGTAAATAATATTTGCCTAAACTTAAATTCCGCCACTTACCCAAACTCTGAAAGTTCTGTATCCGAAGTGACGATGAGCGATGATATGGGCTCTATCCTTCCCAACATGGAGCCTATCAACTCTGAATCCGCCTCAATCAGCGTCAACGACGGACAAGAAGACCAAGAGTATTCGGGCTTTCCTCCGCTCCCAAAAGCGACTCCGACAGATTATAGCAAACTATTCAAACACAAGTTGAATTCACATAGGCATAAACCTGACTATATTCCCCGCCCTAGAAATGCTTTTCTATCATTTCGCAGCGACCTCATCCAGCAATCGGATTTTTTGATAAACCTTGTCAATGACCACCGCGAGCTCTCAAAGTTCGCAGGTGTCATGTGGCGGAAAATGTCGGATAATCAGAAAAAACCGTGGTTTGAAAAGGCAGAGGAGGAGAGGCGTCACCACTCAAGAATTTATCCGGGGTATCGTTATAGTCCAGCAGTTACAGGTCGTCCCAAGCGTGTATATCAAAAGAAGAAACATTCGCCGTCACTAGAGGAAATTTTGCTCAGACGTCCTTATCAGCAGTTAGAATCATCACACTCTACAACACAAGATGCGGCACCACCACAAGTTTTATCAACCTCGTCGGCATCGGGAAGGCGGTTTTTACCGCCAGTCTCTTGCATTGACCCATCTACTAGCTCGACAAACTTGCAAGGTCCCGTTTTTCCGGGAAATCACGCGTATTATCCTTACGACTATTCCAAATCACAATTAAATCAGGCCCTTTATTCCGGACCGCTGCCTTTGCCCCCCTTGCAGGCTTATGGCAGCGGATATGTCGATGATTCTGGACATTGTCCAGATACAGTTCCTAACGGATATAATCATCTGCAGTTCAGCGCACATCATAATGAAGGGTACTGGCAGAACTCAGTGGTAATTTGAAGTTTCTTGATAGCTCAAATGGGATTGAACTGATTGTACCTACTGCCTAGACAGGACGCGCAGAATATGCAATGGTACCCGGAAACTCCGAGCAGGTTTCAATGAATCTCTCATCTGACAGGCCAGACTCTCTGTATAGATGGAGACAGTCTGAAACGCCCCAACAAACATTCTATTCAGAAGCAAATCGAACTACGATGAGCGTTCCTCATTTATCGTATGGCGCAAATCCTGAAGCTAATCGTCCTTGCCATCACCCCTTAATTCTGCCACCGATCCCGACATCCGTGGACCTCGTCTGTGGTAATCTCCCCACTCACAATTTTCATCCTCGCTATTCCTGAATACGAAGTGAATTTATTATGGTCTTTGTGATCAAATATTTTAAATCTGATTTTTCCGTCACTTGTTCGATAACAGTGATACTACAGATGGAAGACATTCTGCATTCTCATGACATTCTAACAAACATTTTATTACAATGATCATTCATGCTATTGCACATTTTAATCGAACCGTAGCAAAATGACATAGGACCAGTTATAGTTCACACCATCAATAAATGAAGTATATGTAATCCCTTTCTCGTGACCCTCTCGCTTCAGATTTCTTGTTCATACATATCTTCCCAACCTCCATCATCATCATATTTCTCATCATCGTACTTATCATCATCACTTGCAATTTCAAGGTCATCATCATTTAGCAGACGCATCTTGGCTTTGGGCATAGGCGACGAAGCAACAGCGCCAACATCTTCCTGAATGATAACAAGCGGTGTAGTCTCACCCCCGTCGCTCTTATCGTCCATACCCATAATAAAGAGGTTTTCCTCGTCCTTGTCGTCAGTAATGGTATTGAGAGATTGGCTGAAAGAGGGGGGCGTCACATTATCAACAAAGAGATCTTTAAGAGCATCATAGTTAATTCTTTTGCTATATCTGGGGTTTTTCTTGATCAAGTTTCGGACTGATTCGGCTGCTGTGCTGCCAGAAGGTGTGGTAGTATCTCGTGGCTTGCGCCGTTTCTAAATAGATTAACGTAAGCGAAAAACTTTCGACATATGCCTGAATCGAACCTTTCGACTCTTGGTAACTGAACCTTGTTCACCTTTGGCTAAATCCACTCAGCAAAACACTCCCGCCCTTTAAAATACATGTATGGAATAACTGACCAGCGATCGCTTCTAGATAATCACGATTGAGCTCAACCCAGACGCGTTCTTTGATTCGGACCTCTTCCTCGCTCAAGATAAAACGATCTAGTTCATCTTCGTCTAGCCCTAATAGATCATCTGTCACAGTGATTTGCGCGAGTCTGCGTTGCTCAGCTTCATCCAGAGCCTCGCTTAATTTAGCTCCCTGAGTGTTCTGCAAGAAAGCAGACACCTCCTCTGCAAGAACATTTGAGGCAGTTGCTTCAACAGAACCAGCTGACGGCGTCCTTAGTGTGTGGTTATCGACAGGCGATATAGTTGTTGTGGATGAAGAATGTTGAAACAATGTAGGATGAAGGCTTTGATGATTGTTATTTTGAGGGTGAACATTGATCATAGGGTCGACGGAGTCAGCAAAGATACCTTGTTGCAAAATTGCAGGATCAATTGGGAAACGGTTGGTTTGGGCAGCCATTGAAACTGCTAGTGGAAAATAAGGAGTTTCCTTTTCACTATCCTCACCACGTTTCCTCTTCCCTTTCCTTTTCTTCTCATTCTCTTTCGAACCCTCTGAGACACCGCTCGCCATCGCCTCTGCAGCTTTCCGCTCTGCCTCTTCGCGTTCGCGTCCCTTTATAAATGCAGGTGGATCCATCTCATCATCTAGCCACACACTCCTAAAATCGGCTAGAGTAAGGCCTCCACTTGGTGTAGCTTTAAATTCGTCCAAGCGTCTTTTGAGTGTCGTATCAGCGATTTTCACAACTTGGACAATCTCTTCCACGGAACGGCGGAAGTTATTCATGCGCGCTGCCAAGAGAAGTGCTGCACCACAAATTCCAGCTGGCCGACGACCCTTAGTCATCCAATCCCTGTCAAATCTTTGTACAAGACGGACAGCATCCGTTGCCACTTTATGAATTTCGTCACCAAATTCCAGCAGAGCAGCAAATCGAGAAATATAATGAGAGGGATCGACAAGGGGCAGCCGGAGATTCAGTGTCTGTACGAGCTGGAGATAGGTATGCCCCAACTCAAAGACATTGACCTGGACAAGGGACTGTAAGGGGGAGCCAAGAAATGGGAGTCAGCACTTACTTGAAGTAGGTCCGAGAAATCGATAAGCATATAATTGCGTGTCTCTTTCTGTCGACATGCAACATAAAGGCAGACGGCAACCACATTCAAGCTTTTTCTCCCTTTGGTGAATTTGTGTTCCACGGCAAGTGTATACATCCGTCTTGCGGCCAAAGTAACGACTTCTGACAAGCGTAGAACACTTGCAATGTTTTGGATCCTTTTGGTTGCTGTAATATGTTAAAACGAATTTTTAAGATATCGACAAAGGACACACCGTTCTCGATTGTCTGTTCACGGGAGTCACCACTACTTCTATTTCCGTAGGGACCACCCATTCGAGCATGCGCTAAGACAACTGTATCAGCCTCGACCAGGGAATGATACCAAGAAGGAAACCCACTTGCTCCCTGAGCAACGAATGATCCTTGTACAATGGCCGCACCATTGGCAGTTTCACCGAACGCAATTTCATTCACGATAGTATTTTCTTCGACCACAGTCCCACAGCTGACGCAGAAGCCGTTCCCCGCTGCATGATCATATTCAATCACAGTCCCTCCGCAATCAGTGCAAACAGCCTGGTCAAAAACCGATCTATGAGTGAGGCGGAGGTTCTGAGAGGTAGAGGTTCACCATTTCAATGTCTAAAGTGATATCGAATTGTAGCTGAAGATTGAATGCGTCAAGATCAGGTTGGAGGAGAAATTAGATGACATAGATGTATAATGTTGTCACGGCGCATGTGTCACATACTACGTGAATGTCACCTGTAACCCTTGCAGAATTCTCGTCCAGATCTAATCCTGATACTAGGTCAGGAACAGGTGACAGACCACTGGAAAGCTACTTCAAAGGGGGATTTGAGGACAAGCTCTCTGTAGCATCACCCATTCTGGTGCAATGAGTATAATGCCAGATCTTATTCATACCATCCCAGTGAAAGATCAGGTTCGATAAGGTACTCAACGGTGAGAGTGCCACTTTTTGACTGGGCTTCATTGTTGCAGAATCAATGTTGGCGCTGATAGTCCATAATCGTGTTTTGCCATGGGAATCTTTTATGGTGCGGCGAGTTAATGCACTCTTGTCCTCTTAAAGGTCGGCCTGTGTCATTATTGATGATTTTATTGAGATTTCCCAGCAAGGATCAAGTCATGAGTTGTTATTAGTACCAGTGACCAACACCACATAGCTGAATGGGAAGCCCACCATAAGTCTGCCACCAGAAACTCAGGACAGGAAGTTAACTGTGGCAGGAGTAGTTGTAAGTATTGGTCGTGCCAGACTATGGCCTCGAACAAGCTCGGGAGAACAGGTGTGGGTAGTTTACGATGTAAAGCATGGATGTAATGAAATAGATTTTTGATGTTTGTTATTTATTTTCTGGACAATTATCATGAATTAAAAAGGGGTTGTGTAACAATATATCAGGCAACGAAGTGGCTGAGTTTTTGGAGCATGAGACTTGAGCACAGTATGTCATGTGGTAATAGATGCGTTTGAATTGGACGTTTGAACCTAAAATATAATCTCTATTCACGTCTCCTAATAGAGTAGACGGCTGAGGGATAAGGACAATTGGTTTGCTAGAGATACTATAGCAGAATGTCTCAAATCAGAAGTAATCCATAACAATAAGAATACCTCATCAGAGACATGTTCAGGGCTCATTCAGGCACAGGTGCCTCACTATAAACAATCATCATGCTAACTTTCTACAAGGCACAGTTTATGTAATCAACTTAAAAGACAGTGCTCTCAGCTTCATAGCTCAACGGCTCTGAATGCTTTCAACCATACCAAAGATTCTAAAATATCCAATCTATTCTCTCAGTAATACTTTGGGGATGTTAAAGGAGGGTAAGGTTTTGCTCCCGGCTATCACCAAGGATAGAGTTTACCCTCAGGGGAACGATCCGAAATGAGACGATTTAGCTCAGTACAAACCACCAGGGTAAGAAGAGTATATAGGTGTGCCGAGTGATGAGAATCCATTCACGGTGGGACTGGTGGCAGGGAGTCTTCTTCGGAGGAATATGTCTGCTGTGGTGTCGGGCTAGGGATGTCGACCCAAAACATTGCCTTCTCCTTCCGTCGAGCTCGAGGAGATTCTTCCTGAAGTAACCATGGAAATTTCATTATGAACTTGTTGCAGACACGGGACACCTGCACACCCTGTTTGATCTTATGTTGGGAGCCAAGTACAGGGGCAACCAGCACCTTGACCTGAAAAAGTACCAGGAGTACTGTGAACGGACTGGGCATGTTCTACTGCAGTCCGCAACGCACATATACCTTATCGGTCCAGTCCAAGACAGTGGCACCAATACATGCAACATCTTTCTCCAACCCATCTATTTACTGATAGAATTCTGAACCCAAAAAAAAAGCATGTGCCATCTGACGGACTGACATTGATTTCATCAATCGTTGACGATTAGTACAGGTTACAGGTTTTCCACGGCATATCAATGGCATGCGATGTTATGGACCATTAGGAACTCACAGCAGGCCATTTAGCAGGTCTGCTGCTTTGAATCCCTCCCCTATATTAACGAAATCCAGGAGTAGGAACTGAGGGTTGAGGTTAGCACCGCTCAATGGCACACATCCATTGACATTAGCGATAATTCTGGAGAATTTCAGTTCGACCGTCGCGTTCAATTCAGGAACAACCGCTCACGAGGCAACACTATTGGTAGTGGGAGCATCTAGTGGATCACTAACAATCACACCATCTCCAATGGGAATGATGTTTATGTTGAGCGAATGGTTTATCATATATGAGTGGTCGCCAACAGATAATGGACCGTCTATGCGATCGACCTTGCACGGGAAGCTTGGATCTGTAACACTAAAGGGTGTCTCCCAGATCTAAAGTCCCAAGTCAGACCTAGAAAATTCAAGAACCCGAGTGCTCTGCTTGCCATTTCGAATTCCGGCAGGATGAATTCCACTTGTGATGTATCAGCGCCACTATCAAGGAAAACAACGACCCTCTTTCCATTATCAATCATCTCTCCCAGAGTGGGCCATTCCGAGTTTTTCATTGGGACGTGTGGGGGAACGTAAGCCAAGGGCGTGATGCCTGGCATGCAGTCATGACGCATCGAGATTGGAAATCTGCTTGAGTGGACGCACCAGCATTATCAAATGCGGGCTTCCAGATATCCGTGATCGATAGGCCATCAGGGTTAGTAAAGATGAAGGTAAGGATTTCATTTGGATTATTATCCAAGAAGGTTTTGACAGTCTGCAGATAATCCACCACTGGCCCACCATCGAATAATATCTGTCAAAGCGATGAGGTCATGCTTCTTTGCGGGCATATATGACATACACAGCTTGTATGACAGAAGTGAATCACACCGTCTTGCCTGCACTGTAATTAGTGCAGAGAAGGTGCAGAGAAAAAGTATATACATGTGGGCTTGCGCCTGAAGCAGCCGAACTCCTAGTTGCAATTGGGTCAGAATGTCGACTTCTTGGTCTCTTGCAACTAGTGAAGCATCACTCAAGATACACGAAACCACACTCGATGACCCAGCTTACGGATCAAAGGATCACTGCTGAATGCGAAAGAATCGTGAGCACCAACGACCGTCACATTTGAGTAGCTTCTGTCGCAAAGTTCCAAATGACCATTACAAGCTGTTGCCCTAGTATTCTCAGTGAGTCACTGTCGCTTCAACTCATCTGCTTTCGATGAGACTCGCCTACGTCGAGGTACCGACAGTCCCAGAATACAGTGCGCACAACTGGCGAGGAAAAAGAGAATCTTGAGCAAGTCCTTCATGGTTATCGTCGACTGAGAACAAGCTTTCTCAGGAACGTGTGAGAGAAGACTTAAATGATGGCTGAGCTCGAAAACTAGGAAGGCGACTGTGAGAATAGTTCTATTGGTCGTGCTGTCGAAGCAGAATGGAATACCAGTCAGAATTCTAGCCGTGTATTTGGGCTAGAGATACCTTCTCCAACAGAGCGCTAGCTGGATCTCCGTTGATTCCTCGGCCAATCTTGTCGACTTATCAACACAGGAGAGTTCTCCGTTCCGATTTTCTTGAGAGCTTGGATAATTTTACGGGGAAGCGCACTCAACACACGCGTTAGTTGGGTTTATTCGTGAGACGGAGAGAGGCTCACCCGATATAAGTGCACCATGACCTTTGATCTCTGTGACATCCGTGCAAACCGCCTTCACCGAACCCTCAAGATTGTCTTCCAAGCACCCTGGAAATACTTTTTCCGATGCTCATCTTGCCTTGTACAATACCATACAGCTTGCCTACAGCGAGGAATCGGCAAGTTTGTAGCGATCTTCGTTAAGAACTTGTCTAGCATGCGTGAGGGGATGGTTCTCAGAAGTATGTTGGTGCCAGGGAATCTAGGAAATGATATAGACATTGAGTCATCGAGATTTGAAGGAAAGAATACCGAGTACCTGAGACTGATTACCAGTCGAGATGATTTCTTGTCACATTTTCTCACTGGTTTCAACTCTGCGAGTTCCTTGTCAAAAACCTTTCTGACGACCTCTGGCGTCTTCAACCCTTCAGCATGCTCCCGGAACTTCTCGATCAACTCGCCCTTCCCGTCGCTCTCACGCCGGGTTCCCTGCAATGGTTCCATCAAATAATATATTGACGCTTTGCAATTTTACTGTCTACGTCTCGAGCGCGTTTGTTTTGAAGTGTGCATTGATGAGTTCTTTCTTGAGGAACAAAAGAGCTTTGCGAAGGCGGTCCATCGACAACAAGACTTTCAGAGACACCTTGCACACCTTGCCTACCGAGACTGCGGCGAAACCTGCGAGTTATTCAGGTTCGTCAAAAGCAGTTTGATTGAATGAAAATTCCCAACATTGGCGATTGAGATGGCATGGTTATGGAGGAAAAGTCTTGTATCTAATTCTGGCATAGCGGGAATTGAAGCTGTTTGCGAGTCTGAGGGATGCCCGTGTCGTATGCCTCCAGTTTTCACAAGCTCCGCGAGACGAGCAATTCGTTCGAGTCAGCCACTAGGAAACAAGTGGACCTCGACTAGTGCTGTCTAAGAAGATTTTTGCCGCTCCTGACAGTAACCAGTATGTAAAGTACAAAGTTATCCGACTGTGCTTCTAATTATCACGTGCACCCCTAATCATTTTTTGCACCTATGTTTCGCCTTGAATGTCGAATGTCACGAAGAATACCTCAAGCCACTCTGTGAAACAGATCGATCAACTTTCTATTCATAAGATAACATCTGGCCAAGTCGTTATAGACTTACAGACTGCAGTCAAGGAGCTGATTGAAAATAGTCTAGACGCAGGTGCTACAAATCTTGGCAAGTTTCTCTTCTTCAGACCTACCTGTTCTCATTATCAAGAAGAGGTTAAAATTAAACAATATGGACTAGACAGTATTGAGGTGGTTGACAATGGCTCCGGTATAGATGAGAGAGATCATGATTCTATCGGTATGTGTCTCATGCTTTTGAGAGGGTTGTGATTCAATTCGATCCAGGACTGAAGCACCATACCTCTAAGTTAAGGACATATGACGATCTTTTGTCATTGGAGACATTTGGTTTTCGTGGTGAAGCTTTGTCTTCTCTGTGCGCTCTATGTCAGTCTGTCCAAATTGTGACTTCGACCGCCGCTCCTATGGGGACTTGCTTGGAATTGGATACAAATGGCAGGATAAAGCAACGTAAGACAGTCGCTAGACAAGTGAGCACTTTTGTCTTGTTTTTCTCGGAACTGACGTACTCGTTAGAGAGGTACCACAGTCACATTGAAAGGTTTATTCCAGCCTCTTCCTGTCCGCCGCAAGGAACTTGGACGAAACATAAAACGAGAATTTTCCAAGGCACTCGCCCTCCTGAATGCTTATGCCCTCCTACCTTGCACCGTTGACCCAGGTGTTCGTTTGAATGTATACAACCAGTCGGACAAGGGCACCAAAACCCATCTGATTGCCACCCAAGGAGCACCCTCTATCAGATGTTCTGTGACTGCACTTTGGGGTCCAAAAGCACTCGATAATGTCGTTGATTTGGACCTTGATCTGGAAGTGGAAAAGGAACGAGGAAGCAAGCAGTTCCTGTGAGTTTTATTGTTGTCTTCGATCACTTTTGTTTGACGGACTCTAGGGCGCGGACCGCACAAGTAGTTGACGAAGGCCGACTTTTTGTATCTGTCCGTGGGCTTATATCCAAATTCAATACCGCTTGTGGAAGAACAGGAACGGATCGACAATTCCTTTATGTCAATGGCCGGCCTTGTACACTGAGCAAGGTATGGAGGTTAACCGGGAATCTCGGGGATCGAATCTCATATGGGTGTCAGGTTCAGAAAGCATTCAACGAAGTGTATCGGTCGTTTAATGCAACTCAGTCGCCCTTTCTCGTCGCCGATTTCATCGTTGCACCTGGTTTGCTGCCCTTGACTCAGAAATATGACCTGCTCACTTTCTCGTTTCTCAGATGCCTGCGATGTGAATGTTTTACCGGACAAGAGGACTATCTTCCTTTACAGTGAAGACAACCTGATCACTGCTCTCAGAGCGAGTTAGCTTTTTTTTATTTTTCATGCACGTTGATCAATACGATGTATAGACCGCCTTGGAGAACCATTTTGACCCTCAACGTTCTACCTTTGATGTCATCAATAACACTCAACCGCTGGAACCTGTTCAAACATCATTGGATCATCTTTCTTCAGAACACCCAAGGTTGACGGTTACCAACAATACCTCTCGTATGGCCAGGCACTTATCATCGCTTGCTGCTAAGCGTGAACAAAAAGCTTCCAAGCGAGCTGATTCTCAGTCAACAACAGCTTCATCTACATCAATTACTACTCCCACAAAGTCGATTAACGAAAATACAGCTTCAAAGGAACCGCTCTTTATCCCTGATCCTGACGATGGCATGAACTCAGTTGAATCTGTCAGTGCAATTGAATCTGTCAGTAACCCTGCAGATTCCTCCAGAATGCTAGTCCAGCATCCGGTTGTTGGGGCCGAGAAACACATACCAGATATCGATGTTGTTCTCGATACTTCAAGGGCTTCTTGGCACCGATCAAATCCCTCTCACCTGACGGGCCACGTCGATAGAGCCACTGAGCTTTCAGATGACACCTCTCTGGAGGCTCCCCGCAAGAAACATAAATGTGACGCTGGAGATCGATCGTCCTCGACAACTTCGGTTTTGATTGAGACAGATGAAAGAAATCCCGCAGATGCAGACTCCCATCAAAACTCCAAACACGACCGATCTACCACCAAAGGCCATACAGACAGGTCCAGTCGAATTCGGAAAGGGTCTATGACAATGCAACATTTCTTGGCCGGTTTCGCTTCAAACCAATCCCAGTCGGTAGATAAAAATCAAAATGCGGTCGATGGCATTCGACTTGAAAGAAATACCTCGGACGACGAAGACGTGGTGGATGAGGAGGGTTCGCAGGCCACCCCTCCCGTAGATTCGGGAGACAACAGTACTCTGATCAGTGATTTAGCAGCTGACGTTGAAGTTCCCGCGATTCTACCGGTTGAAGCTCATCACGATGAAATGGAGATTGATGATGATGATCCAGATGCACTTTCTGTCCTTAGCTCTGTTCAACAAAGCATAACATCGAGTTCTGCTGCCTCGCTGACCCAGCCCCTGGTACAAACAGAATTCATCAGGACAAGTGGAAACGATGATATTTCCATAAATTTCGACATGGACAAAATTAGATCAAATTACCAAAGCATGACACCCTGTCTTCCGAGAGTACAGTCGCCAACAACACCACGTGATGACGCCATTCTCGAAGATGCTGGGATTGGCAACGTTGATAACGAGACAAGAGTTGTTGAAGTACTCTCGCGTGTCATTGACAAAACAGACTTTGCGGAAATGGAGGTTGTCGGGCAGTTTAATCTCGGTTTCATCATTGCGAGACGAAGAAAATCGATTGCTCTTTCTGACCGAATGATGGATGACCTGTTCATTGTCGACCAACACGCAGCTGATGAGAAATATAATTTTGAGAGCCTTCAGCAAACAACGGTTATCCGGTCTCAAAAGCTCTTTCGGTGAATGGCTCTCAAGGTCCTATGTGATTGATGACTGAATGTGGATCAATAGGCCTCGACCCCTCGAATTGACCGCATCAGATGAAGTACTTGCTACTGAGAACCTTGACATTTTCAGGAAAAACGGGTTTGAAATTGAGATCAAGGAAGGAGACGTCCTTCCAGGCTCCTCGCGACTGATATTAACGGCTCAACCTGTTAGTAACAGTACTGTATTTGATATGAAGGGTAAATTGTTGAATGTGCTTGTTGTTTATTTCCACTGACATTTGCTTACTAACCAGATCTCGAAGAGCTGATTCACTTGATGAGGGACCGACCGAACGGTCAGACAATCAGATGTGTCAAAGCGCGAAGTATGTTTGCTATGAGAGCTTGCAGAAAGAGTGTCATGGTTGGCATGCCTATGAATCGACACCAAATGCTGAGTGTAAGCATTGAATATTTTAACTTGCGCTAGATTTGGTATTGAGATGGTTTCCCATAACAGGTCGTACGTCATATGGGTATGATAGAACAGCCATGGAATTGTCCACACGGACGACCGACGATGCGGCATCTAGTCGATCTTGAGGGCACAATACGATCAAAAAGGGAGATGGACTGGGCGAGGCTGGGATAATTTGTGTGGATATACCCATATATAGTATCTGGAATCTAAATGCAGATCTGAATTCATTTTTAAACTACATGAATAATGGGATCTTCTTCACAATTGCATTGCGGGAGGGGTAGGTCATTGTCAGATTGATCCGATCAGACTCTGGTTTCAAGATCCGGATACACGCGCAGCCGGAGTCCGTGCAACCTTCACTAAAAGAGATATGTTCCACATGTTGTGTTTGATCTGAGACATGTCTAACTACATGTTGGTGGCGACATCAGCAACCGACCCCCTCTCTAGTATAGTCTGGACAATGATGTTATGCCATAATAAATTTCTCGATCAACAAGGCTATATAATGACTTGGACAGTCCGCCGAGCCACTTTCAATGGAATTGGGGTGACCTCCGATTGCCGTTGTTGGTTGGTTACGTTCACTGAATATTATAGGAAGCGAGAAGTGAGTGACGTTATTCGGAGATTCAGTTGCGATGATCTGTTTCAGTTGCGATGATCTGTTTCAGTTTGCAGTCAGGGTGTTCCTGGCGCTCCCTGGTTTTGTTATGCTTGGTGTTCAACATTTTCCATCTTGTGAAAAACAGCCCAGTGATCCGGCAAAGCGTGTTATATGAACACTAAATTTATCGACCCCTGTCCTTTTAGGGAAACTAAGCCCTAAGTCAAATCAGGAAGGTGCAAAATAGAATCCTAGTCGACAGCTCACTTGCAAAGATAGCTATAGTGTCATTCCCTTCCTTTCGCCTTACCGTCACTCCGGGTCGACTGGATCTCGTCCGATGACGGTAGATCTCAAAATACAATGCTTAACCTAATCTGGCAGAAGACAGTCACAACTAAATGGAGATTAATTTACTAATTAATTTACATGCGAACATCGAGTTTTTCGCCTCCTCTTCATTCCATCTGCAGGGTTTCTCCAGTACAAAAGTGCCTCACCCAAGTGTCTACTCATCCTAAAGGCATGTCTATACCAGCCTCCATTCCTCATGCATCATCAACTCCTTTCAATCCATTCTATGCTCGATGGTCGAATGCTCCTTTGCCTGGTGAATCGGAGGAACAAGCGACTGTCCGCGTCAAGTCATTGCACGAGGCAATCAAGAGGAGCAAGGAGATCGATGAGAGCTTGCTGGAGACCAAGATCGTGCTGGAGCGGAGGAACAAAGCAGTCAAAATCCTGTTGCTAGGTGCGAGGCTCACCGATTTACACTGAAGAAGTTAAAACTGAGCTGAATGTGCAGGTCAATCAGAAAGCGGCAAGGTATGTTCTCTCGATGCATGGAGCAGGATTCATGTCAACTCATCCGATTTCTCTGGCAAAAGAGTTCCGTTCTCAAGAGTATGTAACTTTTAACCCGATGTTCCGAAGTCTCATTCAAAAAAACCAATCCAGATTTCCAGTTGGCTTTTGCCCCTCGCCAATTTGAGTCTAATCGCCTGATGTGGAAAGTCATCGTCCAACTTAACCTCATCAAGTATGTGCTTCAGTTTCTCGAAACAGCAGCGCAATACGAATACAGTCATTCGCCTAGTAACATCCGGACCATTATTGAGGCCCTTTTTGCCGAATATGACCTTTCGACACCTACAACGGAGGCGAGCCCGACAGCCCGAAATTTCCGACGTGTTCGGCTCAGTCTATCCCCCCTCTTTGTTATCGAGGCCAATCTCATGCAGATGCTCGCTCCCGAATTTAAAGATACTACCAAAGATGTATGTGTTCGAGCTGGAAGTGGTTGGAAGGCTCTACTCCAGGAACATCAAAGTTAGGCAGTCGTTCCTTCATCTTCCTCGTTTCTAAGGACATTTCATCCTTCAAATGCAGGTGATTCAAATCCAAGTCGTCTCGACAAAAGACGATCCCAACATTCCATCAGCGATGAAAGTGATCCAAGTCAGGCTCTGATCGCCCAAAAGGAAGAGATAGTGTCTCTCTGGAGAGATCAAGAAGTCCGCAGAATATTGTCAAAGCGAAATGTTCAGCTGGAAGAAAAGGCAGGATTGTAAGTCCATCAGCATGGATGATCGGATCTTTGTTGTTGCTCATTCATGATCTCTCAGTTTCATGAACGACGCAGAGCGAATCGCGAGACCTGATTACTTGCCCACGGATTGTATGTATACCTTTTTATTAATTTTTACACTCACTCCCGCTCTGAATCCTTGACCTTTAGCCGATATCATCCGGGCTCGCTTACAGACAATTGGTGTCGAAGAACACCACTTTGTTGTTCAGAAGGGTGGCGCCAACTCTGACGTATATATCACGGATGTAGGCGGAAGCAGAAGTCAGGTATGTTCAACTGATTTTTTTTTCCTTTCATAATCATCTCCTGACAAAACGAAATTCTATCATCTGAAGCGAGCGTCTTGGGCACCATTCTTTGATGACGGTGAGGATTCTTTCTAAACTATGTTCCTTGATCGAAAACTCAAAAAAACATACGAGTAGTTCAAGCCATACTTTTCCTCGCACCACTTGCGTTCAACCTGACTCTCGAAGAAGATCCACGTGTCAATCGTTTGGTCTGGTGTTTATTGCCACCTCCGTCTCAAAAAATGCTGATAAACATTATCAGGAAGACAGCCTCAACTTGTGGCGTCAACTTTGTTCAAATAGACTATTGGCAGCAGCGAACCTCATTGTTTTCTTCAACAAGGTCAGAAGCTTCTCTTTCATGATATCTTGGAATATGAACTGACACTCTTACGTCTGCACACACACACAGAAAGACGTGCTAGCGTCTACACTAGCATCGGGTGTTCAGGTCAAGCAATTTGTTCCAAGCTATGGGAATCTTTCAAACGAAATCACGCAAGTCACGAAATGTCAGGCCGATATCCCATACACCCTCGCCCATTTCATCTAACAAGGTGTCTTTTTTTTTTTTACAGATTTCAAAGACAAGTTCAAATCATATCATGTATGCCTTGCCATTTCTATTCTACAAACCACTAAACAAAAATTCTTTACAGAAACGACTATCAGTAACACCAAGGTCTTTTATGTGTTACGAGACTTCTGCGATAGTAAGCTATTTAACATCACTACCTCTGAAAACTTTTTCTCAATATACATCTCAGGATATCAAGTCCATGGCCGTACTCCTAACCGGAGGCAAGTTGCATTGCAATCCTATCTATCGCCTATCGGAATTTACTTATTTATTCATCTTCTTGTCTAGTGAGAGAATCTATCATGCGGCAAAACCTGAAAAGTGGCGATATGATCTGAGTCAGACCTTGTCTCGTGTTCCCCTCTTCTATAATGTTACTCTTAAATTCTAATGATGTACTCTACTATCTTCTAACCTGTAACCTTTTTTGCTAACGCCTTTCATAACGTAAATTTGGCTTTTCCCGGCTAATTCTTATAGTAGACTCTATTTTGTGTAGTCTAATTCCACATTGTAATCATATGCTTGATATTACATCTCAGCGATCAGCAACGTGAAAAACACCGTCAGTTTTGCTTACTAATGGACAGTCAGTCATTAACACCGACGGTTGGAGCTCAATTAATTCCATTTCCAGTATCACATAAGCTATTTCACTAACCTGTGTACACACAGTCGCAGTATAAAAAAAAAGTATGTCCAGCCAAACAACAGTCTTGGTCAACCGATTATAAAAGGAAGGTGTCAGCATCAATACTAGTGTACTTTCCTCAGCAAAAAAAGAAAACTGGGCCAAGAACTCGGATGGTGCATCGTGAGTAAAAGAAAAAAAGAAGAGACAAGAAATCGTGCACACGAGAATCATCTACATTCCCGTCCAAAGTCCGACGACGACCATCGAAGACATTCATCCGCTTCCATCTGAAAAAAAAATGATGTGAGCCACTCTCTCACAAAGAAACACACATCTGCTTCTCCAAAAAAAACTCACTTGGGAAACACCGACCACCGCTTGTATATCCAAAATCACACCTTCTGCATCTTCAACCGCCGCGTCTCGAAATCGTCTCGCCATCTCAAACCCATCACGACCCTGCTCAATCAAATGCGTATAATTCGAAAAGCTATTCCAGTCAGACTCGTAGTAGTATCGTTCAGTAAGAACCAAGACAAGAGAACGGGAGACAGCCGCCGTCGTCAAAACAGATACCGGGAATCTCATCACATCGGCTTCTGTAATTTCAGCTAACCATGAGCATTCACAATTGTCGCAAAAATCTGTGGGACTCGCTAGAAAGGTAGGTGAACAAGTATCGCCATGTCTCTTTTTTCACTTGATTCCAACCACCAGCAAACCCGAAAAGCTCGCGAAGAGATGGAAGTGCAATCCAAAGTTGATCGAGGATTGGCTGAGGAGTTATACCAAGTTCGTACGAGAAAGTATCAAGCATGGTGTGTTGAGCATACTGAAATCAAACATTGAGATATGATTCACGTGTGTGAACGTGAAGGTACTTCAAGGGCCTCATAGTCCATGTTATGCGGTGATATATCCAGGTATTCTATCGCCTCGATGGGAACCAGGGGGAAGAGAAAATCTCTGTGAAACTATTAAAGAAATCAATAAGATTCATGTCGAGAGTCATCCAAGCGTGCCTTCACGCTAATCGCAAGAGAAGCCAAGGTGATGTCCCAGATACCAGAGCTGGGATACAGGGGTAAATGTGTAGTCTCAATTTTCTGTGGTCGATTTAATCCGAGGAGCCAATGATAACGAAGAAACAACAATGCCGCGTGAAATCGAGTTTCAGGAGACGTTGTCAGCTGGTTGATCAGATTTTGCTTAGACCTGTTAAATCGAGAGTAACGACTGCGGGAATCAAGAGAGACTACTGAAGAAGTCGAGGAAAAAGAACTTTCGGTGTCATCTTCTGGAAGAAACTAGTTCATATAAGCGGAAGAGGTGAGATTCTTTTCTTAATTCTCAAGGTAAATCATACATGAAAGAGCCAGTTTAGATGTTTTTCTCGAGTCGTATCGTCAAGTCCCATAAATGATTCCCAGTCAGATTTAGCCCGAGGAAGAGGAGAGAGGGTATTGTCTGTACGTTTCATTCTCGAGTAATCATGATCGATTGTCCTGCCTTCGCGCTCCTTGTACTTTCCAATCCTGATCTTGGCAGTAACCTCTGCACTCAAGGGGAAATGTGGTACGGCAGCAACAACCGGTGACAGAACTGGCATACATGAAAGGTCATCACCTGCTCGCGTGGAAGGGGAAGGATTGCAAGGCGTGGCGGGCTCAGTAGGTACCAAATTCTCATCATCGTCCAAAGAATCAGACTACTGGATGTCAGCGTATAGTAAAACTGAGTTGGCCACGAAGGAGATCTCGCCTCAGCCACTGCTCTGAGCGATTGAGCTTTCCTCAAACTGGCTGAGGGAAGAACTGGGTTCAAAGGCAGGGAATACCTGCTCTTTTGGCTGCATATCATTGAAGTCAATGCGCATATAATTAATTATCTGTAAGAATCCAAAGACACACGAGATAACAAGATGCATATCGGTTTTGATAGGAGAGGCCAGAAGAGATTCCGTCTTTCTGATGGTCATGCATTGGAAGCTGGTTCGAATCATCGTCCTCTCGGCCAAGTATTGGAGCCTGGCACCAAAATGGCAAAGGCTTTGTGACCGGCGATAGGAAGAAATGCGAAAAGACCTGTTAGTCCCTTTTCGCAGATTGTTCGATCCTCCTCGCCTATGCAAGACCGACAGTTGAGCGTGCAATTGATGCAGACCAGCACTCTCCTTTTGGGATATCATATCAGGCTGTTCTTTGGCTATCGACAGTGGCAGAGGTGTCGTGGGTGAAAGGTGCTGGGAAGACGTCGAAGGCACCCGGAAGCCAGGACTTGAACAGAGAGGATCTGGACTGCTACGATCCAACTCCATACTCTTGTCTCAATGTTCAGGTCTGAGTGTGAGATTACGCATATAGACGACGAAGGCAAACACCGGGACTTTCCGAGTCACGTCGCAGAGGATTGTTCAATTAATCTAGATTAATTCCTGAGCAATT
>Ga0153975_1000145_pt1 | contig 20189 bp, 15 predicted proteins | sample TSGA059MetaG_FD_104694 | JGI IMG/M metagenome (GOLD analysis project Ga0153975, IMG submission 104694) | Attine ant fungus gardens microbial communities from Georgia, USA - TSGA059 MetaG | ecosystem: Host-associated > Fungi > Mycelium > Unclassified | place: USA: Georgia, Yuchi Wildlife... | reverse complement strand
TAGAGCAATAGTGCGCACAGACTGAGTTGAATCGGGTAGGTACAGAAAGATGGGTTCACAGAGTCCTAAAGTGGTAGGTAAATGAAAGGTGATGGAATGTAAAGGAATCAACTGGAATGATCAGGTAGGCCAACTGCATGGCAGAAACTGTACAACATAGAAGATAAGGAAAAGTAAGGCGGCGATAGTGCTGTCTGGATGTTGGTCCTGGATCAGCTGGAAGATGTCAAGGTAGATCATGATGAAGAAGAAGACTAAGAAGAGCAGGTGCATAGGTCATCGGTAAAGTAAGAAGAAGCTAAAGAAAGGGAGAAGAAAGTATGATTGTAACATATAACAGCTATTTGTAACTTTTTTTGATCATAATAACTAAGTATGTGAAGCAAACCTATTTTTCCTGATGGACTTGTCATAGACTCATCAAAGTTCATTATATACTTAGTCATTATGACAAAAACAGTTACAAATAGCTGTTATAGCAGAAACATGTTTTTCTGATGTTTATTATGAAAGAGTCATTCAAAAATGAATTACAAATAGCTGTGATATCAGAAACATATTTTCCTGATGTGTAATGGTTGATAAAAGTGAAGTGGATAGAAAATAACAGAAGCTAATGAAATATGAGCCTAATAAGGAATCTTAAGCATTATGAATATATCATTGCAAGCCTACTTGCCCATGTGGCAACTAATACAAATAAATATAATGTCACTTTGCAATTTAATATTTTAATGCTCATAGGGTATTTGGATACAGTTTGTGCAAACCACATGAAGGTACCACCAGTGGCTAGACATTCAAGATATGCTTGCACTTAAGAATTAAAACAATACTTGTGCATTTTCTCATCTTACTGACAGAATATTTGAATTCAATGGCTATGGATGGCAAAGTTTCATATAATAACATGGTCACATTCTTCATTCAAAACTCTTTACAGAAAGACATTCAAATATCATGGGAGGTCATTCTTCAACCCAGAATTTGTAATATTCTCAAACTTGAACTTTCAAGTACCTGCTGCAGATGAAAGAGCTGATCATATGAAAGAAGCTAGAGAACAAATATGAGCAATATTAGACATTGTGAATGAATACATAGAGTGATTCTATGACAAACATCAGGGAAAAGAGTCTAAGCTATAACAGCTGAAAAAGCTGACAAAGCTAAAATAGACTGTCTAGTAATAATGTTATTCAATGCAAATTTATAACATGCTAACCTTATATTGGTGTTCCTGCTAGTCTTAATAAGCAAAGATCAGTCACATGACTTGTGCCTGAACTTTTTTGATAACCTTACTTTCTAGTATTTTGCTTATAACTCATTAGGATCTTCATCAAAAAAAAATACAAATAGCTGTTATGGAGGAAATATGTTTTTCTGATGAATTAATATAAATTTAATTATTCTTTTGTGGCATCTGATTATAATATCACTCAGCCTCATATAAGGTGTTATTTTCAATTTTCACTTCCAGTCAATATCCCTCAAATCTCTAGTTAAGGGTCTCTAGTTAATAATTATTACTTAGTAGAGCATGTCAACTCAAAGAGTGGCACAGCTTATATAAGCAAAAATGCATTTAACTTCAACCACAAGTCTTTTTCTTTCTGTTTTCACTGTTTCTCCATTAATTTTTCTAGTTAGATGCTGGATTTGATGCTAGAGTTATGGGTCTAGGTGGGGGTTGGGATTAGTCTCTTCTTCTGCCTTTCTGCACCGACTATAGGCTTAGTAGACTAGTGTGATTTTGGACTAGGAGGTTTGAATGTGTATCCTTGAGAAAGATATTTGGCCTAGATATTCATAGGGCAAGTATTTCAGACCAAAATTTCAGTGTCATGTTAAGTTGTTAATCTGTGTGGTTTAGCTTGGGCTAACTAGATAAGAATCAGCATATATGGGAAACAGGGAAACACTAGAAAGGAGAAGAGGGAGGAGCAGAAGGAGCAAGGAGAAGAAGAGACAGGTATAGTAGGTGCAGGTGCAGTAGCAGAAGAAGGAAAAATGCAGGATGGTTAAGCTCCTAATGAGTTATAAGAAAAATACTAGAAAGTAAGGTATTTACAAAGTTCAGGCACACAAATCATATACCTGATCTTTGCTTATCAAGACTAGAAACACCAATAGAACAGCAAGGGTTAGAGTTGGCATATCATGAATTTGCATTAAATGATATTATTACTAGATAGTCAATTTTAGCTTTTTCATCTTTCTTAGCTTGTCTAGCTCAAAGTTGCTACAAAAGCAACAATAAGCTTAATCCCTAATCCCTTTTTTTCCAATATATTACCACATCATTATACCTTCCTACAGTCAAGAATATAAGAGAAACAGTGACCAGCATAGAAAGGTGGAAGGCTCAAGTTGTTGACTACAAGCAGACACTAAAGCCATCAGGAGATGATATCACTCTTTGCCTCTGGATTACAGCTTATTATTGATTCTTTGAAGCAGTACCTACAAGATGATGCTCATTTGCTAGCCTTGCAACTATATAAGGCCCACCTTTTTTTGAAATAGATGTAGTGAGCTGAGAAAAATAGCTATTTGAGCTAATAGATGAGATTTTATCAGCTTGTTTTTTCAATTTAATTATAATTCTGATGCTATAAAGAAAATCACACAACAACCAATCTATCCTTCTAACTTTCTCAGAAACAGTAAGAAGTTAGTGGTGCAGCAATAGACCATTGATGCCAACAAGTCAAGTGCAGCAATGGACCATTGGTGCTAACAAGTCAATGGGCCAGATACATGGATAGCCAGCATACAACATTATGTGTGCAAGGCTGGCACAAGTTCTCTTGCCAACAATAGCCTGATCACAGAAGTTCAATTAATAATGTATGACACTTAGCTGTGCACAGGTGAGATCCTTATAATACTGCACATTCTTTTCTTTTTCCTTTGGCTACTGCATTTAGGATAGCAACACTGATGATATACTCATGTGCAGATGCAAATGTTGCCTTGTCCTTGTTTCCTTCATTACTGCTACTACTAATATACTCCTTGCTTTTGAATTGGTGTGAAGCATTTTGAGCAATTTGCCTTGTTTCTGACTGCTTCTTCTATGCATAGATGTGCTTTGTAGACATATAATGATAAGAGATTAGTGTGCTGTTCTATCAAGTGCTTCTTAAGCTATGACAATGGTCAAGTTATACAGATCTCCTAGATTCTTCATAGCTGCTGTTCTGTTATCTTGACCCATGAGCTGGTTAGATCCATTATTGGATCCTGCAAATGTTAGACTGGTTTTACTGATATAACAACCATGGTCTAAGATTCCAGGTGCATTAGTATACACATATGCTAATTAACCAGGTGACTACTTACCTCAAGAAATTGTAAAAGAGCTATTATGACCTTTGAATCTACTTTGAATCTATGATTGATCATGATGGATCTAAGACCTTCTTCAGCTGCAAGTTAGATTATCTACATTAATACCTTAATATTATAAACTTTCAGACCAAGAGCAGCAAGAGTCCTTACTGAAAAGGTATCCACAATCTCCAAAGTATCTCCTATAAGTGCAATATCCATTACTATATGATACTTGATAGATGTTGCCTAAGCAATGAATCCATCAAAGGATTAAAAATGTTTCCTTTGCAATCCTGATAAGACATTAATTAATTCTTTCTCGCATTCTTCAAATAATATTAGAAAGAAAGATGGTTTTGCAATTAGCAACCAGCAAGCTCTAATGAATGACATGAGTTGTTGAAAGTACAGTGATTTTTTTTGCTGATGATTTTCAGCCATATCAGATAGCAGATATGACAAAAGATTTTGTGAAATACTTTCAGTGTATTAATGTGAAAAGGAAAAGGGCTGGTCATCTCACTTTCAAATTCTGTACAGAATATCTTCCTAGCTGTGAAGCATACAACAAATTCATCTATATCAAGATTGCTGCTTAGCTCCTGTTTTCAGGCTTTGAGAAAGTTATTGACAGTTGTCATGAAGTACTTGTTCATATTGGCCTTTACTTTGTCTATCAGCTCTGTTAAGGCTTATCTTTTTGCTGATTGCCCTTTGAAATAGACATATCACAAATAGTTTGATTTAGAAGATGATTTGCATTTCACTGTTACATATGTGCTACTGACTCTGTAGGAAATCCTCACCTCAGCCAAAGTCTCCTATAATCAACCTCTTTGTTAATATTTTCCTTTCTCATTGGTTTGTAATGTCAATTCATCATTATTAATTTTATTGCAGTCTAACTTGACTGATATATTGCTTAATACATCATGAGTGCTTTTCTCTATACAGATAAGCAGAACATTTACAACAATCAATTGAATCTCATTTTAAAGAATCAGTGGTACTGTAGATGGGCTTTCTTATAGATTAATACTTTCTCTTATTAATAATATTGAGCCTGTAAATTAGAGCTCCAAAATTATAAAAATATTCTCAACTCCTTATCTTTATATGGTACTTCTCCTGAATTCCTCATCAATAATATTAATGACATACCTTTTATACAACATATTGTCGAGCTCAACCTTGAAGGAAAGATTGTCAGTAAAGACACTCAGGCAGTTTCTATGTAAAGAGAGGGTAATGTTACAGTTGTCTCATATTATATATATTATTAAATAATAATATTCTTAAGCATGTGCTATATAAGGTTAATTGAGTTAAAATTGATAATGATATTGTCATAGGAAGGTGGGAGTCCAAGAGTAAGGGCTAAAATGATCATCTAGTCACTGACCTCATCTTCACTAACTTCATGATCTTCCTAATTCAAGCCTGTGTTGTTATTTTCAGTGTCTTTCTTGACATGTATATTTTTGGTGCAGTGAAACTGGTCACAAAGCCATGGGCACAATAGATAGTCTGGAGATTGCTGCAAACACCTAACAGATCCCTGGATATCATATATGACAACTACCTTTTATCAACTTGTAAATTTAAGATAGAGTATATGATCAATTTGGCCATATAATCCTTCTGAACTTCTTTTTAGTCTTTCCATCCTTATTCACTAGCTCTTCCAAGTAAGCTCAACTTCTATCATAATAGGCTACTGGGTATAGTTGGTGTCATTAAGCTTGGAGAAATGAGCAGAAGAGTCATTATACATTGGGAAGTGTTAAAAAATGTGATCATGTCCAGATTTGTCAACTCAGTTTGGAGTCCACAACTGCTATCAGCATGTATATTATACTCAACTGCTTCTCATTGCCATTATTAACACCCCCTCTTATCAGGAAAATTGGACTTTGCTATTATAGCTACTAGTAGCAACTAGTTGCTATAATAGCAGCCGAATGCTCCTAGTTTGGGCTTGTACCTTCTTGTCCTGAGTGTAATGCTGAAAAACCTATGTAAGGCAATCTTTGTTTTTTCTTTTTCAATATTTAAGTTTACCATTTACTTACATCATTATAGAAAGGAAAAAATTGGTCGCTGTCATCCTTCTAGAAAGGTCTATAACCATAAGGGTAACTCTGATACCAACTATATGCTGAAAAGTGCAGAGAGAGAAATGGAAAAGCTTGCAAATACATGTAGGTTTGATTTATTGTTCTATCTACCTACAAATCTAACAATGATTACTTGTGCAGTTTAATAAGTTCAACCTTGCAGAAAACTGCAAAGCAAGACTACAGATGTCCCAACAAATGTTATTCATTAGGATAATCCAACTCCCCAGTTTGCAGTTAGTGCTGATGGCATCCCATTTGCTGCATATTTTCCTGAAGCAGTGAGGGTCTAGGGTTTGGAGAAATTTGGCCCTTGTGCTGACACAGTCAAGAACTTCAATGCTGTGGCAGAGTTGAAGTCCAAACTCCAATTGCTGTTTTACCATGTTAATGTGCTGTTGAGGACCATTGATCCAACACACTATCAAGATACAGAAATACTCAAGAAATGCCTTTCAGAACTTCATGAAGGATATGCCCTTCTTGCTCAAAATGACTGCCTAGTCTATGATGGAATGGAGGTATTATGGAATGTCTGTACTCAGTTGCATATAGACTGTCAAGATCCCATTTTCAGCTGGGCTTGTTTATGCATTTTTGGAGGTCCCTTTTAAAGAGGAGAGATTTATCTCCCTAATGTTGGCCTATGCATTCCAATGCAGCCAGGCGACATGATATTTCTCGAAGGCAGGGTTATTCAGCATGTCATTCAAGAATGGTCTGGACAGCAACAGATTTCCATTCCTATCTTTACTCATACCAATATTTGGAAAATAGTAAAGGAATTGGCTGATCACTTGAAACCAGATGAAGATGTTGGAGAGAAGTAATATATTATCTAGTTCTATGTATATATTAATATGTGTGTAACCCAAATTATGTCTTCTTGTTAATGCCCTGCCAGTAGTGACTGACTGATGGCCAACCGACACTTCCTATCCCTACCATTTATCTGCAATAGTGTTGCCTCAGTTTAAAGTCGCATTTTTTTAACATGGGCATAGCAGGCTAAATAAATTTCCTAAATTCATGGAAATATTTGTGTGAGTAGATGACCCTGAAAACCTAGGGGTTACATGAGGATGGTTTGGAAACTTCATTTGACTTTGGCTTGCAATCCTGAATGGATATTTTGACATATTTTTGACACACACAAATATTCTTATGAATTTAGCAAATTTATTCAGCCTGCTATGCCCATTTAAAAACAATGTGACTTTAAACTGAGGCAATACTAATCTGCAATATGTTGACTGACATTTCTTGTGGTCGGTGATGAGTCCCCTGGATCTCTGACACCCCCAGACTGAATCTACCTGCCATCTATACCCTTTCCAAGTTCCCATCATTTTTGACATTGTTCATATTCAACTTCACTTCCTATTTGACTACCTACCCTTCCTATCTGACTTCTACACCACACTTGCACCTACTCATACTTCAGTACTTTGATTGGCATTGGTGCATGCTGATGAGCCCCCTGGCTCTCTAACACCCCCAGACCAAATTCACCTGCCATCTATGCCCTTCTTTCATCATTTTTGACATCCTTTGTATTTGACTTCATTTCCTATCCACTTCCTATTCAACTTTGAACTCTTCTGAACCTCAGCTGACCCATGCTGTACACTCACTTGTACTTCTGTACTTTGATTAGCATTGGTGCGTGCACTTACACAGAGCACTTCAGACTATGCCTGGAGATGTTGAGTTTCTCTTTTACTTTATTTTACTACTTATACTTGTTCTCATTCACTATCTTATGCTACCTATACTCAGTCCTCACAGTATACTTATGGTAGATGGCATGTGATTGTGTCTCAGACAGAATGAAATTCCCTGGGGATGAGTCATACTGTAGAATTTCACTTTGGACTTCCTATTTCTATCAGCCACTTGGCTTTTCTGAATAACAACTTAGTTCCCCTCAGATCTTAATTGTGCTTCAGGTGGAATGGAGTTCATGTGGAATGAGTCATACTGTAGATTTTCACTTCAGATTTCCTATTTCTACTAGCCACTAGGCCTCCCTTGAATGACAACTTAGTTCCCCCCAAATCTCAGTTCACTGCATCCTTGAGTGATATCGACTTTTGTCCATCTTAGAGCATTCCAAAGCTTGCTATTCACACTCACACCTTATCGATCGACTCAGGATACAGCCTGTCTAACTTGTTGCTATCCCATTTTCACTTGCATCCCACTTGTGTTTTACCTGCATTCAACTGCATCTCTTTTGTGATCCACTTTGGTTCCCTTCCACACTCAGCTTCGATTGCTATTGTTTGATCTTGCTTGCCAGTCTTCCTAGCATCTATATCATACCCTACATAGTACACTTCTTCCACTGTCAAGTACTAAGGACCCTATAACCTCACACCACTTACTCAGTCTGCACTACCCCACACTTCCAAGCCATTTCTTTTGTGTTTTGGTTAGGTTTGTGTTGTGTTCCCTCCAGTGGCTGTTTAGCACATCAGTGGCAAGACCTTCCTGAGAACACCAAAATCCGGCATTCCCAAACTCAGCATTCACACTAGTGGCAAGGTCAAATTACCAAGTCCAGCATGCAAGGAACAACACGTAGCTCATATTCTAGCTACAATAGGTGACCCTCAAATGGCCAATGCAATACTCCGAGATGGCTTCGTCATGGATCAGATGAAGCTACAAGCCAAGAAGAACAAAAGGGAACCGCTCAGATGCGCCAAGTATCAACACTACGGTCACTTTGCACGCGACTGTATAGCAAACAAAGACACTTGTGCAAAGTGCGCCGGTGAACACCGAACAACGGACTGCGACGGAAGAGGAGGGCTACACTGCGTCCCATGCAGGGGCAACCATGCAAGCTGGGATAGGGAGTGCCCATCATATGAGAGCGAAGTAGCTAAGTTTAACAGCCGCTATCTAGAAAACAGTATGCCCTACTTTCCCACAGATGAAGCCTGGACCCAAGAGTTCTCTCCAGCAGAGCAAAAGAAGAGCCCAATAATGCGCAACAAACCGACACAGCAAGAACCCAACCCTCCCCCCCAGACGCAAAGAGGAACTCAAAATAGCGAACAACGATACCGACAATCAACTCTCCACATGCATGCACGATGTGGAGGCCCCACAGGAAGAGGAAGGGGACACACGAGAAACTATCTAACAGACAACAACTTCTCTCCCTACGGTAACTATAACGACAGAAACTCCCCCTTCTCATTCTTCAATGAATAGTCGAACTAACATTAACCCTGCAAGCTTAAGAATATGGCAAGAAAACCTCAATAAATCAGCAACGGCCCAACACTGCATCCTCAGTGGGCCCTTCACGGCCAAGGAATGGGATGTAATCGTGATCCAAGAACCAGTCATAGACGACCTAGGCAACACCAAGGCAACCCCCGACTGGAATGTCATATATCCCTCGCACAAATATACACACCAATCAAGAACGAGAGTGGTAACGCTTGTACATAAATGTATCAATACTAATAATTGGAGACAGATCCCATTTCCATCCACGGATGTAGTTATTGTCCAAATAACTGGAATATACGGCCATGTAACGATATTCAACATATACGACGATAGTAAGATTCACAATGTAATCCCTTTACTGACGACCTTTCTTTCCAGGGAGCTCCCAACAGTATGACCAACGCCAATAGCCCATATGATATGGTTAGGAGACTTCAACGCGCACCACTACATGTGGGAGGAGGAACGCAACGCGCACCTATGTGACCCAGTGGAAGCGCAAGAAACAGCTCAGCAACTGATTGACCTTATGGCCACCCACAACATGCGACTACTAGTAGCGCTACCTAAGGATCTACCGACGCTACAATCATCAAGTACGGGCAACTGGACTAGGCCGGACAACGTATTCTGCACAGCTCATACAATAGACGTCATCAGTCAATGCAACACCAAGCCACGCCGATGCCCCCCATGCACCGACCACGTCCCCATCCTTATCAGGCTAGACATCGAAGTACCGCAAACAGACCAAGCGGTCACATGAAACTTCAGAGAAACGGACTGGAAATGGTTTTGCGAGAAGCTTGCCGAGCATCTGAACACTATCCCGCCCCCAAAGCTAATCGCATCCGAAGCACAATTTCAAACAGCAGCGACTGACCTAACCAACATCATCAAGCGCACGGTTGAAGAGATAGTACCGCTGTCAAAACAGTGCCCACAGGCTAAAAGGTGGTGGACGAAGGAGCTAACGTTGTTGATTAAAGAAAAGAACAAGCTAAGTCATCAGTCGTATAAGTTGAGAGGACTAGCCGATCACCCAATCCACGCAGAACATAGGAGAAGCCGAAACAAGGTCAAGGAGGAGCTGATTAAAGCCAAGAAGAACCATTGGACAGAGTATCTGGAGGGACTAACGCAAGAAAGCATATACACGGCGAACAAATACATTACGACCCTGTACAGCGATGGAGGGCGTACTAGCATCCTGGTTCTCAAAGGCATAGGACCGCAAGGCACCTTAATAGACGCAGTTACTAATGAAGAGAAGAGTCAAATGCTAGCGAGGACTTTCTTTCCCCCCCGCCGACGGAAAGCTCGATACCACGAGACTTTATCTACCCTAACGCCGCAGAACCCTTCACACCCTTCATGGAGGAAGAAGTTCGCACAGCGATAGCCAATACGTCCCCTTTCAAAGCGCCTGGCCCAGACGAAATCTGCAACGCTGTATTCAAGAACTGCAACGAGCTACTGGACCCATACCTGACCCAACTATTCAATGCGGTGATTGCATTGGACACCTACTTTGACCCCTGGCACGAATTCACGACGGTAGTGCTAAGAAAACCAGACAAACCAGATTATACCATCCCGAAAGCGTATCGTCCAATAGCTCTCTTGAACACCACCTGTAAATTACTGACAGCGCTAGTTGCAGAACGAACCACATCAATCCTTGAGCAACACAACCTACTCCCAGACACACACTTTGGAGGACACCCGGGCAGGACAACAACTGACTCTCTTTACCTTCTCGAGATCATCGTCAAGAACGCGTGGCGCAATGGTAAAGTAGCATCCATCCTTTTCCTAGACATCGAAGGCGCCTTCCCGAACGCAGTCAAGGACCGTCTACTACACAACATGAAAAGACGCAGACTCCCCCCCGAGATAGTACAATTCACCGATCGAATGCTAACCGGAAGACGCACTCGACTCAAGTTCAACGACACGGAATCGGATTGGATACCCATCAACAACGGCATAGGTCAAGGGGATCCTTTATCTATGATTGCCTACCTAATATATTGCGCAGACTTGACTGACCTTGCTGACGACAAAAACAGTGAGACAGCGCTAGCATTTGTAGACGACACGGCCTTCATCACAACAGGAAGAACATTTGAAGAAACCCACGGCAAGCTCAAGGATATGATGGAGCGCCCAGGAGGAGCGCTCCAGTGGTCTAAGGAGCACAACTCCAAATTCGAAGTCAGTAAATTCACGCTAATGGACTTCACCAGGAACCGTCTACATGAACAACCGGCCCTCAAGATTCAGAGCACCCAGATCAAACCCACTGAGCAATTTCGTTTCCTAGGAGTAATGGTAGACCATGAACTAACTTGGAAACATCAAACAGGATGTGCAATTGCCAAGGGAACAGAATATGTACTCCAGCTGAAACGACTATCAAGAGCAGCAAAGGGCGTGTCTGCCAAGCTGATGAGAAAGCTGTACCTAACAGTGGCAGTCCCTAAATTTGCCTATGGGGCAGGGATCTGGTTCCGACCCATGTACAAGGAGGGAAGTAACAGCACGCACAGGGGCTCAATAGGCATAGCCAAGAAGCTAGCGAGAATCCAACGAATGGCGGCCACTAGTATAATGGGCGCAATGAGAACCACAGCGACTGACATCCTAGACAACCATGCCTACCTCCTCCCTATACCGCTTCTCCTTCAAAAACATTGCCACCAAGCCGCCCTCCGCCTAGTCTCCCTACCACAATGCCATCCCCTATACAGACACCTCCGGCACATCGCGAAGCACACAAACATCCTCCGGCATAGAACGTCCACCCACAACCTCCTCGACACCTTCCAACTAACCCCAGGAGAAGTAGAAACGATCGACTCAACCAGCCGCTCCAAATATGCAAGAAGTATGACATATGAACCGCATATAGCCAAGGACAAAGCCAAGGCAATCAAGGAACACGATGAGCTTCAAAATGCAATCAAAATATACATGGACAGATCGGCGCATGACGGAGGAGTAGGAGCAGCAGCAGTCCTATACAGACCCGGCCAGGACCCGCGCTCTCACTAACATATCACCTAGGATCAGACAAGCACCATACGGTATATAAGTGGAGATAGTTGGACTAACCTTAGCGGCAAAACTGATCATGAAGGAAGCGCGACTGACATCTCCAATATCAATCATGATAGACAACAAAGCAGCTATTCAATCCGGTGCGAGCCCCTCAACGTCAGCAGGCGGTTACTTAATAGATCAATTCATCAGGATGACAAACGCGATCAGTGACAAATGCAAGGAGAACGACCTAAACATTTGGATTATGGTCAGATGGATACCAGGTCACGCAGGAATACCAGGCAACGAGAAGGCAGATGAGGAGGCGAAAAGAGCGGCAGAGGGGGAAGATCAATCCAGTCCAAAGAGACAACTACCACGGTATCTTGGCAAGGGCCCGCTACCACACAGCATATCAGCGCTCAAACAGTGGCACCAAGAGGCATTGAAGAGACGGTGGAGATCGCAATGGGAAAAATCGCCTAGGTTCGCTAGGGCAAAAGTCATAGACGCCAGCATGCCTTCCCCCAACTTCATGAAACTAGCCAACTCACTACCCAAATATCAAACAAGCATTTACACCCAGCTGCGAACGCGACACGCACCTCTCAATCAACACCTTCACCACATAGGAAAAACCGCCTCGCCGCACTGTATAGCGTGCCCAGGGAGGGAAGAGACAATATATCACCTCCTATTTGACTGCCCACAATACACTTGCGAATGCCACACTCTTCGGAACACCCTCAGATGTAATGCGTCATCCATTGGATTCATTCTCACATCTGAGAAAGCTACCAACGTGCTAATGAAGTACATCAACAGCACGTCAAGATTCAAGTCAACATTCGGTGAGAACTCGCTAGATTGAACATATGTGTATACATTCACGAAAGTATAAAAGATGTAACCCACCGTCCCACGAAGCCTGTACAACAGCATCGAGCGATCGCAGGACGAGAGCAAGAGAGACAGAAAAGGAGAAAACTGGACACATAGGAGACCAGAGAGAGGACAGAGAAGGAGAGAGGAAGGACAAGACCCTCAAGGAACGCAGGACGTACAAGAGGAGAACCTGAAGTGACGACCCATATACTCACCCAGTTATACTTCCCCACAGCCAAACACTGTACGACGTCTCGCGGCCTTTGCCCGCGATTGATGAAGTATGCGTCAAAGAATTATCAGCACATAGTAGAGTTACATACATAGATAGCGGGGAGTCGCCCCCCCAATACACGATAGGGCTGTCCGACATAGGGTCTACGACCTTAATGGACAATAAACATAGACAAAAACAAAAAAAAAAAAAAAAGTCCAGCATGCCTAAATTGAACATTAACACACTTGGCATTTACACTTCCAGTACTAGAATGACTAGCAATCAAGGCCAAGTGAATCTGATTGAAGCCGAGCATGGTCAAAGTTGCAGTAGGTTGCAATGAGAACACAGTAAAATGCAAGTGAGAATGCTAGAATCAAAAGTAAAATGCAGTTAGTATGCAATGCAGTGAACATGGATAGCAGCGAGTTAGACAGGCTATATCCTGAGTCAATCAATAACTGAGAGTGTGAATAGTGAACTTAGGCAAGTGCGAAAGCAGACTAAGTCAATATCACTCAAGAGTCGGATGCAGTGAACTGAGATCTGAGGGGAAACTGAGTTGTGATTTGAGAAGCCAAATGGCTAGTAGAAATAGGAAGTCCAAAGTGAAAATCTATAGTATGACTTGTCTCAAGGAATTCTGTTCTGTCTGAGACACAATCACATGCCTACCATAAGTATACCATAAGAACTGTGTATAGGTGGCATAGCATGATGAATGGGAGTGAGTATGAGTAGTAAAATAAAGTAAAAGAAGAACTCAGCATCTCCGGACATAGTCCAAACAGTTCTGTGCGAGTGCAATCCTGAGCTAGTGCGAGTGTGAGTGTGAGTGCGAGCACAAGCGATGCCGATGCTGAGTCAAGTACAAGTGCAAGCAATGCCAATGCCAATGCCGAGTTGATGCAAGTTGAAGACAAAGTCGCAAATGGTAGGATGAAGTGTCTTGGGATGTACAGAGTGACTGGAGACTCATCAGCAGCAAGACCAATTACTGTGAATACCAAACATCTAGCATACTCAAACTCAGCATTTATACTAGCAGCACTGGCATTGACACACTTGGCAGTCATAGTGGTAAGATACCACAAACTCAGCATTTTCACTGGCAGCAACACACCTTGCTGAGAATACCAAAAATCTGGCATCCTCAAACTTGGCATTTACAGTGTCAAGACACCTTGCCAAAATTACCAAATCTGGTATTCCCAAATTTAACATTCACATACTCAGCATTTACACTGGCAGCAAAACACCTTGCTGCAAATACCAAAATCTGGCATTATCAAATTCAACATTCACAGACTTGGTATTTACATTGGCAGCATTCATTGGCATTCACACTGGCCACAAGACACCTTGGAAAGAATACCAAAAATCGAGCATGCCCAAACTTGGCATTTATACTGTCAGCAAAACACCTTGCTGAAAATACCAAAAATCTGGCATTCATAAAGCATTACTAGGGTGGCATGGCATTGGGTGGCATGGCAGCTGGCATAGTGTGGCATCATGTTGGTTGTTGTAGTGGACACAGTTTAGGTTAATTTGTATGAACAAAGTGTAGTGTTGCTAATACATATGTGCTTAACAGAAACAAGCCAATATTGTGTCCACTATTAGAAACTCTATACTGTCTAAATAAGCTCAAACTGCATTTACTATTGACCACACTACAAATCTCTAATGTAAATAAAAAACCTCAATATTGATACTGGTGGCATGAGACATTGCTGTGATTACAAAAACACCAGCATGCAAGAACTCGGTGTGAGAATTCTAATGGTTGTGTGTGAGTAGTGCTTGTCCCTAGAGGGTTCAGCAAAACACCATGAACTTCCCAAGGATTCCCTGTCTTGTGTGAGGGAATCTTACTACAGTTGAAATTCTCATAATGCATAATGTTGGTCCCCCAATTAGCTTATGCATTATGAGATTGTATGCATGTCTGTATTTGTGACATATAATCACACTGTGTGAGGTCAAATATTTGTGTCTCTGTTGAATTACAACAAAGAGACAATCAAGGAGTGGATGGGCAGCTGTCTATGCACAGCACAGAGATGCAAAAGAGTGACAAAGGTATGGTGGCACAAAGCGAGTTAAATCAAGGTGAATCCCAACAAGGGTATCTAGATTTGAGGCAGGGAGTCTCCAATAGGTTCCAATACCTAGGAAAGGTGGTATGGAGGGTGAAGCGAGTTAAATCAAGGTGAATCCCAACAAGGGTATCTAGATTTGAGGCAGGGAGTCTCCAATAGGTTCCAATACCTAGGAAAGGTGGTATGGAGGGTGTAGGAGGTGCTGGGCTGAATGTAGGACATTCCTGAGGGTAGAAATTCCTACTAAAGTGCAGAGCTCATAACCTATTCAGATTACACTTGGAGATAACAGTCAATGCACAGTTATTATTGTGTATCTAACTAATTACTGACCTTGGAGATGACAGTCAATGCACAAGAGGCAAAGCTGTGTAACTCCAGATTAAATACTTGAGTAGCTAAACAGACACAAACAATTTAGGGCCAGTCCCATGTCACCTTAGACACGAACCAAGTATATCAAGTGTGAAATGAAGTCCCTTTGAGATAGCGAAAGAGGTGTTTGACAGCTTGCCAATGAGCCAGACCTCGGTTGGAGTTGAATCTAGCAAGGTAGCCAACAGTATATGGAATATCTGGTCGAGTTGTAGTGGCTAAGTATATCAGGGCACCAACTGCAGCAAGGTAGAGGACAGATTTCATGTACGACTTCTTCTGGTGTCTGGGGAGACTGGGAATGAGTGAGACAAGTGTTGGGCTGCATTGGAGTGGAGATGGGCTTACAATCAGCCATCCCAGAGCATTCCAGAATGTCTAGACAGTACTGGTGCTGGGAAATGGTGATGAAGTGCTTCTTCCGGTCTCTGTCAATCTTAATGCCCAGTAACTGAGTAGTAGGCCCTAGATTATGAAGCTTGAAATGGTAGGACAGCTCCTTGATGGTCTTGTCAATGACAGCTTCAGACTTTGAAGCAAGGGTCATGTTATCCACAAAGACAGGCAAAATGATCCTGATATTATCCTTAAAATAAATATAGATGGAGGCATCTAAATAGGACTGGGTGTAGCCAATGGCTTTGAGTACAGACTTCATCTTCTGGCTCCATCTGTTGCCTCCTTGCTTCATGCCATAGATGCTCTTCTTCAACAAGCAGACCTTTTGTCTGAGGTCAGGAACTAGTGGTGGAGTTGTAGAAGGAGTATATACTCAGAGGAGGGAAAGAGGCAGTTGTAGGATGCTTGGCCATGGGGAAGTATCTCTCATCAAAGTCAGCTCTCTCTGAGATGATAACCTTCTTCATAGTGGGATTATAGAACTTCCAGCCCTTATATCCTTGAGGGTAGCATAAAGACACACTTCTCCATATGTGAACTAAGGCTGTCTTTCTTGTCCTTCTGTATGTGCACATATGCAGTGCATCTCCAGACTCGAAGTGAGAGACATCAGACTTTCTTCCAGTTCACAATTGATATGGAGTACGACTCTTGACAGCATCTGTAGGGCATCTGTTCTATACATGGACCAAGGCTCCAAGACCCTCATCCCAGAAGGCCTTAGGCAATCCAGATTCATTCAATATGGTGGTGAGATGCTCAGATAACACCCTATTAGCTCTCTCTGCAACCCCATTCTGATGAGGCCAAGCTCTGATAGTGTGCTGTCTCTTAATGCCAAATTGTGTAGTAAATTATAAGAATACATTGCTCATGTACTCCTGGAAGCAAGCTGCATCAGAGGAGTTGAATGCTCACAGGTCCCTTGACCCAAAGGGAAGAAGATCATTGGCTCCAAGTGGGTATTCAAGGTCAAGTACAATGTAGACAGCTCTGTAGAGAGATAAAAGGGCAGACTCATTGCCAAAGGCTATAACCAGCGACCTGGCTTTGACTATCTTGAGATCTTTGCACCCACTGTCAGGATGCCCACTATTCAAGTTGTCCTAGCCATGGAAGCCATTCAGGACCTTCACCTTCACTCTATTGATATCTTTCATTCCAGCTATCTTGCTAGATTCAACTCCAACCCTGGTCTGGCCCATTGGCAAGCTGTCAAGCACCTCCTTTGCTATCTCAAGGGTACAGCTGACTATGGCATCACTTATGCACCTGATCCCCACTCTAGTGAACTGTTCTTATCTGCATCCTCAATGTCATCATCTATGTCTGAGTCCAACTGGGCAGCAGACAGCTTCCACCACTCTCTAGGCTTAGTCCTAGTGCGTCTAGGCAGTCTGGCACCAATGCCAATAGGTGAGGGCGGTCTAGGAGGTGTCTGAGGACGCTCTGGAGCAGGTGCAGGAGCTACAGCATCAACTGCAGGAGGTGCTGGAGGGCCCATATCCCCCCCATAATCCAGAGACTCATCAGAACTGGACTGATCACATGGACGAATCAGGCGTGTTTGGGTGGTCTTGTGTAAGAGGGGATCATTGAATTATTCATAGTAAGGGCGATCCTATCAATATTGTTTCATTTTTTCATCTCGTTCTCTCTCATCGTCCGTGTGGCTTCAACATCAACTCGTTCTAATAGTATTCTACCTTCCCCTTCCGCTAATCGCCGCCCCTCGGAACGCATACAAGAAACCACGCAGGACGCCCAACAGTCGAAAGACGCCATAGCAGCTGGCACAAGATGTCTTCGACAACTAATATCTCTCCCCCAGCACCATCATCCGTTTTTTCTGAAACAAGTCCCCCCAGCTCTCTCCCTCTTAGGCTTCAGGCTGTTTGTGTGAGGACTTGGTGAGTTCTCTTGGTCCCTAGTGCTTCACTTCCTCTCACCTCCCTTCCTCAGTGCCGTTTTTTCCCATTTCCTCAGTGCCATTTTTTTTCCTGTGATGCCGACAGCTGGCTTTTGTCGTTGCCTGTCACAGCTCATTTCCCGGCCATGGCGAGTACCATCCCACTCCTCGATGGGTTGACATCTGTGTCGCTGAGGGAGGCCAAGGGCTCAGAGATTTCATTCTGGATTGAGAAGACCAATGCTGTTGCAGGAAAGAGAGTGTTGACAAAGAATGGCCATGTCGACGACAAGCAGAAGAGGCTAGCGGAGTACTATGATATCAACCTCTCTGCTGGCACTGCAGTTGTTGCTGCTTCTGTCCAGCCGAAGATGGACAAAGAACACATCAAGGAACGCCAGTTCAGCTGGCTTCGGGAGCTTGGAGAAGAGTGGAGCAGGACCACTAGTGCTGGAAGAGAGTTCGCACTGTGTGATGGATCTTCTGGTATGCCGGTTGCTGTTGTTTCAAGCCTCCACACTGATGGTGCTTGCACCTGTCCACTTGCCATGCTACAGAGCCCTGCAGTGTGAGCCTTCTGCATGAGGCTGTCAGCCAGCTCAGCCAGCTCACTGTGTGTGCTGTGTCATCTGCTGTCGCCACTCCACTTGATTTCGAGGGCTGTACACAAACAGAAAACAATGACTCGGAGACGGTCTCTGCGCTTATTGGTGCTGCCCGTGGTGGTGATCCAGTTGCAATCTCACATCTTTCTAGCCTGGGGGAAGTTGCTGCCAGGATGTGGGCGACTCGGGCATCTCAAGTGAGTGTGAGTATTATTTTTATCACTGCTGTACGGTCTGAGTCTGATTTTCCGAACAGCAGGGCATGGTGACTGCATCATTGGGACTGATGGCTGCCCTGCCAGTGCCTCCCGTGCCTCTTGCATGTCAGTCCAGTGTGGCATCTCTGAGTCCAACTCACCAACTGCAGGTGCAGTTGCCAATAATTCAACCAGCAGCTCCAAGTCATTCTGCACCTGATGCTGCCATCTTTTCCCCACCTGTGGTGTCATTTGCACTGCCACTCATACTCCAACCCGACAGCTCACTCCCCCCTCTGATAATCATGCCTGAGCACGCTGCTACTCCACAAATGTCTGCTATCTCATCAGTACCGCCAATCTCTAACTCAGACACAGCCATGCCCCATGTTGTCAATGATGTGACAGTGCTCCACAGCTGCCAGCTTGACATTGAGAACATTCAGCATGCCCAGGATCTCCGCGATGCTGTTGAACAGGTTGAAAATGGGGCTGTTAGCCATGTCCATGAACATTATGGCCCCAGAGATGACAGAGCAGCAGACGAGATGTGGGACCGTCTCAAGGGCAAGATCATGAAGCACGAACGGCTGTATGCCCTGCTCACCAATGCTTTCAAAGGTGACAAGGACAGTTTTTTTGATTACTTTACTATCTCCGAGTCCACTGGCTGCAAGAACAAGAAGCAGTGCTCACCAAGCAACTTGAAGGGAAGCCACTGTGGGCACAAGCTGGTAGGCCTGCACTTGGTTGTCGAGGCCATCCCTCACTGCCAGAAGGACTTGCAGGATGAGAGGAGAAATGCTGTATATGTTGACCCAGTGAGCAGCTGCTTCTCTGAAGAGTTGTGGATGGCAGTCTGGGGGGATCAGAACAACTGGCATGTCTGGCGGGCCCTCGGAAAGGAGTGCTATGGGAGCAAGAAAGCACAGGCACTGACTCAGAGCACAAGGTAATTAGGACAACTGAAATTATCCATAGTCAATTTTATAATACTACTTAATTGAAATATTAAACCAGTGCATATGATTGATGGGACAGCAGAATATTAGCAGAAGATAGTAAGGGAGGACTAGAACTTTGCCCTTTTCTTGTCATTATGATCATATTCCACCATATGCTCATGGTTGTCATTGGACGAATAGAAGTACCGAAACATGGTCAGTGCCTCAACCTGTGACCAACCACCCCAGGCAGCGACCATGCTCACATCAAAGTTGCAGTTGCGGATGTGGTGCTGACAGCCACCTCGTCGGAAAGAGTGCATGCCATAGAGTGACCAGGACGAGTATGCAAGCCCTTGAAGGTCACTTGTCAAGGCACGGCTAAGGATGCTGGTGGACTGCAACTCATCAGCTATAAATTTGAGATTAAAGAATCCCAGAAACCTACTACAGGCTGATCATGCAAGACATCACCCAATTTCCCAATGTGCAGGAAGAGTGGACCCTTTAGTGGCACTTGGGAGCTATATAGGAATGCAATATGGACAAGGGCTCGCACTGGACACAGCCTTGTGTCAGCATCATTGGCCCATAGACGCCAAGTGTGCAGTACACCAGTCTGTGCTGATTTGTGGGTCTTCAGCCGCATCTCCATGTATGCTCCTGAACATGACAGTGGTGTCATCCTTCAAATCCTATTTGAGAATGACAATGGAGGATGAGGATGAAGAATTTGCTCACTCAAGATTTCAAGATCAACACATTGTCTTGGCTAAATATCCTGCAAGAAAAAATCAGGATAT